>Ga0315909_10000756_pt1 | contig 43448 bp, 50 predicted proteins | sample LakEriMetagenome_11_FD_203527 | JGI IMG/M metagenome (GOLD analysis project Ga0315909, IMG submission 203527) | Freshwater fungal communities from buoy surface, Lake Erie, Ohio, United States - Buoy 2 MA125 | ecosystem: Environmental > Aquatic > Freshwater > Lake | place: USA: Lake Erie, Ohio... | reverse complement strand
AGTGAGTTGTTGCTGCTCCGGCCGAAGAAGATATTGCTCCAGACCACCCAGAGCTGGTGTCTCCAGATGATTGTGTGTGGGCTACTACTGTTTTTGAAACAAAGTTGGGCAGGTAATAGGTGGTGCCAGCACTTGTCCCATACATGTTTCCGACTACTGTAGCTAGTGCTGGATATGTATCGCTGGAAAATGTTGTGCCGTCGCAGAGCAGCCAACCAGCCGGTAAGCCCGAGTAACCCGGTGCTGCACCAATGTTCCCTGCATACATAATTATTGTGCCAACTGGGGTTTCTGTACGGGGAGTTATTGAAGTCCCATCTCTCCAAAGAGATTGTCCAGCGGTTGCGCCAGAAAGATCAATTGTTACACCGTCTACCTTAACGGCATTTTGTACTTTAAAACTTTCACGTGCCATATTATATAATTACGTAGTTAACACTATTCTTGCGATTCTTGCTGTTACATTCGTAGAAGCTGCGTCAGAAGCCTTTGCCTGCAGAAGTAAATCACTTCCACTGACTATAGCCTGAACATCTACTCCAGAGATCTGACTTCCTAATTCTATAATAGCATATTCAGTATAATCAACAGCAGTTCCATCACTATTTTTTGCAATAAAAACTTTAGATAAACGAATGTTAGTTCCCTGAACAAGCCTTAGCATGTACTCCAATCCGCCAGTAGTAGTCAAGGCAAATGTGTCGATAGTTGTCCAAGTATTGTTGGCTGTGATTGTATTTTCTCCAGCCTCAGTATCAATTCCACCAGCTGGACCCGTAGCCCCAGTGGCTCCTATTGGACCAGTTGGACCAGTGGCGCCAACGGGTCCTGTAGCACCAGTTGGCCCAGTGTCTCCGGTAGGGCCGGTGGCTCCAGTTGGACCAGCGGGACCAGTTGGGCCTGTTTCTCCAGTTGGACCAGTAGGGCCTGTGGCTCCAGCAGGGCCTGTGGCTCCAACCGGCCCTGTAGCTCCAGCGGGACCAGTCGCTCCTGTGGGTCCGGCAGGTCCAGTGGGACCAGTATCTCCTGTTGGACCAGTAGCTCCAATAGGGCCGGTTGCTCCTGTAACTCCGGTTGCGCCTGTTGGTCCAGCGGGTCCAGTTGCGCCAACCGGACCTGTATCCCCAGTTGGTCCAGTTGCTCCAACGGGTCCAGTGGCACCAGTAGCGCCTACTGGACCAACATCTCCAGTTCTGGCAAACGTTATTATTACATCTTCGTTATTGGTAAAAGATGTTGCAGAACCGGAAACATAAGCGCAGCTAACTGTGTGAAATCCAGTTTCTTCTGCGGTTGCTGAAATGGTAAATAAAGCAAAGTCGGTTGAATCAGATTTATTAGAAATCCTAAAGTGACCTTTTATTGTTGCCGTAGAATCATCAATTGTTCTAAGAAAAGCTTGAACATCAATTGACCCATCATCAACATCATCAATAATTAAAAGAGTTGCCAAAGTAAGATCTAGGTTGTTAAATTTCAACTTTCCTGCACCGGGGTCAGTTTCTGATGTATTTGTATCAAAGGTGTAGTCAAGTGTTATGCCACCAAAATTCCCTTGCGGTCCAGTGGCTCCAGTTGGGCCAGTAGCTCCCGTTGGGCCAGTTGCGCCCGTAGCTCCTTGGGGCCCAGTTGCGCCTGTGGAGCCGACATCACCTTGGGGCCCTGTTGCGCCCGTGAGACCAGTGTCGCCTTGGGGACCAGTTGCGCCCGTAGCTCCTTGGGGCCCAGTTGCGCCTGTGGGGCCGACATCACCTTGGGGCCCTGTTGCGCCCGTGGGACCAGTGTCGCCTTGGGGACCAGTTGAGCCCGTAGCTCCTTGGGGCCCTGTTGCGCCCGTGGGGCCGACATCACCTTGGGGCCCTGTTGCGCCCGTGGGGCCAACAGGCCCTTGGGGCCCAGTTGCCCCTGTGGGGCCAGTTGGTCCCACCTCGCCCTGCGGACCCGTTGCACCGATTGGCCCAGTTGGGCCAGCTATTCCCTGTGCACCAGTTGCTCCAGTTGCTCCAGTAGCGCCAGTAGCGCCTATTTCACCCTGATTACCTTGGGGCCCGGTTGCCCCTGTAGCTCCCTGGGGTCCAGTAGCTCCTGCGGGTCCGGTTGCTCCAGTTGCTCCAGTATCTCCTTGCGGACCAGTGGCGCCAGTAGGGCCAATATCGCCTTGCGGACCAGCTGCTCCAGTTGGACCTGTTGCTCCCACTGGGCCAATGTCTCCAGTTCGAGCAAAGGTTATTATTACATCTGCACCGTCGTTAAAGTTTGTAGCAACACCAGACACAAAACCGCAATCAACAACAAAAAAACCAGTTTCTTCTGTAACAGAAGATATTGTAAAGATCGCAAATTCAAGAGAGTCAGACTTCAGTGAAATCCTAAAGTGTCCCTTGATTCCAGCAGTCGAATCATCAATTGTACGCAAGAAGGCCTGAACATCGATAGAACCATCATCCAAATCATCAATAAACATTTTGGTTGCTGAACCAAGGGTTGCGTTATTAAACTTGACTTTACCGGATCCAGGATCGCTTTGATCTGTGTCGGTTTCAAAAGTGTAGTCAAGAGTAATGCCTCCAAAATTGCCTTGAGGTCCTGTAGCTCCAGTCGCACCAACAGGACCTATTGATCCAGTTGGTCCTGCTGGACCAGTTGCACCAGTTGCACCAACTGAACCTTGTGGACCAATTTCTCCTTGTGCTCCAGTTGCACCTGTAGCTCCTTGGGGTCCAGTTGCGCCTGTGGCTCCTTGAGATCCAGTTGCGCCTGTGGGGCCAGCAGGACCTGTTGCGCCTACATCCCCAGTCTCACCTTGGGGGCCAGTAGCGCCTGTGGGGCCAGCAGGACCTGTTGCGCCTACATCCCCAGTCTCACCTTGGGGGCCAGTAGCTCCTGTGGGGCCAGCAGGACCTGTTGCGCCTACATCCCCAGTCTCACCTTGGGGGCCAGTAGCGCCTGTGGGGCCAGCAGGACCTGTTGCGCCTACATCCCCAGTCTCGCCCTGGGGCCCAGTTGCGCCCGTAGGGCCAGCAGGGCCAGTGGCTCCTACCGCTCCAGTTTCGCCCTGGGGCCCAGTTGCGCCCGTGGGGCCAGCGGGGCCAGTGGCTCCTACCGCTCCAGTTTCGCCAGTAGATCCAGTCGCCCCAGTTGCCCCGGTAGCGCCGGCCGGTCCAGTGGCTCCGGTGGAGCCAGTTGCCCCAGTTGCGCCTGTAGCGCCTGTAGCGCCTGTAACACCTGTCGGACCAGTTGGCCCGGTTGCACCAGTCTCTCCAATTAAGTTAGATGCAATCGTGGTTACAATGTTTGATTGCGTATTATTGCGCAGTTCAATCGTCAGATTTTTTGCTGTGCCCGTTGCTTGAGCATAGATAACTACTTGAATTCTGCTACTTATACTTGCGAGAGTGTAAGTATCAACATACAGACTTGAAATGTAGACATTCTGCGCTGTATCAATTGGGATTCCAGAACTAGAACTGCCAGCCTTGATTGTGTCAATAACAGTTACCCCGTCTGCCTCCACCTCAACAACATCGAACCAGTAAACAAGATTACCGGTACCACCAGATGACCTTAAGGCATAAAGAGTCGTCGCCCATAGGCCTGGGATGATTGCGGTCGTTAGAAGCGCATCAGCCTCTGTCGTGAATTTTGCAATAGTAATTGGAGATGTTGAAATACTGTTTGTAACTATTGTTGTCTGGGTGCCAGTGTTTGGTAAGAGCAGTAATGCTCCAGTGGGTTCAGTAAACGGAACAGTCTGCGTGACGCTCGCACTATCAAGATAGAAAACTGTTCCCGATGAAACTCCGTTAATGCCGGCAGGTCCAGTAGCCCCTGTCGGTCCAGTTGGCCCCTGAGGCCCAACAAACTCTGCTATTTGATTAGAGCTATTCTTATAAAATAGTTTACCATCAGCGGAGTTAAGTGCAAGCTCTCCGGATTCAAGAGAGTTAGGAGTGGACCCAGTCAGAGACGAATGTTTTATTTTTATAACATTACTCATTTTGACTCCACTTTACGTCCTTAAACGTTTTTAATTATAACAAAAACGCTTAGAATGTTCCACCATCAACAACAAAACCACTTAAGGTGCTGGAATTTCCATAGAGAGCACCTGATATGCCAACTCCACCGGTGACCACCAAGGTTCCAGTTGTGTAAGAGCTTGATGCAGTGTTAGCAGTTAGTGTTGTTGCTCCACTTGCTGTAAGGGTCGTAAATGCAGCAGTACTGGGATTTGTTGAACCAATGCTTGAATTACTTATTGTTTTATTTGAAATATTTTCTGATCCAGCTAAGGTTGCAAGAGTTCCAGTGGTTGGAAGGGTTACGTTTGTTGCGCCAGTAAGGGTTAGGATTGCTGCGTGGGCGCCCGAGGTTTCAAAGTTACCACCAAGAGTGATTGTCTTTGAACCGTTATTAACTCCTGTTCCACCATAGGTTGGACCAACAAGGGTGCCTTGCCAAACTCCTGTGCTAATCGTGCCAAGAGTCGTAATGCTTGATTGGCCAACATAGGTTGAAGCTATATCAACTGCATCGGAACCTACTGTAATTCTGTCAGCGGTACCACCTACTGCAAGAACGCCTGTTGCATATGTTAGGCCGTTGCCAGCAAGGCTTGACTTAAGCTGCAGCGAATCAGATACAATTTCAATTCCACCATCTGTGGCTACTTTTACAAAGAACTCTGTACCAGTAAGCCCCAATCCATTGCCAGCACCGTAGGCTCCACCACCTGCAAATTGAATCCAGTCTTGGCCACTAAAGTCTGTTATATAGTGATCGTTCTGTACCCATGCGGTATCTGAGTATGTGGTACCTTCCATAACAAAGACAGCTGCACCAATAAGTTCAGTGTAAACATCTGCATCTGTTGCTCTGACCAATGTGTATGATCCTGCATCTTCTGTGTAGACGTAGATGCCATTTTGCGAATTAGTGCTCTGATTGATAAGAAGGATTCTGTATCCCTCATCTGCTGCAACGAGTGCATCATGTCCATCAATTTCAAGAGTTCCATCAGTACCAGTTAGCGCAACGTTTGTTGCTGCTAATAGGTTTACAGAAGACTTCCAGTCAAGACCAGTAATCTTATTGTCGACGTAGTACTTTGTTGCTGCGTCAGTGTCATTTACTGGCTCTGAAAGACCAGTAATTCTTGAGGAGGCTACGTCTACAGATCCAGTACCATTGGGGCTAAGAACTATATTCCCATTGGAATCCGTTGAAGTTATAGTATTACCGTTAAAATTAAGATTATCAACGGTAAGCTCTGTGATTCCAGCTAGGGATGTTGTGGTTGCGCCAAGAGTTAAAGTGCTTGAACCAAGAGTAATAGTTGAGTTTGCAAGTTCTGCGTTTGCAATACCGCCGTCTTTAATGGTTACGGCACCGGACGCTACTGCAAAATTATCAGAACTAAATGAGGCTATACCCTTATTTGAGGTAGTTGCATCTTCTCCTGAAATGGTTATTGTATTATTTGTTACTGCGGTGTCTATTCCTTCGCCACCACTAAAACTTAAGGTGTCAGTACCCAGAGTTACAGCATCTGCCGTTCCAGTGTCTGCACCAACTGTTAGCACAGTTGAAATTGATGATGTTGTAACTGCGGTAACAAGACCCTTACCATTGACTGTAATTACCGGGACTGCAGTAGAAGATCCAAAAGATCCTGTATTTGAGTTTACTGTATCAAGAGTTACTTCTATGCTTGTGCTACCGAGATTGGTCATTGTGGCGCTGCCGTCAACGTCACCAGTAATTGTTATTGTTGGATCATTGACGTTAAAGTTAAGTTTGCCGTTTTCGTCATCGTACTCAACAGATATGCCTGACTCCGTATTAGTTGAGACCATTCCGCCAACAATATCTTGAACTGCTTCAGTAAAGTCATTTACTTGAGTTGAAGGAATTGATATATTGGTGCTGCCAGCAGCGGTCAAGCGACCTTGCGCGTCGACGGTGAAAGTTCCGACTGCTGTTGCTGAGCCATATGAGCCTGCAGAAACTGCTGTATTATCAAGATTAATTGTTACCGTATTTGTAGTCATGGCCGAGGAAAGGCCAGTTCCACCTGAAATAGTAAAAGTTTCCGCATCAGTTATTTCTTGAGCTGTACCTGAATCACCGGCAGCAGTAAATGAATAAATTGATGTAGTTATTGCACCATCTACATAGGCGGTTGTTGCAACTTTTGTGCTGTTGTCTCCAGCTGTTTGTGTAGTTGCAGTAGCTGAAGAGCCCAGAGCAACTGTTCCAGAAAAGGTTTTATTTCCAGATATTGTTTGACTACCGCTTAAATTGACGAAAGAACCATCTCCACCTATGGCAATAACGCTCGTTGCGCTTCCTCCTGCGCCACCTGTACCCTTGCCATAGTAGAGTGTATTATTAACTTCGTTAAAAGCTAGCTCTGCATTTTCTAGACTGGAGGGCGCGCCAGAATCGCCTGTAGCCCTTCTTTTAATTCTAATTGTATTTGCCATTTTAGAAGTTTCCTCCGTCAACTAAATTTTCTTCTGAATAGTTCACCCATTGGGTGCCATTGTACCTTAAAACATCTCCGCTATTCGTTAAGTTAATAGTAACGTCTGTTAAACCATTTAATGTTGACTGAGAAGATATTTGTGTTTCTGCGTTGATTATTCTGTCTTTAACCGTAAGATGAGATCCAGCTGGATTTATGCCCAAAACAGTTTGCATAGCTTCTACCGCATCGTTTAAATTTGAGTGCTGCTGAGCGTGAGGGACTGTGGCGGAGTTTAAAGTATCTGATGCTGTTGGGTTTACAAAATTGTCTAATGAAGATGGATAATTGGTAGCCATTTTTCTCCTATAGTGAAATTATTTTATTTTGGTCATTGTTCCAAATTATTGTAACTGGAGCATTTGTTGAAGTTCCAGCAAAAGGAATTCCAGGCGAGTTATCTATATAAAACAAAAGTCTTGACTGAGATGCTGTTGCTCCAACCTGGTAGAACACAATAGCGTTAAAAGCTTGCCCACTATAGTCTGATATCGTAACGTCGTCAGCATCTATTGTTCCAAGTGTGTTTGTTAAATTTTGAACTGGGTGATAGTTTTTTTTAATTGCAGACTCTGGAATATCTGAAACAAATTGGTGCACATTTTGTTGCGGAGTATAGTTAGAAGTATTTAATAAAAGTATTCCAAAACTATTAGAGGAAATATCAAATTCTCCGTTAAACAAAGCTTCCTTTGCTTTTCCGTAGATAAAATTAGCCACTTTATATTCCTATATCTTTTGAAACAATTATTCTGTACTTATAACCTGACTCAAAGTAGTTTGCGCCATTTGTGTAATAAACGGGCGTTGCGTCGTCAGAAGGAAAATCAACATAAACTTCTGGCTTCCAAGAGTGCATAGAGACTCTTGTTGATATATTTTCCCACCTAGAGGGTGCAATCTGAATTTTTTTTCTTTGAGCTTTGAAAAAAGAACTATTTAAAAAGTTAGAAGCTGGCCTTGAACTAAAGGTGATTGTTACCCTGCCATTGTTATAGTCGTTATCAATATAAAAATCGCCATTACTTGGATCTACGTTAGCTATATAAAAATTGGGATTTTTAGCTATTATTTGATAGCTCGTATAGGCATCTTGTTTTATTGAGTGATCTTCAATGTATACTTCTTGAATATCTGGAACTCTAATTGATGAAAACGCAGCTGGGGTAGCGTCGTCTGTTTTGGTAAAAAGAACTTGCTCTTCAGCTATTAATTCGTTTGCTGCATCCAGGAAACCAACAACTCTAATTACATAAGAAGTATTTGGCTGAAGAGTATTATCCCAGTATAGGGTTAAAGTTCTTGAAATTTGATTGTAATCACTGACCGTATTGATTGTTTTAAATGGATTTGAAACCACAACAGGCGTTGCGGCGTTAGTCTGAACAATAAAGTTATTATTGACTAGACTTGATATTTTGATTGTTCTTCCAAATTTAAGAACAACAGTATTTAAATCAACTTGTGCGTGATCAAGAAGGTTAAGCGCCACTTCATTCTCCTAATAATCTTATATAGAAATTAGTAACAACTTTTTTGATGAAAAGCAATAGGGGGAGAGCGGAAACCCACTCTCCCCCCACCACAAGGGTATGCATAACTATAACTACCCTAAGGTCAGACAGAAACCTCGTTGTAGGTCTGGATCTCGTAGTTACGAGCCAGGTTAACATTCTTGGCTACTGTAATACCTTCACCGTCACCGAGCATTACGATGTCGTAGCGCTCCTTCATCTTCATTTGACGGATGTCACGGCTTGGCTCATCAAATTGATCAGTGCTCATGTCATCCTTGACGAGGAGTGCTCCAACTTCGTTCCTGTCAATGAGGAAGATGTCGGACTTGGCTGGGGTTGCACCGCTCTTTGCAGTAAAGCTTACGAATGGTGAAACAAGTACGTTCAGACCCATTGGTGCAGTTGCGTTGAGAGCTGCATCGGGGTTCTGAGGACGATATCCCCAGCTGGTGTTAACAGCTGAAGCTGCACCGCCCATGTGGAAAACAGCATCCTTAAGGAATACTGACCACATTAGTGGGTGAAGGATAAAGTCGGTTGGTACGTGCTTTTCAGCCATAAGTACAGCAGCCATGTCAATGACGTCATCCCAACGGATGGTCTTGTTGTAGGCACCGTCGATACCACGACCGCTGGTGTCGTCGTATCCTGCGTCATCATTGTCAAAGACGATGGTGGCTGCATCCTTAAAGCGGCTGAGAGCAATCTGCTCCTTGAGACGTGCCATGGCACGACCAGCGGCTCTTACGTGAAGGCCAACAATGTCCCAAAGTGAATCGGCAATTACCTCTTCGGTGAATGAAAGCTTGACACCCTTTTTGGATACCTTGCCCTCAATCTGCTTTGCAAAGGCGAGTGCCTGCTCTGGGTACTCCTGACCTTCTGGAATCTCGGCTGCTTGAATTGCATTGACTGCTGGGAACTCAAGCGAACGTCCCTTTCCTAGGCGCACTACTGAAAGTAGTGGAGTAACTAGTAGCTGTGGCTCTGCGGCCTCTCTTAGTGTACGAGAAATAACCTTTGGGAAGAGTGCGGCAGCGTCGGCTGAAGCAAAGGCTTCCTTGATAGTTACTCTGTTGTTCTCATCAATGTTTCCGTCCTCGGCCAGCGCGGTTTCCCAAGCTGGGAGACCCGAGAGGAGCTCTTGGATTGTCTTGCTCATCTTAGGATTAATCCTCCTGTTGTTATTTCTTTTTTATTTATCAGAGCGTTAGATTGACACGGAATGCGCCAATTACGTTGTTTACATCCAGGTTGGAACGGATACCAAGCTTGCCAGAGAAAGAGCCTGAGCGGGTAAGCTCAAACACTGTCTTCAGCGCACCTGGATCTGAAGGAAGCTGCATGTAGGAAAGTAGACCATCATCAAAGTTGGTTGCAAACTTTTCTACCTCGACTACCTTACCAACCTGGAGGTAAGCGTAGACTGCACTGCTATTGTAGAAGTCAGATGCAGCTGCCAGAACTGGACGACCAAGGCCATCGGCACGAACGACGCTACCTACGGTAACGTCATTGTTGACGCCATTGACCATTGGGTACTCAACATAGCCATGGGTGATGAACCCAGCGCCCTGTGAGGTGCCCTTGTCAAAGGGACGATAGAGGTCGTACTGAGCGACGCCAATCGGAATTGATCTTGCGGGAACTGTAACGGTGTCAGTTGCGCCAGAGCTATATGCTGGGGTTGCTCCATCTAGTGGATCCCAGGTGGTTGGCATGTTGTCACCCCAAGTAACTGATGAAGAGGTTCCGTTAGCAGGAACCACTCTTGCGTCACCATTGGCGTCGGCCACTACTGAAAGAACGGTTCCCTTGGGGATTACGATCTCAAAACGATCATCCTCATTGTCAGTGTACCAGGTTGGAAGACCTGGATGGGGAAGAAGGTAAGCTGCAGGAGCGATGCCCTCTGAAACTACTAGGCGACCGGAACCTGTCTTGCCGCCAACCTTACGAAACTTTGCTAAACTCATTTAAGTGTCTCCTTAATATTATTATTTTTAAAATTAGAGCTTACGACGGCCCATTAGTGCATCTACAAAGATTTGCTCTGGAGTGCGAACCTCTTCTTCTTCTCTGACTTCTTCTGCGTCAAGGGTGATTACATTGTCCTCACCCTCAATTGCATTTACATCAGATGACATCTCTGGCATTGGGGCCTTTGATGATTTAGCTACTGGCATTCTTGCCAGATCTCTGAGAGAATCTGCAAGAGAAGAAGCGCTACGCTTTGAGTGCTCCTCAATGAGATCTTCTCTGTCCTGGTGATTTTCAACACCAGCAGCTATCTTAGTGTCCACTACTCTTTCTGCTAGAGTTCTGTGTAGTGCATTCTTGAGTTTTGTATTCTCTTGTTCAAGAAGCTGAACTTTTTCATTTAACTCTTCAGCTTTTTGCTCAGAAGCGCTATCGTTGCTAGTGAGCTCTGCTGTTGAGCTGTCTGCCTCTTTGCTCTCTCCCTCAGTTACCTTTGGGGTAGAAACAATTTCTCTCCATGACTCGTCTGCAGGCTCGCCTGCTTCCATGCCGAGAGAAGATCTAAGCTGCCAAGACCACTTCTTGTGCATTCCGTCACGAGCTGCCATGAGGTCTGCAGTGCCCTGTGCATTTACTGCATCACAAGCTGCAAATGCAGCTAGAATGGTTTCGTTAAGCATTTCGTTCTTTCTAAGAAGATCCTCAGTGAGGGATCTTGCGTCTGAGCTGGTTGCATCATCCTTGAAGGCAGCGTTCATAACCATGCTTGTAAGGTTTTCTACCATAACGTTCATCTTACGAATCTCTTCTGCGATGTCGTCTACTGAACCAAAGATGTCGCTGTAAATAGCACCAAATAGGGCATGATACTGTTCAAAGTCTACCCCAACAACATTCCAGTGCGCTCTTTGGGCCGCAATACCTAGAACAATGGCTTCATTAAGAACCTTCTGTACAGCTGCTGCAGCTGATGATGTGTCTGCTTCAACAATTTCTTGAGAAGCCTCTTCGGAAACTTTTTCTTCAACTTCCTCATCAGAAGCTTCTGCCTCGGGCTCTTCAGCGACCTTATCTTCTCCAGCGGCTGTGTCTTCACCGTCTTTTGCTGGCTCTTCTTTTGCTGGCTCTTCCTCATCGGCTCCCTCAGAAATAGAAGCCGCAATTGCCGATAGATCTTCGCTAAGACCCTCAATTGCTGCTAGGACGTCGTCCTGCTGAGCGTCATTTTTCATATTAGAATTCTCCTGATAGATGTCATCTTTTTCATTCTTATGTGATAGTAATGAACTATCATCATATTTATACTTTTCACTCTCTTGCACGGCGCAGGCGCTTAGGAAAGCTCCCTTTAGATGAAGATAAAGAGGCTTTGATTCCTTTTTTTTCATTGAGCTTAATACTGACTGATTTTCCTCAATTGAGACTATATCCTCTTTGTCCATATGCAGTACGAATGCAGAGCTCTTTGCCACCCATTCGCTGTCAGCAGTTGCCATAGACTTATCGTCTCCAGACTTTATGCCTCTAATACTTGACTTAGAGTCAGCTGGTTGGTTAACAAAAGAGTATTCTTTAAATGCAATATCCTGCATGTCTACGTAAGCGAGCTTGCCTTTGTAAACTTGTCCTCTCTTGAACCTTGAAACTGGTGGTTTACCACTCTCTGTTACTCTTGCAAGGTCTTCGCCAGAAATTGAACAAATTGCTTTGCCGGCCCTTCCGCCAACAGAGCCAGTAAGATATCTTTTATCTTTAATCTTTTCAATTGCTAATGGATCGGTAATTGCAACTTGCAGCCTTACAAAAGCTGAGCCATCTTCCTCTTTGTCCATCCTTGCAGCCATTACTCGACCAAGTGGCTCTGAATTAAGATCGTGATTTAAAATAATAGGCTTGGGATATGGTTCAACCCAAGATTGAAGAGCTTTCTCTAGCTCAGCTGCTGAATAGTTGTTGTAGTTTCCGTGTTAAACCCTCATGTATGGCTGCAACCTCAATGATCAAGCCTTGGCTAGAATTAACGGCTTCTCCAAAGGAAAAGTCAGTTTTTGAAAAATCTGGAAGTACAAGTGTAAAATTTTCTACAAAATCAAAAGCCATGAGCTTCTCCAAATAAAAGTGTAGTGTGTATCATATATAGTAATTTTTCTTTTATAACATTAAACAATTTTATATAAATATATCATATCTTTGCTGAGTTTTCAAAAATAACCTTTTCCCTAGGGTCACCGGTTTTTGTAAACTCAATTAACATCTCTTCATGCATTATGTGAGGAGTGTATATGTATGAGGCGCAGTAGAGTCTTTTGCCTGCTCTTTTTGCGGCTTGGCACCAGCCAAGGTCCTCTCCCTGTATGTGAAACTCATAATTAACTGATTTATATGTGTCTTTTGACATCATTTTTGCTGCCATGATTATGTCGGCTTCAAAAAAAGATCCCAGAGGATAGGAGTCTGCCCTGTGCGCCCTATTGTTCTCATCATTATTCCATGTCATGACTGAGGGGAACTTAGTATCAAAAGGCGTCATAAACATAAGCGTGTTGACTGCGTCTGCACCCTCATCAACATGTTTCATCAACAACTCTAATGTGTTTGGATTCTTTATCAGAATATCTGAATCCAAGCTAAAATAATAATCAGGTTGAATTTCTCTTACTCTTTTTAATAGAGAGTTTCTTAAATTTATCATGTTATGATATTTAGACATAGTCCACTGTCTAGAGCCTTTTTCATGCTCGAAATGAGGAATATCAGATCTATCATTTATTTCAAAAAGTGGAATTTCTGGATGAAGTGATTTCCACTTTAAAATAATATCTTTTGTCTCAATATCATTTGGCGATGTTTCAAAAACGAAACCAATGTTAGAAAGACTAATTGACTGCCTTTCCATGCAAGCGGCCCAGAAAGGAAAAATCCAACTTCTTTTATAGATTGGACAACCTATTACTAACTTCATCACTTAGGTGCAGTAACTGTTTCTGTCTTCTCTTCTTGAGCCTTCTTTGCTGGCTCTTTTTTTTCTTTTATAGGAGCCGACTCCTTGGCTGCTTCTTCTACAGCAGAAGGTGCGGGCACCTCTGCTGCTGCTGCTGTTGCTGAAGTATCATCATCTTCATCATCTCCAAGTGCGGCGTCAAAAATCTCCATGATGCCGTCAACTATTTCTGTCATTATCTGGAGAGCAAGTCTAACCTGCCCATTTGCAACTGCGGTTTTAAAACCCTCTACTGCATCTTCCTCTAAAAGATACTGGCTAGAGATCTCCGACTTTATCATTATGCTCATTATTATCCTCGTTTACTTTTTTATCTTTTAAAACATTTTCGTCTTCAGCTATTTGAACATTATACTGATCTTGCAACAAGCTTTCAACTACACCAATCCAAGATGTGTCTGATCTCTTAATGTCAGGGGATGTTACTCTTCCTTGTTGGTTTTGTGGGCGGATAACATTGCCTGGACCCCTTCTTGAAGAGGGAGCGTTTCTTTGACCCTTTTTGGCTGGCTCTTGCTTGTCTCCGTCCATCACAACGTCTTTCATTTGAGGTTGGGCTGGAGGATTAATCTTTGCTTGGGCTTTTGCTTGAGCAACGGCGCTATCTGCTTGTATTTTGGCCTGAATTGCCGAGAACATGTTCTCTGTATCAATCTCAGGGTCTTCTCCGAGCTTTAGTCTGGCTTCGTCAAGAGTTATTAAAGAGTTGACATACTTTTGAATAATGTGAGTTTCTTTTTTTACTTGAGTGTCAACGTCAATTTCATGAAATTTAAAGTAGCACCTATCGGACATATCGTTTTCAATTGGATTAACAAGTGGATCAAAACCACCCTCAAAAAGGAGTTCATTTAAGATGTTTACCCTAATCATCTCAGCAAACTTTTTTTGATAGGTTTTAATCTTGTCATAAAGAGCCGTGTCCAATCTTTCTGTTACAGCTCTGTTGCCACCATTAAAGGTCATACCTATGTGGTGAGGAGCAACACCAAGTCCTATGGCAACTCTTTCCTTAAAGTGGTCCAGATATGATGTTGCGTCCATTGCCTGATTGCCAGTTCCTATGACTTCAACGTCGTGTCTATATGGAAGAATTAATCCACCTTCAGATCTAAGAGCCTCAATTTCCATTGCAGCCTGATCAATTTCCTCAGGCTCAGCTGGTTGATCTGCTGTTCCAATTCTATATTTGTAAAGAGGAAATAATTCTCTGTGAACAAGATTTTGAATATCCTCTTCCATCTGCCTAAGTGCGACTACGTCATCAAGAACGTTGGAAAGGAAAGGAGTACCGAAAGCTCTACCAGGCTTTCTGTCAAAGTGTAGATGGATTACTTTCTCTGCATCCCATCTTGGGTCTCTATCGGTAGGCGCATAGGTTAGCGGGTTAGTTCTCTGAAGGAATGCTTTTGCTTTGTTATGCTTATCTCTAAGAATTCTTGTTTGTTCAGTAGGGATAATATAATAACCAACTATGGGCTGACTTGCTCCAACAGGATTTAGTGCTTTTGGAAAATATTCAGAAAGATCCGCTCTTGCCTTGACGATAAAAACATTTGAAAATTTAAACAGCTGATCAGAAAGCTCATAAAGAAATTCAAGAAAAGACTTCTTCATAGCTATTTCCATATAGTCTATGCGCTGATAAAGATAGGCAACGGCTTCTTGATTTTCTCCGACTATTTGCCAGCCCTCTTTCCAGAATAATTCCTGATATTTAGATATAGCTTGCTTTACATAAGAGTCGGTATCAATTGCCTGAATAATTCTATCAAAATCATAAGGAGCTGGCTCAAAGTTTGTCCTATTAGTGTAATAATAATTAACACCACGATAACCAAGTGCAAGGGCTGCAACCCTCATTGACCTAGACAATGACCTGATCTGATCCGTGTCAAGGGTAGCTTCTTCTATGGAGACATTATTTGAAAATGGCAAAAATTTTCTTAGTGGCATAACTTTCCTGCTTTAGGGTCCAAAATATATCTCTATAGTAGTCAAACAATTACAGTAAAACTAATATCAGCTGTTTTCGTTTACCTGCTCAAAAGCCTTATTTATTATAATTGACTTGATTGATTCAAGCCAAAAAACGGTTTCAGGCTCAGAAAAGTCGCTTTTATAAGAGATATTTGACTTTGTGATCTTAATATTAATATTAAACTCTTTTTGATCCAAAAGATTAACTGTTTCCTCGGACATTATTGCTCCTCTTTTTTAGTGTTTTTTGCTTTTTTTGTTTCTTCAATAAGAATGGTTAATTGCTTTATGGTGGCTTCTTTGACAATAATTTCTGTCATAAGTTGATTAATTTTTTCTTGAAAAGATTGTATAATCAAATTAGCGTCTAGATTAGGCTCTTGTGGCTGCATTTAAAACTCCGTTTAAATTTATTTAATGCAGTATTATATCAGACGAGATTCAAGTTCCGCAACCTTTGTAGCAAGGTCTTGTATAACCTTAAGCATTGCGGGAATTAAAACTTTGTCATAGAAGTTTTCTGGCCTACCTTCTTCATCGTACAAACACGCAACTGGATACTTCTCGTGAACATCTTCCGCCAAAAGACCAATCAGAGTTTTTCCTTCTATACTGTCTCCTGCTCCTATAATTCCTGGTTTATAGTTAAATTGAACTACAGAAAGGTCAAGTATTTTAGACGGATCAAGATTTTCAGAAAATGTTTCTACAATATTTTCTTTATACCTTCTAGATGATGAAGTTGACTTGCCCAATGTTCCGCCAAAGGTAGAGGAAGACCATGCGGCGTTTGTAGAATAAGAAAGTATATTGCCGCCGGATGAGGACCTAAAATATCCATTAGTTGTTAAGCTGGAATTAATATCCACTCCACCGTTAAATATTGAGAAGCCATTAAATGTTGTAGAGCCAGAAAAGGTAAGGCTTCCGCTTGCACTATCAGTAGCGTCTGACCTAAGGAAAGAGCTGGCCTGAACTCCGTCTAATAGGTCAGCATTTAGGCCAGAACCAGAACCATCATTTCCTGCATGCCAGAATTTTTCAGATGTGTATCCTGTTGCATTATTTATTTTTACGGCACCGTCTCCTCTTACTGCAAGAATTGAATCTCCTACAGCATTGCACGCAACCAAGCTAAAAGAAGAGCTTGTGCTTGCATCAGAGTTTATCCTTATTGCCCCAGTTCCGCTTGCGTTATTCACATAAAGGTTTCCAGTTATTTTTGTGTTGGTACTTATGCTTACTATTTCGGTTGTTCCTGACCAAGCTTGAAAACCTGTTCCATCCAATTTCCAAGAGGACCCTGAAGGTTGGGGAACTGTGGTGTGTGATTGCAAAAGTTTTGCGTAAATATTTCCATTAGCTGTTATGTTTGCAGTTGAGCTCATGTTTCCAGCTACCGTAAGGCTTCCTGAGGTTGTCATGTTTCCATTTGTTAAAACTTCAACACCTCCACCTCCCATTATGACTCTGCCGTCAGTGTAGACCCTAAACGGAGGAGTGTTAGATACTCCATCTTTTCCTGCAAAGAATGCAACATCGTCAAGACCAGGAATAGTTTCAATCACTCCACCAGAAGAAACGCCAACTGCTCCAGTTGGCGTTATAGAAGTTAAGCTGTGTTGATCAATAGAGAATCCACCAATTTTTCCAGAGATTGCATCTATGCTTCCGCCAAGCGTAATTGCTGATTCGCTTTGATCCCAGCTTAAATAGTTTGGTGAACTGCCTAACTGAAAATCTCCATCTGTGTGCCAGTATCCAGCTGAACCAACCGCAAGTCCTGCTTTACCGCCACCTAAGTCATTAGAGATTCTCAAAATACTAGGTGCTGAACCAACTGTGATTGCGTTTGCTGCCAAGCCAACGTTTGGCACGATTGTTACACCTGAACCTATCGTTACTCCAGTATTTGTATCATATGTTATTCCAGATGATCCACCTAAACTAAATTGTCCGTCCCCTCTAATGAACCAACCAACTGGAGTTGCATCAGAAAAATCATAAATAGTTGACTTGATCATTGAGTTTGCACCAGACATGTTGATCGTTGCAGACTGAATTTCTCCAGATGTAATTTTGCCTGCAGTCAAGCTTGCAATAAATTGATCTTCTATAAGATCAAGATCTCCAGAACCAACGAGATTGGACCAAGAAGCGCTTGGAGCGCCTGAAGTATTTATTGCCCTTACTCTAGCCCAATACTGTCTATTTTCTTCTGTTGTAGAGTTGCTAACAGATACTGTAAAAACATTTGCTGTATGAGTTCCAGAAATAATCTCGCCAGTTGATGGAGAAGGAATATTGTTGAGTGGCATGTTGGTGCCAGTTGGCTCATCGTATATTTGATATTCGTAATATTGAATATCAATATCGTTTACTGGATCAAACTTAAGTATTACTGTTTGAAAATTTGAGGCAACGACTAAACCGGTAACGTTAGAGGGAATTGAGTCTGAGGCTGGAACTTTTACTCTGATTGTTTCAGTTAAATTATCACTTGCAACGACTTCTGCGTTTTTTGGCTTTACGGTAAACAGATAGTTTGTGTCTGGTTTTAATCCAGATATTGTCTTTCTTATCCTTGCCATTATCTTATAACTCCGGTGCTTAAAAATGCTATATCTTCATAAATTTCTTCTGGATTTATTGACAGTCCAAAGTTTTTTCCAAAAGCGTATTTTGTTACAACAATATCTTTTCCAGAACTTGATATGTTGCTTTCATTAAGTATTTCGATTTCAAACATATACGATGTATAAAGAACAGACTTTCTGTCTATAGTTGCACTGTCTTCTTCAGATTCACTGTAGCCAGACTGTTGATTGTCAACATTTTCATCTTCTACAGGTTCTTCTGCGGCGAAGAGGGTAACTACATTCTCTAGATCAATTTCATAAATAATTTGATCCTCAATTAAATTAGACGAATAAAAATCAATTGCATCTTGCTTAACGAGTGATTGGCCCGTATTTGATATCGATGTTTTAATAATTTTAATTGAAGCCTTTCCACCGCTTGACTGTTTTGTTCCATAGACTCTGAGCAGTGGTCCATCAAATCTTCCGATAACTTTATTTCCAGGAACGTTACTGGTATTGTTTTCCCAAGTTCCCGAAGAAGAAATATAGCTAATAGTAGCTACTCTTTCATTTTCGCTACCAGGTAAAACTACATTTGAAAACTTATTAATAACCTTTGGTCCAGTGCCGGTTTCTTGAGCGATAAAGTTTGAACCTGTTCCAATGGTGGTTTGCACATAGTTCTGGCCAACTTTTTGTATATACTGAATATTATCCGAGTGATAGTATATATAATATTCGCCAGGAAGAACCTGGCCCAAACCTAAATCAAACAATGATTTAAAATATAAATTTGAGTCGGCATCAATAAAACTTTCTGTTGCAGTGATTCCATCTTCATCTTCAAAAACAACCAAATAAGAATCTGCGTCCAGAGAAGAGACTATTGCGCCGTCAACTAGCGATAGCATCCTTCCAATATTAATGCTTGATAAAGAAACGCTTATCCAGTCTCCTGTTTTTAGGTTTTCTGATACACTCGGGAAAGATATCCTTCTTCTTACCGAAGGAATCTTTTCTACCGCAGGAGTTTCATTTGAAAAATAAGTAAACCAAGCCATTATTATATCTCTTTATAAAGTATCTCAAATTCATATGAGTCAATATTATCATCATCTACTTCTATTTCAAAAACAGCCTCATATTGTGGAACTCCACCAGTTAAAACAACAGAAGTAAGGGATACTAAATTAAGATTGCTATAGGGTCTTACATTGGTTGTATCGTAATATTGTTCTCTTCCTGATTCGTAATCAATTGAAGAAGAACTGATAAAATTACTTCCATCATTTCCATTATGTGTGTGATTTGCCAGGTCGATTCCAGCTATTCTTACGCCTTCTTCAACAAATATATCTCCCTTAATGGTGCCTCCGTCGATCCTCAAATATTGAGGGTGTGCATCTCCGTCTATGTCATCGAGATCATTATGGGAAGACCTAAGGCTTGCCCTAGAACTTGTGTCTACTAAAGTATTTTCAAAAAGAGACCTATATGTATCAGAGTCTGGCGATTCTTGTGTTAAGACATTTGCTTTTCTTATCGCCCCAACACCTTCTAACTGCACCATGTAGTTTACGTATCTTCTTTTTAATCTTATAGCTTGCATTAGCGCATCAAATCTTTTATACACTTGAACATTTCTTTGAATCATGTCTGTTGTTACAGCGCCCAAATTTCCTGTTATTGCACTTGTTGCAACAAAAACTTCCTTCATCAAAGTGGGTATATTGTTTTTAATATTAGTTGTTGACACGTCAAACAGCATTGGGTCAACTATTTTTGATTTCATACTCAATGCTGGCATAAGGTACTTGTTATAAAACGTTTCAGACGTTTCTACGCTATCTCTTTTAATCAGATTTAATAGCGTGTCTATTTCAGCTGTATATGAGTTTACTTTGACTGAAAAAAATGCTTGAAATTGAGCGGCTTGTTTTTTTGAGATTTGATCCAACTCGGATTGGGGGATTGACGCTGGCGCTGACGTGATTTCGGTGGCAATGAGTTTCGTATAGTGCGTTGCTGAGCTCGACCAGTCTGAAATGTATTTTGCAATTTGCGCTTCTGTGCCATCTCTGTACTCTTCCCCTATGTAGTAAGTGACGATATTTTTTAATATTGCAAGTTCTCTCAGCAAGAAGGTAAGGGCTTTTCTTGCCTCAAGAAGGTGACCAAATGTGGTATGAACTACGGATAGTTCGTATTCTTTCATGAAGTTTCTGCATGCTCGGCAGAGGTGCTTTTCTGCAAACAGATATTCTTGAAATATAATAAAGTTTGGTTTGTCTTTTGTTTTTGCTGTAGTGTTTTCTTTTGTTATATCTTTCCACACTGCGTTGTGCGCATTCTCAAGATCAATCCAGGCATAAGGATTAATCGTTACTTTGGACATGTTATCTTCTATTTCTCTTATTAAACCAAGAATCATTTTTTCTGCAAAAAAGACATTTGATCTAACATGATCAATTGCTACTTCAGAAAAATCAGTTGAATAGTTGTGCCTTGTCTTTGTCTTTGAATTTTTAAGAGCTTCTTGTCTATCTGAAAGCGTAGTGTATACGCTTTCATCATTTGATACATTTTCATCAAAGACATCCTCAAGAGCTGAGCTTTCTCCAAAACCATACTTAGCCATAATTTACCTTAGAACACTTTCCTTTTAAGACCACTTTTACCACTAGACCTATACCCTTTTGCAAAAGATGATTTGCCTGCAAGAGAACCCGCTCTTCCAGAGACAAAACCAGAAGAAGATTCATCTGGATAATCTGAGTCTGCACTTGAAGAGTTCGGCATAAAGAAAGTGTTTGAAAAACTTTCTGTTTTTGAGGTGAACTTTGCTTTGTGTAGTTCACTGTAGTTTTCCGTAATCGAAAGAAGGGCTAGAATTAGGGCATCGTGTGCGTGATCAACTGCTGATCCGCCGGCTTCAAAAACGGGTCTTCCTGTTTGAGTTGTTCTTACGACAACATAAGATATTAATTGCATAAACATCTCATCGTCTTTGGCCGGAAAAACCAACGCCTCTTTTTCAAGATATTGACGAAGATTGTCGACCATGTATGGTTTGATTTCTTTTTTGACAATCTGTTTTGTGTATGGATCTCTAATATCAATAGTCTCGCTAAAGCTAACGCCTTTTACTTTTGTCTTTAGTCCAGTGATCGGATTCTCAACTCCATACTTGTGAAGCAGTTCTACCTGAACTTCTCCATAACCTCTGTCAACATAAATATGTTTGGGCTGGAATATGTCATTTAACTCAACAATTCTAGAGACCGCTTTTGTAAGAGTATATTCAGATCTTTCGATTTCTTCCCTGTATGCAAGTCTTACTTTGTTTCTAAACCTCTGCTCCTCATATGAGTCTGAGCAGGCTTCTAGAACAACAATATTTGTACCAGCACCGTATTTGTCCCAGTCAACACCCATTGTTAAAAAGCTTCTAGCAGAAGTTAGCTCCGGTATATAATTCCAGCTTGGTTCAATAAATGCTTTGTCAATATACTTTCTGGGATAGACGCCTTCTGCGTCTTCACCCCAGTCAGCTTCAATTTCGTGTCTGTATCCAACTTCTGAATACTGCTCCCTAAACTCTTCTTCTTGTTCTTTTGAGAAATAGGGGTTTGCATATGATGGGTACCAAAACTCTTTAAACCTGGGGCTTCTGCACCATTCCCAAAATCTTTCTCTTCTACCTGTTGGAGTTGAGGCACCAATGAGAACTTTGTCTGGTTGATCTTCGGCAGTCTTCTGAAGCATTGCATAAAGTGCGTCAAGGTCATCTGCATGCATGTAGTCCATCTCGTCAAGAACAATGACGTGGGCCTCTTGACCTCTAGCTACGTCAGACTTTCCACCAGACCTCATGCCGGAAGTAAAGAATCTAATTGTTGACCCATTGGTGAACTGAATCATAAACTGAGGTGATGTAACTTTTCTTGAAATAGAGTTCATTACTATTTCGTTTTTTGCAGCAAGGCGCAAGATCTCCTGATAGATAAGTTCTACGTGAGACTTCATTGGCGCAATAACTAGACACCTACCATCTTTATGGGTGTAACTATAGTGAAGTAGATAGATTGCCATACTAAAGGTCTTGCCAAGACGACGGCCTGCTCTTAAAACTTTTCTTAAAGAAGGATCTCTTAATATTAAAGTTTGATAGACTCTTGTGCGCGCATCCAAAAACTCTCTGGCCCAAACGCAAGGATCTTTAGCTATGTGCAGTTGCCTTTGCTGCTCTGCGGTTATTCCGCATGTCGAGAAGCTCATAGTCTAATTCAAAAGGCTCGTCAACAAGAAGTGCAAGCTCTCTGTTTGTTATATCTCTCTCAGTGATAGTTGAGCCATCTGCCCAAGTTAAATGCTGAAGCTTATTTCTAAACACCCATTCAATTCTATTAATCTCTTTTAGGGTGTCGACATCTTGCATCTTGATAATTTCAAGAAGATCTTCTTTTGGAAGCTTTTCAAGCTTCTTTCTAAATTCTAGAGTTTTATTTTTTAATGCATTTGACATATTATTTACCCAAAGTGTGCAGCCATCATTCCTGCTTCGGCGCCCAACATACTTCTAGCATTTAGTCTAGAGTTTTGAATAGCCATTACACCTCTTGCTCTAGATGTTGCAGCTACTTCATTATCTTTAAAACCCATTCCAAACAACGGTTTACGAATAGATCCTTGCATTGATTTTACAGCATCTTTTGCAAAATTACCAGCGGCAATAAAACCTTGTCCTGCCATTTTTGTTAAATCATAAACCAAAGAAGCTGTAGCTATTACGTTTATTCCAGGAATAGCGAGGCCCAGAGCCCTTGCTCCAGTTGCTCCTGCCAATCTCATTCCAACAGCTCTTTGTCCAGAAGCAAAAGCTTGAGTACTAAGTTTGCCCATGGATCTAACTCCAAACTTACCTAAATCATCAACAGTTTCTCCCGCTAAAAATGCTGCTGCCCTTTGTGCTGATTGTTGTCCAGTCCTTATACTCATCGTTCCATCGGCCTGAAGCGGAGTCATAGCTGAGACAATATTTGAACTAAGAGCATTATAAGCTCTAGTTCCCACAAACTTTGATGGATCCAACATAGTTCCCATATATTCAGTTGCAGCTCTACTTAAAACGCCTCTAGAAGTATCAGATATAGACTTTAATCTATTTCCTGCAACGCTTCGGCCATATCTAACATCTGCCATACCCCCTGTCATTACATCATCGATTAAAGAAGCTCTCATTCCTGCAGCTCTTGATGAAGAAACCCCTATGGTTGACATAGCTTCATCTGCCATTTGTCCAGCTACTCTTGTTACTGCTCCAGTTTGTCTACCCATTCTTACTATGTTTTCGTCTAAACCGCCAAGCTTTCTTCCAATTTTTGCAGCCTTTGCATTTGCTCTGGCAGTGCCTTTGGCTAGTAATCGTGCTTGCTTTTGTTCAAGAGCATAGGTGTTTGACATGGTCGTCATTCTTCCAAGAATACCGCCGGTCAACAATGGTTCATCTGCAGCTCTAGTTATACCCTTTGCTGCGAGAATTTTGTCTCCTCTTCCACCTCTTTCGAGCATTGAGTTAAAGAAGCTTGCTCCTTGAAATGGTGTATAAAAACCTTGGTTTGCAACTCCAGACAAGTTTGTTACAGAACTAAATCTATTGAATATTCTTGGTCTTGCGGTAAAGCTGTTTATTCTTGCTGGTTGGACTATTGCAGTTTTTGTTGCTGCGTCAATGTTTCTTGCTCGACCAAAAAGAAAAGCTCCTTGAGTTGGCCTTTGTGCGGTGTCGCCAACAAATGCACCGTACTTCCTTGCTTGATTAACCCTTCTTTTTTGTCTTAATTTTCCTACTCTTCCAAGGTCTTGTGGGTCAGCGTTTGCAACATCAAGGAATCCACCTTGAAACATTGTGTTAGAAAATCTTCTGGCGTTAAACAAAGCCGTAGCTGTAAAGCTTGGCATGTTCTCCATCATTCTAAATGCTATTGGGATATCTGCACCAACTGCACCCATTCCTGCCATAGTTGCGCCAGCACCAACAGTTGGCACGTCATAGGACTCGCCACCGTATTCAAACTGACCTGTCATAGGGTTAAGTGGCACTAGGGTCTCCTGGAGTTGTGCATACCGAGAACTATGTCTCCGGTTGCATTAAGGGATTGTGCTGTTGCCAAAGATGAGTTAGAAAATGGAGATTGCCTAAGAAGCTGTTCATTCCTTCTTGTGTACGCTGCGGCATTTGCAAAGGATGCGCCTGCGCCTGCGCCCGCGCCACCTATCATTCCTGTCAATCCACCAATGACTCCACCAGCTATTCCGTCCAATGACACCTCTTCTTGCGCCAAATGAAGCTCCAGCCATTGCTCCGCCAACCGTGCCAACGGCACCGCCAAATTTCATAGGCCCTTCAATACCCATGTTGACGCCGTATTTATCCATGTTCATTGCTCTTGCGGCGCCAGAAATTGGACCAAGCCCTGCTTGAGAAACTAAAAGACTTGGTGTTAAGTCAGTGCCAAGAATTGCTCTATCTGCTTCTGGGTTGTCAAAAGCTATGTCCATAGCGTTGTCAATTGCTGATTGTCCAACTGTATCGGAAAGACCTTTAGTGACGGCTCCGGCTACGGCAAGCCCCATAACAGCCTTTGATCTACTGGCAGCTCCAACTGCTCTTCCTATGCTGTTTAAAATTGCCATCATCAACCTCCGTATAGATTGTTGTATTTTTGAGGACCCATTCTTGTGTGGTTTATCTTGTTTCTATCAAGATTACCTACAACGCCCGCTGTTGCAAGAGGGTCCCTTCTCGTGCTTCTTGGCGTATTTGTTGAAATAGTTTCATTATTTGAGTAGGCAACATTGCCTCTGCTGCTATTTTCTGTAGGCTGCTCCTCCATGGTTTCGCCATAAAGATCAGACTCTTTTCTTTTCTTTGCTATATAGTAACCAGCGCTCAACAATCCAACAGCTGCTAATCCCATACCTACTTTAGGAGCAACTTTTCTATAGGTCTCCCTTACCGCATCATCCCTTAATGATCGGCCGACTCTAGTCCCCAATATTCCTTTGTCCAAGTTCTTGCGGGCAAAGGTCCTTTGTAGTCTTCTTCTAAACCCAGAATCTTGATAGGCCCTTTCAAGAGTGGCTTCGTATGCTTCATAGGATTCTCTGCCCATTTCTCCACTTTGAATTCTTTGAAGAGTTCCTGCAGCTATTTTCCCATCTGCTTCAGCCTGCTCCAAAATGCCTAAGGTCGTATCGTCCATTCTTCCCTGGAAAGCTATGTGTGCGTCTCCAAACTTGTTAACAGAGAATTGATAAAGTCTTTGGAAAGCGTCTGTGTCGTTTTGCAGAGATGACACTTGGTCAATTATTGCAGCTACTCCTGCCCCTTCCCTTCCCTCTATGGAGCCAACAACAAGACCTCGTTTAGTAAGAGAATCTCTAATCATATCCCTTACTTTATCTTTCCCCTCGGTTTCAAACATGCCGAGTATTTGACGTGCTTGATTAACGTTTGCAAACTTACCTTGCTCTACTGCATCTTTTAGATTGTCTGCACTGGTTAAAAACTCTAATTGATCGGTTATACCTCTAGCCAATTGATCAGCTATGTCTCTTCTTATTACTGAACCACCGCTATTCACATCTGCTGCTAAATCTCCAAAAACAAGATTTACTGCTCTTCCCTCTTCTCTTTCTATAGCTGACAGACCGAATTTATTGACTCCATATTCACTTAAAAATTCATCACTCAAAAATTTTACAGGGCCTCTTCCGCCACCTAGATCAATATCTATTTGTTTTAGTATGTCTGTTGAAATAATGGGCCTAGAAACTTCACCAGAAGCTCCAAATACATAATTTTGTGTTTGTGTTCTTGCAAACGAGATTCCAAACTCGCTTAAATATTCTCCAACTTTTCTGCCTGTATTTGCATTGAACTCGCTGACCCTATCGGAAAGCTCTGCTGGAGAAACGCCACTACCAGCGACTCTACTAACAATTGTTCTAGCTAAACTGTCCGAAGCTTGAGCTCCCTCTTCACCAAAAGGTATACCAGAAGTTATTGATGCTATGCTAACAAAACCTCTTCTCAAATATGGATCATCTATACCAGTTTCTATTCCAGCTGAGGCAAGTCTTGTCAGATAGTCGCTTGCTTGACCTTGATTAATCAACATGTTATTAGCTGACATTACTCTGTCTAATCCCATTTGAGAAAAAATCTCTGGTCTTTCTCCAAATTCTTGGAAACCAAGTATTTCTCTGGTTGCGGCAAGAGAGTCTATTAATTGATCTTCAACTGCCCTATCTCCCGCGCTTATGCCTGCTGCAAGAGATCTTAGGTTTGTTGTTCTTGACACATTTGCTGTTGTACCTATATTGGCCAGCATTCTGTCAGCTCTTGACTGTTCAAGATAATTTAAGCCTATATCAAGAAGTTCACTTTCGTCTCCTCTTTTAGAAGCTTCAAGAGCTGCAGTTACTCTTGCTTGTATGGGATTTCCATTGTACTGGGTACTAATTGTTTCTCCAGTTGTTGGATCAGTAGTGTATTCGTACCATGAGTTATTTTCTTTTGAAAAAGCAATAATTGAATTGTCGGTCGTAAGCTTTACTCCCTCAATCCCTCGACCCTTTGCATAATTGTAGACAGCATCGGACATGTGCTGAGCGCTGGCAATATTTGTCGTTGGTACAATAGCTGAAGATTTTAGAATTGTTTTTCTTGCTGCGGATACATCAGCTGACATTCCTGTTATTTCTCCATACTGAAGTTCTCCAGTGTGAATAAATTGAACCATAAAATTAGTAAGAATTGTGTCAACTTGAGCTTGGTGAGCTGCAGATCCCCCCCTTGCTAAATTGCCAACTAAGTCTCTTCCAACTGTTCCACCTTTTTGTTCAATAAGTTCTAGTAGATTTGTTTGGCCAGCAATATTACCAATTGAGAAGGGCGTGGCTGCTCCACCTATAGAAGCTCGAGTTAATGTTTCTGGAGCAAACATTGTCGATATTATTTTTCTAGTTGCTTCTTCTCCGCCCAATGTTAGATCAGCAGAAATTTGTCTAGTTAAATAATCTTTAGCTAAATCAAGAGTGTTAATAACTCTTCCTTGTTCTGCCATTCCATTAAATCTTCTTGATAAATCAACCGCTTCATCATCTAAATCCCAGCCCTCTATTGCATGAGCTGACATTGATATTTTTTGAAAGTCGAATTGAACGTTATGGCCAACAACAACATCTGAGTCTATTGCCTGTCTCATAAACTGTTTGTACGATTTAATTGCTTCTGCTCTTCCTTGAGCGGTATTTAGGTCGTGTAATTGTTCTGCTGGACTTGTTTTTTCAAGAGTAGAAACAAATTTACCAAGCGATTCTCTAGATCCATTTTTTCCAGGTACATCAAACTGCTCCATTTGTGGAGTCAAAAACTGAACAGCGTACGCATTTGCCTGATGAGTTATTGCTCCATTGTCTGTTACCTGCATTGAGGACGCGGCGAGTGATCTAACCTGGTCATATACTCCAAGGCCGCTTGTTTCAACGTCAAATGTAAATACGTTAAGTTTTTTTACCCCACCTGCACCTGCAGTGGCTCTTGAAAAATCGAATATACCACCGACCAGCTGGGCCCCTACTAATTCTTTGACTCATTTCAGATGATGCACGAAGTGCAGCTGCAGATGGCAGGTTGCTTTTACCATAACCGAAAGCTTCTATGCCAGCTTTTGTGGGATCTATATTAAATGTCAAACTGTTGATTAAAGATAGAACTGGATGACCTCCGCCCCCCAACATATCTGTCATGTACCTTGCGGCGCCTCTAAAAAGGTTTGAGGACGGCATGCCAACTCCAGGGGCACCAAAGTTTTTGATTAAACCCTCAAGTGGAAGAACTTCTGAATTAAGGTGGGATATCAAAGATTGTCTTGCTTTATAGTTTCCTACTAAATTAAGATTTATAACTGGAGCATCCATTGCTCCTTGGATCATTCTCTTTCTGGATGCACTTAGTGCTGTTGATTGCAGCTCTTCTTGCAAAGCAGCTTTGTAAAGCTGTTCAAAGTTCTGATACCTTGCCATGAAGTCGTCTTCAGAACCAAACATAAACTTTAGCTTATTTGGATCTGCGCCAACTGGATTTCTTAAGTTGCTTGATATCATCGCAGATAGTTGCTGCGGGTTGGTTGCACCTAATGTAGATAAAGGTGTCTTTAGAGTTTCTTCAAGCTTTTTATAAAAATTAGCCATCTTCCTCTACCGTTTGGGCTTCTATATACTCGTCTATTTCGTATGTACCAAGCTTTTGTTTAATGAGCTTTTCTCTTTGCGATTCAATTGATTGAACTTTGTCAATAATTTCAGAAATAGCTTGAGCTGTATCTAGTTGCACCTGACCAACTTTTGCTTTTGCTTCTCTTGTTGCAAGCAGTTGGTTCCTAAGATCTTTTCTTCTCTTATGCAGTTTGTCTTCAAGTTCTACTGCTAGGTGCAATTCTTTCTTTAGAATTGGCTGTCCGTCTTGATCAACTCCAATAACATTTTCTTGAATAAAGTGTTCTTTGGCTAACAGTTTTGTCTTTCTCATGTACTGAATCTCTTGATCAACAAGATCTCTAACCATTGATACTTCCACAAGATTGTTTGGATTCACATCAAGTTGTTCCATGTATTCTCCTGTGAACTGTGAAACCATTGACATCTCTATTGGACATGGATTATTTCTTGGCGCAAGGTTTTCTTTTAGTAGGGGGCAGGTTGACGCAAAAATGCAGCGCTCTGCTTCGCAGTTCATTGGTATCGACGAGAACATTGAGTTTCTAGTTTTTTGCGGTCTAACCAGCTCTATTGCTTTGTCTTTGTCGTCTTGAGTCCAAGACTCGGGAAAGAAGAGATCTGGCCTAAGAGAACCAAACTCTTTCATGAAGTTTTGTTTGTCGTTTACTTTTTCTATTTCAGACATTAAAATCAATCCACTCTGATTTAAAAAATCCTTGTTCATCATAAAAATCAATTGATGAACTTTTACACTTGCTACAATAATATTCTTTTACATAAACAGTCTTCTCTTCTTGTGTGACATACTCAGTAACATTTTGTGTCTGAGAGCCACACCTTGGACAAGACATGTTACATTTCCATCAATATTTGATTTAAGCTTTTTTGTAGTTTCTCTATCATCTCAACATTGGTTCCGGCATTGGTAAAAAATCCGACTTCTCTCATCTCATCTGCTGTGAGTGTTGAGCTAATGATATATCTTGCACCTTTGCATACATCACAATAAATCTCTTTTTCATCTGATGAACAAATGCAAGGATCAATAATGTTGAAGAACTCTAAAGCTTTTGCTATTTCATACCATCTAGACTTAAAGGCTTTTTTGGTTTGCTCTTTGTATGCTCTAAGCTTTGCTTGATCGCTAGACAAAAGAGTCCCCATGTCAAGTGTTTGCTTCATAAGATCTGTTATTGTCTTATACAAAAAGTTCGGCAATTCGAAATCGCCATTTTCATTTATAAACGTTTTCCAATCGTTCATCACATATCACATCTTTCAATAAATTATTTAAGCGAATCTGCCGGAGCCCTTAGGTGCTGGCATCGGGTTATAATAACCTTTTTTGTTGGCGTCGGCGTTTACAACACCCATGCCTCCAGCGGCTATTCCGGCTCCAAGAACTTTTCTTCCTCTCATTTCATGAATTTGAGAGTACTGATTATTGGATATGAATCTTCTGCCGGACCCTTTTCCAGTAACCAAGTTTGCAGCTGTAGAGTTTGAGTTTCCTGGTCCTATAACTCTAGTTCTTCTTGTGCCTGAAGCGACAGCTCCAGAAAGTCCAACTTTATTGAGACCCCTTCTTGATACGCCAACATCCTGACCGATACCTCGGCTGATTGTTTCAGCCAAAGTTCCTATAAATCCGCCTCTACCAAGTTTTCCTGGCATAGTAAACTCCTATTAGTATCCGTACATTCCGGTTGGTCTGCCACGAGTTTTATCGAGTCCAGACTTTCTTGTTCTTCCCATGGCAACTCCCCCAAGAACTGCTCCACCAGCAATTGCGCTTTTACCAGGGTTTCTCGCAACCATTTGCGCCATTCTGTTGTTTTTCATAGCGGACATTGCGCCAGAAGATCTAGCCGTAGTTCTTGTTGCAGCTGTTGCAGACGAAGCTCTTCTGCCTAATCCTGCTAACATTCTGGTCATTGGCATAAAATGCTCCTAAAATAGTGATATAGTTTAATAGTAACTAGTTTTACTCTTTAATCTCTGATTTCTTATGCGGTTTTTGAACCTCAAATTTAAACTGTTCATCCTCATAATCAATGTGAAAAGTGGTACCCCTAGGTACCACAGAGTAAACCAACGTATCGGCTATTGGAGACTCTATTTGATCTCTTCTTATTTGAGATAACCCCCTTGCCCCCTTGACTGCGTCAATACCTTTGTTGATTAATCCCGAAAGAACATTGTCGCTATATTTAATTTGATAGCCCTTCTTTGAAAGTTTGTCTATAACAATAGACATCTCTAGTCTAGCGATGTGCTGGCAGTCTTTTTCTGACAAGAAATTGAATATGACTATTTTGTCTATTCTGTTCAAGAACTCTGGCTTGAAGTGCTTCTTGATTGCGTTATTGGTATTTCTTTCAACAATGGATCTATCGGGAACGATTCTTGTTCCAAGCTTATATGAAATATCTTTTGTAAACCCAGCTCCACTGGCTAACATGTTTTCCGTGGTCTTATCATTTCCTAGGTTGGTGGTCATAATGATTATCGTATTCTTGAAGTTAACAAGCTCACCTTTGGCGTCAGTTAAAACTCCATCATCAAAAACTCTAAGGAATGTATTCCAAAGATCTGGGTGAGCCTTTTCTATCTCATCTAGCAGAACCACTGTATTAGGATTCTGCTTAACCTGATTGACTAACTGCCCACCTTCATCGTGGCCAACATATCCAGGAGGAGAACCTATAAGTTTTTGGTTTTCGTGCTTGTGCTGGAATTCTCCACAGTCAATTCTTACCATCGGCATGTCTGCGCCAAAAAGATATTTATGAAGAGTGTTTGCTAAGTGTGTTTTACCAACTCCGCGAGGATCCGGCAAATAAGAAAACTCCAAGTGGTCTATCAGCATCTGACAATCCTGCTTGTGCTCTTTTTAAAGCAGAAACGATTGTGTCGATTGCAGCATCTTGTCCGATGATGTTTTGCTTCAAATGATTTTCTAAGCCCATGAATTTTTGCTTGGATATTTGCTTTGGCTTCTTTGGTTCTTCTTTTCTTTTAGAAGAGGCAAAAGGGAAATCATCTAAATCAAATTTAGGTGCTCTTTTGTTTCCACCTTTTTTAAGGCTTTCAATAAAGTCTTTTGATAGAGAATCAAAATCTATTGGGTCATCATTAAAAGAACTACCCGTCGGCATATATGATAAAGATATCCAGGCATCAACGTCTAGGCCAGGGTTAAGCATAACTGCGCCCGTGTACATTGCATCAAGGCAGGCTTCTGCTGCTTTGCGAGACATAAGTCTTAAAGACTCGGATATCTCACCTTTGAGATTGAATATGAAGTTTTCAATAACTGCTTTTCTAAAAGAAAAATAATATTCTTGCTCACTCATCTCTTCTTTAGAGAAAGAAAGGGAATCTAAGAATGTTTGAACCGACTCTGGTTCCATTACCTTGAACTTTACGAAAGTTGCAAGTTCGGGCATATATATTTGATATATTCTCATTTTGCACCTACTTTCGTTGTATATATTTAAAGTTAATATATTATAACATATAGTAAATGCTTTTAGGAATTTTGTCCAAAAGCCTTCCCTGTATCAGGGGAATCGTATAAGATGATAGTTGCCTATCAAGCTTGGAGCTACGGTGGAACCAGTTGTTCTTATGCTCTCTAATACCCAGTATAGCATAGCTGTCAAGCCAGCTGTCAAGTGCTTACTCGGAAATATCTTCTATCTCCGGATGAGGCTCTCTGCATGGGCCACTCATGGACCAGTAAACAATAAGATCATGAGGTGTGTGAAATCTTTTGTTTAAAAGTATTTTTGCGCGAATAAAATCTGGGTGGGTTTCTACTTTTCTGCTCACTAATGCTCCTATTAAATGCTATACTAGATGACATTTATTATACCACTATAAAGGCGGAAAAACCATGTACAAGATGAACGGAAAAGAAATCCAGCTAAAGAAACTCTATGCTCTACTGGAGAAGATAAGAAATAATGTTTTGGGCGCAGACTATCAAACAAGAGTCGAGATGCAACAGCTTGAAAATAAAGTCATGGAACGAATCAAGTTTATTAAATCTGACAAGGCCTCGCAAGCCTGATATAATGTCATCAAGCCTAACTAAAATACGAAAGTAGGATTAACTAAAAATGGAAGAGTCAAAGCAGTTAGAGATCGCAATTGCTCAGATTGAAAAGCAATTCGGTTCTGGCTCAGTAATGCGACTCGGTACCACCGAGTTTGAATCTTGGCCGGCAATTCCAACAGGAGCAATGTCTTTGGATAGAGCACTTGGTATTGGCGGATTACCAAAAGGTAGGATCGTAGAAATCTACGGACCCGAGTCGTCAGGCAAGTCCACTCTTGCCCTCTCTGTTGTAGCACAGGCTCAAAAGTCTGGTCTACGTTGTGCCTATGTTGATGCTGAGCACGCGCTTGATCCCGTCTATATGCAGGCGGTCGGCATTGATCTTGATAATCTTCTTCTTGCACAGCCCGACTACGGCGAGCAGGCTCTTGAGATCGTGGACAAGCTCATTAGAACAGGAGAGCTCGGAGTTATCGTAATTGACTCTGTTGCTTCTCTGATTCCTAAGGCTGAGCTTGAAGGCGAGATGGAAGCTCAGCAGATGGGACTTCAGGCGAGAATGATGGCCAAGGCCATGAGAAAGCTTGTCGGTCTTGCTAATCAGCACAAGACTCTTTTGATTTTTATTAATCAGCTGCGCAACAAGATCGGTATCATGTTCGGTAACCCTGAGACAACTCCAGGTGGAATGGCCCTTAAGTTTGCCGCATCTGTCAGAATAGATATCCGTAAGAAGGAAGATCTAAAGGACAAGGCTGGCAACGCAGTTGGTATTACCTCAAAGGTCAAGATCATCAAGAATAAGATGGCCCCACCAATGAAGGTTACAGAGTTCAACATCCTCTACGGTAAAGGTATCGATCAATACGGGTGCGTACTTGATGTTGCTATTGACCAAGGTGTGTTCAGTCAAAAGGGCGCATGGATCTATTACAATGGCGAGCTCTTTGCTCAGGGTAGAGAGAACGCTCTGAATGAGCTCAGAACAAATGATGAGATGTTCAATCAGGTCAAAGAAGAGTTAAACAATGTCAAGAGCAGCTGACGCAATCAATCCAGAGCCTTGTGCTGATTGCCCAATACCGCCCGACTTCGTCATATCGGCGCTTCCTCCCAAAGAGGGGGAGTGTGCCAGATATGGTGTGGAGTGCAGAGAGTGTGGAGACAAGTGGATCGAGATAGTAGATGAATGACGATATACAAAATATTATATCTGTAGATTTCAACAAAGAGAAAGTCCAGTCGCCCAACTACTACTACGACTTTGTCTTAAACCCCATCCAAACAGAAGAGGCCAGAGCTCAGCTTACCGTTGGAATTTCTACTTCTTATCTGGAAAAGCTGGAGACACAGCTCGCAAAAGTATCCCTGGCTTTAGACAATCTTCTTACCTATCTTCATAATAAAAAGTAAATCTTTAAGTTACTATAACATCCAAAACCCGACGCCAAATTTTTTGCGCCAGTAATTTTTTTTTAAATACATAATAGACTTTTTATATACAGACAACAGGTAGACAGGAAGTTCATCAATATGGATCCATTCTGGGAAACCGTACAGAAGATTCTGAAGGGCCTTGTGTCGAAAGACGACAAGGGGATGATGGAGCTTGAGTGGGAGTCCAATGAGGGCGACGAATCAAGAGACTATACTATGACGTTTCATACGAACAAAGATGAGATGATGGTGGTCTCAGTGTTCGACAAGGATCAGTGGTCCCTGTTGACTGACATGAGTACTTTTCTCAACAAGCCTGTGGAAGACATAGTAAGAGAGCTAGATCCCTCGGGGCCGAACATCTATGTGGTCAACCCTGAGGAAATCTAGCTCTTCTTGTTTTTGTTTTGATTTGTCTAGGCTGGAATATCTTCTAAGTATTTGAAGGTTGGAACCACATCATTGAGGTAGTTCACTTCATAGCTCTGATAAACCACATTGCCAAAGATCTCTTTTGCGAGTCTATTTGACATATGGGCCGGAACATATGTTCTCACGTATTCGTTACATTCAGCTCCCTGAATGATGGAATCTTTGTATTCGTGTACCTTCGTACAAAAGTTGTAGATGGCTGTTCTCTCAAAGCCGGCTTCAAACATCTTTGGATTCATTTCGTGATTGACCAAAACCGCTGCGTCAAACACAAATCCTAGCTCATTCAATTCATAGAGAATCTCTGTATCTCTACCTATTCCTATGAAGGTGATCTTTTCATGGGGATGTTGTGCTTTATCATAGATATGGCGACCTATGTGCTTTGCTACTTTGGTTGGTGATAATACATTGAGATTATAGTTGAATAGAATACAGGAATGATCTTTGGTCATCTCTCCATAGAGGGAATGTGATATTCTCCAAGGAGCTTTTGTTCTGAAAAGCTTCTCTGATCCTACCAGTATGTTGTTTGGCATTGTATTTGTGTTCATTTGAATTTTAGTGGGCTTTCTTATTCTAGTTTGAAATATTATTATGGGCCACTCTAGTAGGAGTAGTCATCCCATCCGTAGTTGTCTATGTCATAGTCTCCATAGGCAGACTCTCTGTATTTGTCAAAGCCGCCGATTTGGTATGACTCTATGAACTGGTTGACCTCTTCTTCTGTCTCTAGACGATAGAAGTCTTCTGGGTCAAGGTGGTCTACAGGGTTGGTGGGCATTTTGGTTTTCTTCTCCTTTGGTATAAGGGATTGTATCTTATTTGTTTTAGCCGGCCACTTTGTCTGGAAGTGACCAACAGGGAGCAATCTATCGGGTAGTGGTGGATGTGTCAACTCGTTCTGGGATATTTCTTGGATTTTTTTGGCGAACCTATGTGAACATATATAAGAATATATAAAAGTCATTATAGGGTAAAAATAGGGGAAAATTTATGGGGGGGAACCTATGGATACTATGCCCGTCACAAAGCTTTAACGAGCCCACCCGGGTATGGGGTCCCCTCCTGTCTTCTAGGAGGATAAAGAAGAGGAGAAAGAACCTTGCGATGATGCTGGCAAGTAAAACAGCGCATTAGTCGTATGACACACCATGCGCACACGTGATCACCACGTACGGTACGTTAAGCCGTGCACCGTTGCACTACTGGGAGGTAGATTATGAGCAACGACCGTGCTGCCGAGGACCTTCGGCAGATCATGGATGGTATTGCCGGGGCCTTTGCTGGCCTTGGCGATATCTTCCGTCAGCAGGAGCTTCACGAGAAGCTCTTGAGGGCATACATCTCCGCTCATGGCGGGGATGGCAAGGCGGTGGACGTGCGCAAGTACGGACCCGCAAAGATGGTCTTCCGCTATGGTCAGCAGACCATGGAGGTGGAGATCACCACTCTCCTGAAGTGGGGTCGTGAGAACGGCCTCATCGAGAAGGAGAAGACCACCCGTCCGAGCATCGAGCTCTGACGGATGAAGGAGAGAGCCCCTGTGTGTGTACAGGGGCTTTTTTCTTTATGGGTAGGTTAACAACCTCATCCTAGGGGTCTGATCCGAAGATACAGAAAGAACCTTGCAATCATGCTGGCAAGTAAAACAGTGCATATCGTTGATGCGGCACATCGCATTAACAACCCAATAATCACGTCTGATGGGTTAAGTCAGACAAAGCATACTACTTGGAGGTAGTCATGTACATTACCCGTAACAACACGGCAATCAACGGAGACCTCGTCTACACAGGCAAGGTCGTTGGACACGATGGTGTCCACGTGTGGATCCGTGCCAATGGTGGTGGCGAGACCGACTCGGTCCTCTTCAACCACACCCACAATGACCCGCAGTGGTTCATGCGGGAGTTCACCGGGAAGCGTGTGGCCATCGTCGCTCACACCAACTGGAACAACACGGTGGTCACCCACCACACCATTCACCTCGCCTGATAAGTGAAAGAGATAGCCTCTGGATGTGCCCAGAGGCTTTTCTCTTTATGGGTATCTATATGATCCCGAAGTCCTGGTTGTTGGGGACTATAAATAAACTGACAACGAGAACCATGCGAATGTACCCCAGCATGAATGTGTCGTGAGACATGTTAATAACATAGGGTTTTGTTGATGCGGCGCATCGTATCATCAAACGTAATAATCAGACGGAGTACGTTAAGTTTCGTCATGCACATGCTCTAGGAGGAGTCATGTTCAACAACACTAACCGAGTCGCCATCGTGGCGGCTGTCGTCATCGCCCTGTTCACCCCCGTGGTGAGCTGGGCGTTTGCAATCCTCGGCTTCATGCTGGGGATCACGTTCACCATCCTGGGGGCCATCAACCCCCTGGGTCTGGTGTTCGTCACCTTGGTGGCAGGTGGCCTGTGGGTCGCCTACAACCGGGGCGTCCTGGAAGACTTCTTCCTCGGAAACAACGAGGAGGACGAAGAGGAGGACTGGACGCTCTAGTCCTCCAGAAAAGAGAGCTCTCTGCATGCGCGCAGGGAGCTTTTCTTTTCATGGGTAGTTTGCAGACCTCAAAGGTCTTACCCAACAACCGTATGTAGCACAGTACGGAAAAACCTGTGCACGGGTATGACCACTTAGGAGGTAGTCATGGCAGAAATGCAACCCACCAACCCCAGCTTGGAAGAGCTGCGGGACCTCATCGGAAAGCCGACCGATGAGAACATCCACCCCGAGGAGAACGGCCTCTCCTCCCCCATCACCTTCGACAAGGAGGGTGAGCTGGACCTCAACGCCCTGAGGTCCAACCTGGGCAAGTAGTCCAGAAAAGGAAGGCTCCTGTTGCAAACGCAGGAGCTTTTCTTTTTATGGGTAGATGCTAGATCTATGATCGCGGCGAAACCCAAAGAAGGCTTATCTCATGCCTACAAATGGGAGAAAGGAGGCTGTCATGAAGGCAGTCTATATCAGGAGGAGGATCATGGTTGTCCTTCTCCCAATCCTTCTTGGATGGGGGCTCATCGAGCTTTCGTCCGAGGAGCCCATCAGGTGCAGTGTGACCTCGGTTACTGCTGCGCCCGGCGACACCCTGTGGGGTCTGGCAGAGGAGTACTGCACTCCTCGTCACCTCACAGGAGAGGTTGTCTCGGACATGGTGGACTTGAACAAGTCTGCCGATGTTCGGGTCGGCCAAATTGTTTGGTTTCCCTAGTCAAGGGAAGCCAGCCAGAGAAAGAGGGCCTCTTCGGAGGCTCTCTTTTTCATGGGTAAGACTTAGACCTCAGGTCACACCCAGGATGCTCTTCCTTCAGAGAGCATGCACGAGCTTGTGCATAGTCCGTCATGCGTCCACCATAACGTAGACATAAGTTAGTGTGGCAATCCCGCCATGCGATTCGAGACAGATTCAGGAGGAATCATGTCCGCAAACACCAACCCCATGAGCGAGAAGCAGATCTCGTTCATCCGTGACCTGTTCGCACAGGTCGGCCACCTTCTCTCCGAGGAGAAGGCCAAGTCCCTCATCGGCAAGATGAAGGGGCACATCTCCGGTGACCAGATCCAGACCACGGTCTGGGCGAACCAGGTCATCCAGGTCCTCAAGGGCCTGAAGACCCAGGAGAACCTGCGCGTTGCCCAGGAGCGGCGCGCAGCCAACACCAACAACAACAAGTGAGTCAATGCCCCCGGAGCCAAGAGGTCAGCTCTGGGGGCAACTCACCCAACAAGAAAGGAGGCCAGTAATGGCTTTTCAATCATGGGACGGCGTCTGGTGCAAAGGCCACCAGTGCCGTGTCAAACTACGGCGAGGAGAGGGTCACTTTGTGGCTTATCCACAGCCGATGGCCCTGTGCAATGTCCACTACGAGGAGTGGAAGGACAACATTCGCAAGGCCAAAGAAGCAGCCAAGCAGAAGAAGCTCCAGAAGCCGACTCTGTTCGACTGAAAGCTGTATACAGCATCGCAACCTGATAGCGAGGTAACATAACAGGTGGGAGCCCCTTCGGGGGCTCTCTTTATTATGGGTAGACCATAGGCCGCAAGGTTCAAGGTTGATCCCAAACCGCGTGCAGACGGCCTCTGCACATCAAAGCACTAAGGAGGTGCACGATGTTTCACGGCATCGTAAAGTCCGCAAAGGGTTATTGGTTTCGACTGATCACCTCAGCGGCACTCCTTGATGGCGAAACCGTCATCGAGGAGTTCAGGCCTGGCCCATACCAGGCTGCCTTCCTGAACATCTTCTTCCCGGGAAAGTACCGGGTCGAAGTCAGGAAGGTCAAGCAGCGGAAGATGCGGGGTATCAACTCCGAGTCTCCCGCTGTCCATGACCAGCTGTTCTCCAGTGAAGTGATTCGCTGGAGCACGGCATCGGACCAGTATATGGTTCGCATCAAGGGCAATCAAGGCTGGTTGTCGTCTTTCAAGGAAATCGGACTCATCATCCGAAACTCCAAGAAGATGAGCAAGCGACTGGTTGAGATCGTCCGGACTGCGTCCATGTGGGTCCACGTCCCAGACGGCTCGTTGAAGCTGGAAGTCATCAAGCATTCCTATCCGGACTGCTACGTTGACGGCATCAGCTTCATCAGTCGCAGGCTTGCACTTCGGTGCATTCGCTCCAATACCGATGCATCACGTCGGTGGAGGGCCAAGCAGATCTGGAGGATTCACTCTGGCAAAACCGCCATTGTGAGCTTCCGTATGCTCTGCTCGGATGGGTTGATTAAGGGCAATGCTCTTGTTCTTCCCGGGCGAATGATGAACGGCTATGACGTGAGAACGTTTGACCCGAACATCAAGTCTGAGATCCGCACCACAGGATGGCAGTGGGTAACCATCGAACCGAGCTACGGAGCAATCCCGGTGAAGTCTGATGATCTCACTCATGCTATCTATCGTGGTGTGTCGGGCCTGTACGACGACCAGACTCTCCTTGAGTCCCTGGATGGAATGCTGAAGACTTTCTTCGCGGACCTGAAAGAGGGCAAGAGGTCTGAGTGGTTGACCCGCTTGGTTGATTCCGAGCAGGTTCTCCACGAGGATGTTGAGTCCCGGTTCTCGTCTGACCGTGGCCTTGTTGGATTGATTCAGGAAAAGGTCGCTGAGCTTGACAAGCTTGGTGTCCCTCTTACTGCATCTCAGACCCTCATGTTCTTGAGCGTGAATGGTTTGAAGCAGCAAGTCCTGGGTAATGCCGACAAGGGTCGTGTGTGGATGGACAAGACGCGTCACTGGTTCCCAGTGCCGTGGGCTTATGCCGCTCACATCATGACCAAGGAAGTCTTGGAGCTTGCCGGTTTCAAGATGCCCAAGGGAGAATTCGGGCTCTTCCACGAAGCTACACACAGCTTTGTGGTTCCTGGAGCTTTCTTCCAGAAGCACCTTCCTGACCACGGTGGTCCTGACTTGGACGATACGGTCAAGGTCCATATCCGTACTATCGGTGATACGATGGTAGCGTTCCTGCTCCGCAATCCGAATGATTTCGGTGAGTGGAGCGTCATTCCAGTCAACGAGCCAGGCCCAGTGTTCCATGCGTACACTGATCAGCCTCCCGTTGTGGATTGGGAAGAACTGTTCAATACGGTTCCCCAGTTCAGCTGGATGATGGATCAGCTTACCATTGGATCTCTGCCGGGAGGAAAGAATCTCACCATCGGTGATGAATTCTCTCTTGAAGATGAGCGTCGTGTTCGCACGGCTGCTGAGCTTTTCCCGGCTGGAACCGGTGGTGCAGTTCTGCCCAAGATGGTCTATGCGGCCTGTGTGGGTGGCTATTTGCCTGAATACAAGGCGTCCAATGAGGATATCATTGACGCTTTGCAGCAAGGTATGGCTACTCCAGAGGATATCATGATCATCAAGGACTTTGCTGACTACATCTTTGCTCAGCTCCGTAATAAGACCAATGGAGTCGTGGATGCATTCTGGTATCATACCAGACTCTACGATGAACTGGCTCTTATGCACGGGTTGACTGCAGGAGATGTTGAGGCATCGCCCTGGGTGGCTCTTCACAGGCAGCGTGAGTTGATGACTCGCAAGGCCCTTGAGGAGATGACCTTTTGGCTCAACGCCAACATCACCAAGCCGGATATCCTGGCCAGCATCCGTTGGACGCCTGAAGAGATTCGGGATGCACCCAACGAGTTGGCTAAGGTAAAGGCCGGCAAGTCCCGTTCAGCTGACTGGGTTCAGGAGTTCGTGAAGCTCCTGGAGGAGTCGGACGCCGAGTTCGGTGAGGAGAGGACAAATCGCAAGATTCTCCGCCTTGCCAACGAAGCGTTCAACGCCAAAGCCCAGTGGCCCCGTGCCAACCACGACCAGTGGCTGTACTCGCTCGCTGCCAAGAGCGAAAAGCAGCCTTTGGACTGGTTCATCCGGGCGCTCAAGGCCGAACAGAGCAAGACCAACCGTTAACCAGACGGACAACCGAGACTGAGATCAGCCCCTGCTACACTGCCAGTGTAGTGGGGGCTTTTCTCTTTATGGGTAGTGCCTAGGCCACAAGTCAGACCTTAAGCCCCAGAGTGCTTTAATATGATTAAAAGTTATATTCTAAAGCGCTTTCGCGGGTTGGGTAAGGCTAGAACTGCCGAATCTTACCTTGGGTGGACTGTCCGATACAGTTCATCCAGAAAAGAAGGGACAATCCCGTCCCGCCACAACGCATCAGGAGGTGCAATCATGGGTACCATGCCCACCATCACTTGGGTCTCTCCGGAGGCCTCGTCCACGGGCAAGACCGTCAAGGTCCTGCTCACCGCTCCCGAGTTCCAGCAGGGTGTCACGCATTTCGCGTACATCCCCGCAGGTCTCGCTCCCCAGAAGTGGAACCGCATCGACGCCCAGACCATCAAGTTCGGTGATGTCGAAGTCGACTACCTCGATGAGCAGAATGTCCGTGTGGCACTCAAGGCTCCTCGTCGTCAGGTTTCATTCTTCGGCACGGTCGCTCTCACCGACGGTGAGGCTCTGCCGGATACCACCTGGTCCGACCGCCGGACCCCCAAGGTCGACGACACTCAGTCGTTCTGACCTTCCCCCCTCGACCCCCGGTTGAGTTGTGCTTCATGCGCGACTTGACCGGGGGTCCCCCCCCTTTCTTGCGCCTTCGCAGGCCCCCCTTCGGGGGACGCTGCTCAGGCGCCTCGCTCGCTGCGCGAGCTTCGACCCGACCGGATCTTCCGGATCGATATATTTATTTATTTATAGATATATAAATCCTAAATCACTAATCTATATAAAGATATATAATATTATTTTATATATTTTTATATAGGTTTATTCTAAAGCCACCCAAAAAAGAAGGGAAAGACCGTTAACTAGGAGGTAACAAATATGAAGCGAATGACCCTACAAGAGATCATCGATGCTACAGCAAATATAGCCGATTCTCTCTACGGAATGAAGAAAAGCAAAGTTCTCGAACAAGAGGACTATGAAGAGTTGAGTGAACTTGTTCACCGACTCTACAGAAAAGCCTGCTGGGCAGAAGCCTACAGGCCAAAAAACCGCTAACCATAGGAGGTTATTATGAAGCGGAACAACCAAAACCAATACCTGAAGGATGCCAAAGGAATGCTCAACGCCCACAATCTGGGCATTGCAATCTCTGAAGAAAACATCCTTCTGCTTGCTTCCGCATTGCGGGCAGCAGACAAAGGAGACATGGTCGCGAGCCACAAGCTCATCGACACTCTTCTCGCACAACGCTAGATCTTGCGTGACACCTCCCGGCTTTGGGGGGTGGTTGGTGATTTATTTCGCCGGCCACTCCCCACTGCTGGTTCTAAAAAATAAACCATAAACTTCAAACACCCAAAAATAGAAAGGAAACAATAAAATGGCTTTCAAGCCCATTTCATACAAGGAGCGTGGCGAAATCATTGACTTTGCTGCGCGCAACGGTAAACTTTGCTACTTCAACGGTGGCCAGGTTTACATCAAGATGAGTGAGACCACCACTCTCATTCTCGACTTCACTACTGAGGAAATCAAAATGGAACTTCTCTCCAGTGGAGACTACAACAAGGATAACAATGTCTCGGCTCACTACCGTGACAATCCTGTCACACCATCTTATGAACTGATGAAAGCAGCACTCAATGCTTGATTGGTTCATCTATTTTGTCGCCGGCGGGTTCATACTCGCCTGCGGCGCGATGTCTATTGCTCTAATTGCAATGGTCCTCGCTGAATACGATCCCGGTCGTCCATACGACTGGGAAAAAGATGGTATCTAAAGAAGGCCGAGTCGCCTCCTTTCCCTGCAAAAAAGAAGGGAAGGGAGGTGACTCAGTTGGATTTCATTATGGACTTTCTCATTGGTATCTTGGAATTCTTTATTCCCGGCTCCAATGCTGATCCCAATATGTAAAAAATACCTTATACACCCAAAAACACAATGAAAGGAAACATCATGGACATTTCAAAGACTGCCGGCAAGTTGACCGGCAAGACCATCAAGGTCATCAAGGAGGCTCCTAACAAGACCGCCAAGAAGACCAAGGCCGTCAAAGAGTCTTTCGTTTCGGGCTACCAAAGCGGTAAGTAAAAAAGAAGGGTCAAGTAAGAATCTTGACCTTGAAACACCTAGCACACAATAAACACACAATAAAGGATAATAATATCATGAATATCAGTACATTTGGTTTGGACCTTGGTCTCTTTACCGAGATTGCCGAGAACATCGATGCCCTCCAGGGTACTTCGACCACTCGGACCCTCTCGGTTGGCAAGACCGCAAACATGAAGGGTAGCATCAACGGCACCGAGGTTCCGATGGAGGTCACTCTTCGCGAAGCCGCACTCAGCCGTCTGAGCATCCTCGAGCAGAAGTCGCCTTACACTGGCAAGGACTACTACCTCGTGACCGGTGTGATGAACCCGGTCAAGATGGACATCGTCCTCACCGTGGATGGCGAGAAGGTCACTCTGACTGATCTGCTTTACAAGTTTGTCACCGCCGATGGAAGCACGGTGGACCGTAGCAAGTTCGACTCCTCGCTCGTGAGCATGGGTCTGAACTTCGCCGGCTCCATGCCGCTGTTCTTCCAGCAGTTCGGTGCTGCCGAAGAGGGCTTCAAGCATGCCATCGCCGCCTTCAAGCAGGCTGGTGCTGTCGATGTGACCGGTCGGATTTCCAATCCCGGCCGTATCGTCGCTGCATACCAGCACCAGACTGGCGTTCCGGTGACCTCGTTTGAGGTTGGTTCGGTCGACCGTAGCAAGAGCCGCACTGGTCAGGGCTTCCTGAACTTTGCTGACTCGGCTATCGAGACCTTCCAGCGCGTCTATGGTCTTCGTCTCCAGGCTCACCTGCTCTCGCAAAAGCTTGACGGACTGACCCAGGCGCAGGTGGCCGACGCCAACGAAAAGCGTGAGAAGTTGATCCAGCTTTCCCGTCAGTGGGTCTCCAACTGGGCCGGCTCGCAGCAGCGTATCGTCGTTGCTCCGTCCGGTTCGAAGGAGCCTCAGGACATTTACGATCCGGTGAACGCCCCTTGTGGCCGTTTCACCATGGTCGTGAATGGCTCTGAGGTCCCGGTGGACCTGTGGTCGAACTCGGCCCGTGCGAACACTTCGGTGTCGCCGGAGGCTGTGCTCGCCACTGACGAGAAGCCCT
>Ga0315909_10000755_pt1 | contig 43468 bp, 53 predicted proteins | sample LakEriMetagenome_11_FD_203527 | JGI IMG/M metagenome (GOLD analysis project Ga0315909, IMG submission 203527) | Freshwater fungal communities from buoy surface, Lake Erie, Ohio, United States - Buoy 2 MA125 | ecosystem: Environmental > Aquatic > Freshwater > Lake | place: USA: Lake Erie, Ohio... | reverse complement strand
TGATCTGCCGTATGGAAGATAATTAACATCTGTTAATAATCTAAAGTGAGCCATCTCATAATTATCAAAATATATACCTGCTGATTCTTTATTAAATTGATGAGGTAAACTAAATTGACCATACCCCCCACCGATGTATCCATCAGGACTAAATTTGAATCTTACGGATGTAGGTGTGTCTTTATCGTATCCCTCTTGTCTTTCAATATGATATGCGGTATAAGGTATTACGTTGTAAACACCAAATTTTTCAGCGATTTCTAGTTTTAAAAAGAAATCACCATATTTACACATTTGTCTAACCCAAGACCATAAATTAAATTCAATATTTAAAACATCATAAAATAAATTGTATAAAATTTTCTGTATATCTTCATCTGAACTACGAATCTGTAGTACTTCACCCATTTCATTTTTTAATGAAGACTCATCTGAAACAATATCAAGAGCTGATGCAATAATAGCATCAGTATCCATAACATCATAGTCTGAGTATAATTGTGCTCTTAAGTATTGATAATTAACGTTTAATTGTTGTCCATAAAGTGAAGTAGCGTTAGCAGAATAAATTCTACTATATCTATCTGTTAAAGAATTGGTTTCATATTCTCCACTTCTTTGAATAGAATCAACATCCATTACTTTAAGTTGATTACCTCCTTCATTACGAATGATAACATCTGTTGAGAATAATCGTTTTAATCTAGGAAATATGCTTGTATCTGCCATGTTTTGTTTTTGTTAAAGCAACCAGTTTAAGTTTTCTTGTTGCCCCTTTATGTTCATACTATATGGGTTATCAGGGCCTGATGCAAAATATGCTCCCTGATATTGAGGTGATCGTTGAATATTATTTAAGGTTATTTTTGTCATTTCTAAACCTTGCTGTCTGTATTTTAAAGCTGTGTCTCTAATGTACATAGCTGTACTGTATGCCATTACTAAATCGTCGTTATATCCAGTTTGGGCTTCTGCTCTACCGTTTTTCCAAACAAATACTTTCATTTCTTCGATTAAACGTTTTGATTTAAGAATAACACTATGGTCACCTAAATATTCTCTACCCTTATTAATTACTAAAGGTCGTGTTTTTAATGATGTAGTAAAACCAGGAGTCATTCGAGATATATCTTCATATTTATTAAAATATGACTCTACTAATGCATTATCACTTTTAGGTGAATAATATAGATTTCTGTAGTTTCTTTCTTGAATAGAATCTAATGTAGCCCAACCTATAGAAGCATTTTCTACTACTAATAAGGCTTCATTATATTCTGTGGCTATACCAACTAACATATAACCGAATTCTTTGGGTGGTAATTGACCTTTATATTCTGCTACTTGAGCATTTGTCTCTAAATCAAAAACATGAAAAGCAGAAGAGTCTTTTCCGTCTCCCCGAGCTACATCTGCTACTACTAAATAGTTTCTAGTATAATCAGCTGATTCCCATATCCATAAATTTTTATCTACTCCTCTTCTTTCTATAGGATCAGTAATGTAAGAAGTAACCATGTATTCTAAATGTTCAGGAAAATATACTACATCACCTGATGTTGTAAAGTCACAATCACATTCTTGAGCTGCTAATCTAGGATCACCTAACTCAATATTTTGTTTATCTCTCCATGCTTGATCTCGTTCAGGATGAACATACCATGGTAACTTAATAGGTAAAAAATTATTTTCTTGAGCTTCTGCTTTAACCCACGTTTTATGAAACCAGTTTCCAGTTCCATATGGTGTAGATAATACAATTGCTCCACCTCCTGTAGCTAAAGTTTGTTGAGCTGAAGCCCATATTGGTTCAATACCCTCAATAAAGGCAGCCTCATCTATAATTAGTAATGAAACTGCTTCAGATCTACCAGCATCGCTAGCAGCTGAAGTTGCTTTCATTTGTGAACCATTATTTAATCGTAATGTTAATTTATTATTTTCTTCAGCAGGTATTTTTAACCAAGTAGGTAAATTGTCATACATAAACTTGGTTTTAGTAACCATATTTTTAGCAGTTTCTTGTTTAGTTGCTATACATAAGATATTTTTATCTTTATGAAATAACATTAACCATAAAGAATAACCGGCTGCTAATGTTGATATACCTAACTGACGAGATTTTAATATTAAAGAATAAGGATTATCTTGCCATAAATTTAATACTTTGCTCTGAAATGGATATAGATGAAATATTGTTCGTCCTCGCTGAGGATGTTGTATAAAGCAATATTTGCGCATAAAGTGTGCTGGATCTTTAGCGCAAAGAACATATTCGTCTCTTATTATTTGTTTTAAATCTGGGGTCATGTAGCTATATACGTTCCCAACAGTATGGATATAATACTAATGGTATACGCTATTATTTTTCTATTTTTCTGTTTTTTAACTTCTTTTTTATATAACTTTATTTCAGTATCTTTATTACTTATAATTTTAATATAGTCTTTCTTAATACTAGAGCAAGCTGTAAGTGAAGTATCTTTACAATATATAATAGAATCTTGATTAAGCATTGTATTTTTAAGCAAAGAAATAGAATCTCTAGCCACGCTTAACTGTTGTTTAGTGTAGGTAAAATCATTTTTCATGAGTAAAGCGTTTCTTAAAGTACTACACGGCACACAACATAAACTATCAGTGTTTAAACGCGTTTGTGAACTCCCCAACAATGGATTTATTAGAAAGATTAGTAAGACGATTACGTTCTTCATTATATTTTTGTTTATTTTGATCTGCTATTATTTGTAAATTCGCTAGTTTATTTTTATTTGAGTCTATTCTAGATTTATATATTTGAATTAAAGAATCCATTTTGTAAATCTTAGATTCACTCTTACTTATACTTAAAAGTAAAGAATCATTTTGACGATGAAGATTTACTATTTGGTGTTTAAATTTATTATCGTGATTTTTATTAAGAGTAAAATATTGAATTATAATTATTAATAATAGTACACCAATAGTAATAATTAAACCTGTGTCTTTTGATTGATTCATAATATTTATCCAATTATATCTCCAACAAGATCTTTTAAACTAACACCTTTATCTTTAAATAATTTCTTAATATCTTCTTTATTAATCAAAGCTCTTAATACTTGTAAATCTGGAGATTTAGCTCTTTCTGAGGCGCTCATGTCAGCTAATTTTTTTATTTTACCTTCAATACCCTTTCTGACTTTTTGGTATTTTTCTTCATCTTCAGGTGATAATTTTTTACCATACTCACCACCAAATTCTTTCTCAGTACTCTTAATATCAGCAGCAGATGGTTCAAATTCAGTAGGAAAATCTTCTTCTTCTTCTTTCTCAGGTTCTTCTTTCTCAGGTTCTTCTGTCTCTGGCTCTTCAACTTCTGGTTCTTCTGTTTCTGGCTCTTCTACATCTGGAAGTTCTGAATCTTCAGCGTCTGGAAGATCTAGATCTGATGGTAAAGTTAAATCTTTATCAGAACGAGTAAATACTTTGGCTATTTCAAATTCTTTAATTCGTGGATTTAAGATAGATGTATATGTTCCCATTTCTGTAGCTATATCTTCTTGAGTAGTGCCGTTTTCTCCTGCGTCACGAACCATTTGAAGAATTTTTCCTTCTATAGTGTCAGTACCATATAAATCTAAAGCTTCATCAAATTTATCTTGGTCTTCAATTTTAATAGTTTTTCTATGGCGAGCCATTTCTGATACATTGCTAATTAAACCAGATGGATTTTGGTCGATTTCATCTTTAGCTTCTTTTTTAGCATCACCCGATAATTTAGATTTATCAATTTGTTGTTTAGCTTTATTTTTATTAGCCGTATTCCAAGCTACAGCTTCTTCTTCTAAACTTAATTCATTTATGATTTCAGTACGAATATAATCTTTTAATTCTTTACGCTTCATTATATTAATTTTGTTATAAATATTATAAATTTAAGTAAAATTTTATTTGTTCTATTCGATATTCAGTAGAACCTGATATGATTCCAAAATTACTAATTTTATTTAAATTGGATTCACATATGTATTTAATCATCTTGTCTATTTGTTTTCTATAGTCTGCATCAGTAGTACGTACTGCATTATCTTCTATTTTTACTCCTGAAGGACTGACATAAAATATCCAGTCATATTCATCAATAAATCTAGAAGCATATTCTTCAAACCTATCTTTATCAAAAGAATCAATAGAATCAGCACACATTGTAAATGCCATAACATCTATAACTGTACGATCAGTGATAATATTTTCATGAAGTAATTCACTACAACGTTCAGCTAAAAATATAGTTTGACCTTTTAATGTACTATCCGTATTTAATGGAATGCCTAAATCGCGTAAGTATTTACTACGTTCAGTAGCAAACTTATAGTCTTTAAATTCAGGTAATTCTTTTAAAGTGTTAACTAATGTTGTTTTTCCAACGGAGACTGTTCCACAAAATCCTATTTTCATATTAATGTCTCATTTTAGCAGTTCCTGATTTATACCATGGTAATCCTTCACCTTCTTTTTTACGTTTTTTAAACTCATCTTTAGTGTAGGGAAAACCATTTAAATAATATTCTTCTTTACCATCTGGATAAATTAAAGCTGGGCCATCAGTGTTATGGAGTTTTCCATCTTTAATAAATCTAACAGTACCATCTGTTGCGTTATAACGCTTAACTTGTGATTCTACTTTCATAAACTTTATTTTTTATTGTTTTTAAAAATTTTCGTCAAAATAAGCTGAGAATTCTTCGTATAAGAAGTCTCTAGGAGAAGTATCATACTCAACCATATCTTCCATATAATTAAATATATCTACAGTTTTATTATCTTTTTTAACTTCAGGATAATATTCTCCTGTATATTCCCATCCTGTTTTTTTTAAATGATCAACTATATAAGGAAGTAAAAATTTATTTGACATTATATACCAAGAATCGTTAACATTCCCGGTTTGCATATTTGGATTTAAAAGCTCTGATTTATTAGAAGGATAATTTATATTATATTCTTCTTTATCTTCTTTATCATATTCTTGGCGAAATGAACTATAATAATCCCAAACTGCCTCTAAAATTTTACTTTGGTTTTTTAGTATTATATTTTCTATGCCCGAGTTTTTAAATATGTCTTGATCGTTTTTGAAAAAATTATAAGCACTCTTAACAAAATCATTTTTAAGCACTGCACTTGGAGGTGTAATCTCCATTTCTTTGAGTAAGTGCATTAATTTAATCATAATAAATTGTTTGTTATAAATATCAAGGAACCCAAGACGGTTTATTATTTAATTTTTTCCAACCTAATCTTTTGATACCTACTTTATCTAATATATAAAAATTTTTATAAGACTCAATAGTATCTCCTATTTGATATTCTAAAGGCATACATTTTGGAGGAGGTACAAAATCAACATCAGGAATATTAGGATGATTAATCATTAACCATTCTAATACATCTTGTGTTTTATGGCGTTTACCATAACGTTTAGTAAATTCACGGCATATCTCTAAACCATGTTCTACTAACCAAATATAATGTTGGATTGATTGTCTAGTCCAAATAGTTGAAGGATGATTTTTATGAGCACGTTTATATGGTGCTGTTCCTCCTGTTTCCCAATGTGCTGTACAACACATTTGAGCACTTTCAATTTGCATTTTGCGAATGTGGCCATCTGCTAATTCACGAGCAGCCACAATTGGATCTTCATTAATGTAAAATATATTCATAACCTTTATTTTTTTAAATATACGAAAAAAGATTTAGTAAGCCTAATCTTTTAAAAAATACTTAGTATTATAATATAATTAAAAACTATAAGATATTTATTTAAATACTTCTACATCATCTCCTAAATCTCCTTGTATCTGATCTGTTTTACCTTCTTTATTTTTTAATACAATAATATTTTCAGATCCTACTGGGCGAGCATATGTTACTTTTATTTGATCTCCTTTCTTAAAAATTGAAAAATCTCTAGTAGCAACATATGTATTTCCTGGTTCTATGTCTCTGAATTTTAAGTCATTAGAAATGTTTATTTCTTTTAAAAGATTAATAAGTTTGATCATTTTTATTTTCTTTTAATATTTTTCCACATTGCCGCAGCAGCTACACGCTCACCCGCTTCTTTTGAACCATAACGTTTTTCAGCTGATTTGGCTATTTTTTCGAATCCTTTACCTTTTTTACCAATATCTTTACCAGTGTGAGCTTTTTTAGAAACAGTTGATTTTTGTTTTTTAGTTAAACCCGCAGATGGTTTTTTCTTTTTTACTTCTTCTAATTTAGCAGCGTATTCTTCGTTTGTAAGAATACCAGCCATTTTTTGCATGTATAAAATTTGTTCATTGAGTTCTTCATACTCTAGTTGGGGACCAGATTCTGGGTCTTGAATCTCTTCACCTATGTTAGGTTCACCTGTTTCTATTTCTACCTCATCAACAATTTCTTTTTTTTCTGTATTCTCAGGTTTTGTTTCTTTTGAAGCGAATTTACTTAATTGTTTTTCGTATTTAGATAGACTTTTTTTTAAAGCTTTAACTTCATCTTTAAGTTGCTTCATTTTATTTTCATCAAGCATATCATGATAAGCTTCATCTAAACCTTCCATGTTCATTTTTTTCTCACGAAGTTCAATAGCTTCTTTAGTAGCATTCATTTTAGCTTCTACTGCGGCACGTTCTCCGGCTTCGTCAATACTGCGGATATATTCATTAATAGATTCGCGGATAAGTTGTCTTAAATTAGAGGTATTCATTTTATTATTTTATTATAAATATTATAGATTTAAATTAAATTGCGGTGTATGTGTCTTATCTAACATAGATTGATAAGTAGTATTAGATACTGTATGATATTTACCACAGTCTTTACATTGTAATTGAACTCTGGATGTTCCTGCTGCTGATAGTCGTCTTTTAGAAAAAATCATGTTTACGGATGTGCAGTGTGGGCAAGATGATTTTTCTTCTCCGCTTAATACTCCAAAATGAGTTTTATGCGGAAAATATAATGACATTTTATTATATACCTTTTCAAGTAAAATAACATCATTAATACAATATGTTACCATATCATTTAACGCTTGTTTATTTTTATTTAGTAAAATTTCTTTCCATAAATCAAACCCAGTATGGATTTTTTCACCTAAACCTAAAAACTTACTTATATAATCTAATTTGTTGCTATTAAATTTAAATTTAGAACGAGCTTGTTTTAAAGTATCTATAGTCACGTAAGTGGGAAACATTGGAATTTCATGATATAAACATCGAGTTCTAATCCAAGCTAAATCATATTTATCTCCATTATGTCCTACTAATTCATTAGCTTCGTTAGCTATCTCAACAAACTTTTGTAACATTTTTTTATCATCTTGATTATTATCCCAAGTCAAGGAATATACTTTATCTTCTCCTTCCCACTTATAACAAATACAAATGATTGCTCTTTCTTTTATAATGTTATCATGATTGATATTTTGTCTATAACCTGCGGTCCAAAACATTCCTATATTTGGACTTGTTTCAATGTCAAAGAACAATCTTTTAGTTTTATACATGTTTTTGTATTTTTATTTTAATAACCCAGCTAATCTATTCATACGAACAAATTGCTCACCCAAACCAGTTAATCCAGTATCATCTTTTTTTAGATCTATATATATATCACGCATTTCTCCTAACGCCCACCTTTTTTGAGCTTCAGTTAATTCGTTATTAATTGCATTTTCAACAAACGATTGAAACTCATTGTAGTCTTCTAATTTATACAATTCAGCTAAAAATAAATCTCTAACACGAGAATCATCATAACCAGAATCTATCCATAAATTATTTACACTATTATAAATGAATTTACCATATCTTATATCATCTAATTCATTTTTATATGTATCTACTTGTTGAGTAACTTTTGTAGCTTCTTCATCACCCTTTTCTGTCCGTTTAGGAAATGATACATTCATTCGTCCTACTCCGGTTAATTGATCCCCATAACGATCAATTATGCTCATTAGTTTGGCTATGTGAGTTTCATCATGATATCCTCCAAAAGTAGCATCCATAACATTAGTATAATCATTTACTAATTCGGGATCAATTAAATCTAAAAAATCTTTATATAAATGGTAACTAAATGCTCCCTGTACGGCTGCGCCCTGGGTGATACTGTTTATAATACGTCTTTTTTCAGGAGAGATTTTAGTATAGTATGCCTGTTTAGAAATAATTTCATATAATCCTTTAGCTATTTCATGCATTAAAACAGGAAATATTGCTCCTCGAGCGTGAATAATTATATCATATTTTTCTTTTAATTTAGGATCAGTTTGATATGATTTTCCTAAAGTAGTATCACTACCCAATTTAGCATCTATTCCAATTCCAGCGTATTCTATAACTGGATATGTTTCTTTTGCTAATGTCACAGCTAAATCTTCTAGCTCTTTTTTGTAGTCAGCTTCTATTGGTTGTATTCTCCATATGAGTTGATTAGCCTTATCAAGCATCTGACGAAGAGATTTGCCTTTTGTTATTTGAGCTAATTCTTTTTCAGACTGACCTTTAAGTCCTGCTAAAGTTTTAGGTGAAAATATATCTTTGTATTCTGCCATGTTTTATGAGTGTGTTATTTTCCTGACCTGTATCTTTGCATTATTTTCTTTAAAAGCTTATCATTTTCAGTTTCATTAACTGCCTTATCTGGGGTTTTTTCTGGGGTTTTTTCAGGAGGAGTTAATGTTCTACGTTTAGGTTCTTTGGGAGGAGGACCAGGAAGTACTTCTTTTTCTTCTTTATCTTTTTCAGGTTTAACAACAGGTTGAAGAGCTTTTTTAATTTCCTCTCTAATAATTTTTTTAAGAGCTTCTTTATTCATGATTTATGTATTTTTAATTTAAGCGTTCCTGTTCCTTTAATAACACGATGCCATTGGTGTTTGTCTATACGTATTAGTTGGTTTAATGAAGTTGGCAATTCATTATCAAGTTGTATTTTCCAGTCTGTTTCTCCTAATATTTCTACTATACGTAATTCATTATCCCTATGCCATTTTAACTCAATAGGATCTATATTTTCGTTAAATTCACGAATAATATATTTGTCAGTAACTTCTATGTCTATGTATGGGGCCATTCTATTAAATTTATAAGTCAAATATTTTTATTTTACCATCTCTTCTATCAATTCCTGTATTTCCATCATTTGCATCTATATATCTATTTGGAAAAAGTTTATGTAATTTAGTGAAAAACTCAAAACATTTTTTTAATGTATTATATATATCTATTTTGTTTAATTCTTTTGCTTTTTGAAGAATTTGATTAAATTGTTTTAAATTATTATTTCTAATACTTTTATATATACCATCTATACCATCATGTAACCACATATTACTACGTAAAAATTCTACAGCGTCTGTTAACTCTTTAGCAGGAGAATCTATTCTGTCCATAATTACATAATCTTTAGCTATTTTATAGACATGAGGAAATAAATCTGGGTGTTGATTAAATAGTTTATAAGTTTTAATTTCCTCATCGTCCCAATCTTCAAATACTTTTTTAACTACTTTATCTTTTCCTATAGGATATACATCTCCTTGTTCTCCATCACCTACTAGTTCTTTACGATATGTTTTTATTTCTTTTAATATGTCTAAGAGTTTAATCATATAATTCACCTTTTATTAATAATACTTTTGGATTAATACCTAATTGAAATGCTATATCCATTCTTGTATTTCCAGAAAATACGCGTCTATATCCTTCTTTATCTTCAATAACTATAGGATAATCCATAGATTGATTATTTTTAAACCCATCATATATTGCTTTTAATGTTTCTTCATTTCTAAATTCAGGATATGACCTGTAACTTTTTATTAGATCAAGTAATTCTTCGTATGATTCAGTTCCACTTCTATAATCTATGTTTTGATCTTCAGAAGGAGTGATAGTGACAATTTTGCCATTTTTAACAGCATTTAAAAATTCTTCTTCATCTTCCCAAAATTCATTACCTTTCATTTCCTGTTCTATCTTAAACTCTTGTTTAAGTTGGGATTCAGAAGGCATTTGCCAATTGGAAAAACCGCTAACAATTTCTTTTAATATGTCTATAAGTTTAATCATTTCTTTTATTCACATTAGATATATTTGTCAGTAACTTCTATGTCTATGTATGGTTTCATTTTTCTTTAGGCATGAACCAATTTGAACAGTACTTGTTTAAATTTCCTTTTTCTACAGGTTCTCTAGTTTCAGGGTCTATAATAAAATGAGTACCCATGTGTTTTTCATAGTTAGTATTAGCACAGGTATATTTTCCCTCATCTTTATTATAATTGAGATATTTACAAACAGCACAACTAAAGCCTACAGGCGAATACATGTAAGGAGGATACTCTTCTCCCTCATGCTCATTTAGTCTTTTACTTTTAAGTATCCATTCTGTGATGTTAAATTCTTGGTTCATTTTGTTTTATATAGTATAATATTTTAAATAATTTGAGGTTTAGCCATTCCCCTATATTGAAGTTCCTGTTTTATCTGTTGGTTTACAAAATCTATATCATCTAGTGTTTTTAATGGGTATTCATAATTAGGATCTATATTTTTTGGATATAGAGTACCGGTTGTATTAGTCATTATTTTACATAAGCGACTTGGGATTAATACACCACTACCACAATACGCGTCTCCATTTGAATTAATAAGACCCTCTAAAACCTGTCCAGCTTCCATCTTAATAATATCTTCATAGTGTTTTCCATTATATGTATAATTTATTTCAAATCTAAGATTTTTTAGAACATATAAATATCCTTCATACTTAAAATCAAATTTAATAGAACTAGGATGGGTAATCTCCATTTCCTTTAAAAGTTGTATTAGTTTTATCATTTTGTTTTTCCCCATTTTTTACCTTTTCCAGGTGTTTTACATTGAGCTGGTGTAGGGCGACATGATGGATATTTAGCACGTTTTTCGCCTTTTTTACGACCACATGCTTTACATGAACCATCTTTGCAAGTGTTACAATCAACCCATCCACCTTCTTTTCCTTTAGGACCTTTACGTTTAAACCAGGTACGAAGTGTTTCTTTTTTTACTTCGGTTAATATATTAACATATTTTTTAAATCCATCTATATCTTGTTTGGAACCCAATATATGAATTTGTTCTGGTTCAAACACAGCAATTGTTTTACCTTCTTTTTGTCCTGCATCTATTCCTATTACAGAATCATATCCTTTTGTATTCTTTTTTATTATTCTAGGATTAGTATATTCATCAGTAAGATGAACTTCTTCAGGTACATCTGCTAATTCTGAGTGTGCGTAGAATGGATTTTTTATATTTATTATAGCTGATATAGTTTTTCTATTTACTGGGAATCCAACTGTCTCCGCGTAATTTTTAACGTCTGTAAAGTAAGTGATATATCCTTTAAATTTGCCGTCTTTAGGAAGTAATTGTTCCATTGCCCCATGATAAACAATATCTTTTACTTTACTATTTGGAAATATAGTATTAAGATATTTAGCATATCGCTCAGGAGTTCCTATATTAGATAATTCCTGGTTAGAGTCAAATATATTATTGATTACATCTAATTGAGAATTTTTATTTGATTCTTTTAAATCTTTCCAAATATCACCTTGTCTACATCTTTCTATATTACCTGATCTATATGCTGATGATTTTGGGTTTTTTCTTCTAGCTATACGAAGACAACGATCAGCTTTCTTTTTTTCTTCTAAAAGAATTTGTTTTAATATATCAGTTAACCTGATCATTTTTTCGTTTGTTTTAGCTTTTTAAAATCAGCAGCTGTTATTTCATCTTTAGGTTCAGCCTGTTTAGCTATATATTTTTGTTTACCTACAGCTTTTTTTTCAGAAAGAGTAACTTGTGCTTTTAAAAAGTTATAAACTTCTTCAACATCATCTTTTGATGTAGTTATATGATCTTCAGCCCAATCATGACCATTAGATAAAATCATATCTACAGTTTGAGGATCCATAGATAACATATCATCTACAGCGTCTTTAATTGTTTGAAGATTTTGAAAAAACATATAGTTATCAGTATTTTCACTTAAAATTATATTTAATTCTTCTTTAATGATTTGTCTTAATTCTGAGGATTTCATTCTTGGTTATTATTAGATTCGTTTTTGAAGAAATTAGTTAAAAATTTGCCTATAATAGCAAATACAATAGAACCACCAATCATGAATTTAATTTCACGTAGTGTGTATATTTCTTTTAATGTTTCAAAGTTCCACATACCTCCTACAGCTATTAAAGCTGCTACAGCTAATAATGAGTCACCTACTTTTCTCCAGAATGCTGGGGTTGAAGATTTATAATATGAGTGTTTAAGTTTAAAGGCCATGGTTATATTCCTATGTTTAATAATTGTGGATTTTCTACTTTAAATTTGACAATACCTCTAATGTTATTAATATTGTTTATTATTAGTTTAATTGTTTCTAAATCAAATTTACCACCATTTCTCACATATGGGTATGGATCTACTTTAACTGTTAGTCTATCATATGAATAATTAGGTCTAGGAGCATTAGGCATATACGCTTTAGCATCAACTGTAGTTACTCCAGTAATTGATCGAATATCTGATAGGATTTCTTTTTGAAATTTAATATCATTATTACTAACTAATAATCCTTCTATTTTATATAGTTTTGATGCTAAATCTTCATTTAAGACATTCTGTAGTTCTTCTTTTACTATTTGTTTTAATTTAGAAATATTCATTAGTAATTTTTAGTTTTAATAAATTCATTTAGAGCTTTATATATTACTTCGTCTAAAGATTCTGGTGAACCTAAATCTTCTATATCATATACCCTATCATAAATACCACTAACAATACCAGGATACCCAGAACTTAATTCATCATCATTAAGGTTTGTTTCTCCAGAGATATTAGATCTTACTATATTATTATTTGTATCTACTAACACCCAATCATCATAAATATCCATTCCTGATTCATCTGTTGGTAATAAAGCGTAGTATTTGCCTCTATCTTGGATTACAAAAGGTAGAGCGTATATTAAATATTTATAATCCTCATTACCATCATATTTTAACGTCAAATCAATAAGATCTTTTCTATCTTGGCTTGATAATTTAGCCCAATCTTTTTGAGTTATTGGTTTTGGAGTAATACTTTGTCTAGGAGCTTTAGGGCTATTTGCTAATTCTTCATCGCTGGCATTAGTTCCTGGGCTGTATTGCCAGTTAACAAATAATTTTGAATATAGTTCAAATAATCTTTTTAGTTTTGGATTATCTATATATTTAGCAGCTTGTGGTGGTAAAAAACTTAATTCTTTTAATTTTGATTCAATATATTGTTTTACATATTTTTCTCCAAAATATTTTTCTACATATTCAAATGATAAATAAGGATTATCTTGAGTAGAAAATATATCATAATATTTTTGTTTTTCTTCATCTGTTAAATGTTTTACAAACGGCAACGGAAGTACACTTTCTGGTTTTTTATTATTGTTAACATCATCTTTTATTCTAGAAAATCTAAATGTAGCATAACTTCTAGATAAACCCGCATTGTTTTTTATATCATTATACTTAGGTTTAAATCCAGTACCTGTTCTAAGAGCTAAATTTTTTAAATCTAAATCTACAATATTAAACATTTCTGAGGTGAATGCGTTTGCTTGGTCTGCTCTTCTAGTAATGTATATTCTTTTTTGGTTTCTAGTTAGATTTTTAAATTGTTCAAAATTTAATATTTGATCTCTTACTAAAGCCTGCTCAACCTCTTCATCTGGTGGAGGAACATACTTAAATATATTTTTAAGATTTTTTATTTTATCCCAAGCTTTTTTACCACTCTCTCCACCATTTTTCACCATAAATGCTCCTATTTCTTCCCAAGATACACCTCTATCATTGCCCGTTAATTCATGGTTAGATCCCCACTGATTTACGGCATCTGTTACTCCAAATTTATCATTATCAAAAGCATGTATTACAAAAAGATGATACCAGTTTACAAAATTTTTCTTATTACTTGGATCGCCTTTTATGTCAGCGGTTTGAGTAGTATCAGCTACGAAATAAAAACTTCTAAATCCTCCTCCTCTACCAAAACGATATGTATAATATTGATTTGAAGCTTCTTCTTTTCTACCTATACAAAAAGAATATGTGTATATTTTATTGTCTTCTCCTTTAAATTTAAAAGCATAATTTAATTTTACACACCCTTCATAATTGCTTCCTTCATATATTTTAAGTCCATTACCACTATATACTACAGGAACTCCTTTTACTTCAATAAATTCAGCATCTTGAACTGTAGCAAAATCTTTGGATGTTTTTTCTGCTTTTGTTCCATACGCATCTAAAACAGCTTCTAGATCTTTCCATGTGTAGTTTTGAATTTCTAAAGGATTAAGTACTTTATTAATTCTAGGATCTGGTTCAGTAAATTTTTTAGGTACAGTTATTCCTCCGGTTGTTTTTTCTATACCAGCTTTTATTTTGTTAGGTAAATTAGATTTAATTTGATCAAATCTTTGTAATTTTAGTTTAATATCATCAACTGATAAAGTATTTCTCATTTCTTTTTGAAACTTCTCTATCATTTGATTAATAACTTTCTCAGAATACTCGTTTAATTGAGATTTTTTAGATTCTTTTATATCGCTAAATTCTTTAAATTTATATATTTTATCAATTTCTATATTTTTATCATCAAATGCTATTCGAACATCTCCATTACTATGTGTGGTTCCATCAATTCCTGCTCTTACTAAAAATTTAGAAGTATCTTTAGGAGCATTTGATGATCCTTTTTTTTCAAAATATTTTTCTATAATGCTTCTATAAATTTGTGATGGAGTATCTTCAGTTGATACTTGAAAATTTAAATTTTCTTTTTGAGTTTGTTGATTAATTTTATCTACTTGACTTTGAGGAGTACTTGATGCATTCCAATTTAAATAGTCAGGAGTTTTATTTGGGAACAATGTAACACGATACATGTATTTCATTGGTTCTTGTTCTACTTCTAAATCTTTTATAATTTCTATAAATCTTTTATAGTCTTTTATAACATCTTCTTTACCAGGAAAATCTTCAGGATCACCTTCTAAAAGCTCAATAGTTTCTTGAGCCCATTCACTATACTCTTGAGCGGTTTTTAAACCAAACGGTAAACCAAAAAATATTTCATTTTCATATTCTAAACCTAATTCTTCTGGAGATTTTCCTTGGAATAAAGTTTTAGTTTTGTTAACATTACTACCAACTCCTACATAACCCATTGCTGTTTTTGGATCTTTTGCAAAATATAAACCCCAACCATATACTTGTGCTCCACTTCCTCCTCCTATACCTGCTTCTTTAAAAGATCTAAAATAATTACCAGATCCGTGCCACATTTGTTCACTTTGATTCTCTTTTAATATTCGTTTATTCATTTTATTTTCTTTAATAAGATCTGCTTGTAAAAATTCTTTTTCTAAAAATCTTTCAAAATTGTTATCATCTATAACATCGTCTAAATAAAATAAAAATGAATATGAAGCTTCCTGTACAGAACGTTTAAGATCCCATTTATCATAAGTCTCATCAGCGTCTTCAATTTCTTTTTTATCTTGTTTAACTTGATTTATAGCTTCTCTATACATTTCATTGATATCTACATTATCATAGTAAAATTTCCATATTAGTTGTTTTAGATATTTTTCTAATTCTGGTTTACTGTCAATGTAATCTTTGATGTCTTGTTCATCTATTATATTTTCATTATTATGAGAGACTAATATTTCTTCACCATTTTTTAATACTTCATGATTATTAAAAATCATTTGATCTATAATAAATGGCCTAAATATGTCATAGACAGAAGACTCAAAATAGTAACGTAATATATGTTCAGCTAAACCTATTTCATCTAAGATATAATCTATTACTTCTTTTTTAATTTCTGAAATCATACTTGAAGGTAAAGAAAATTCTCCAGGTTTAAGGATTTCTATTTCTTTAATATTAGATTTTTTCATAATGTTTTAAGTAAATATCCAATAAAATTTATTAGGGCCTAATTTTATTTTATGTTCTATTAAAGTAGGATCATCACTATTCATAGGATGTATAGAAATATATGCTCTATTATCTTGACCATCATCTAATAATATTTCATCTTCCTCTGTGAAACGAACATATTGCTCTACTTCAGCGTTATACCATCCTAATAATACATTTTCCCAACTTGGATCATCATCTCTTTTAAAATCTGGAGTTGCCCATATAGTATCTACTAACTGTTTTTTATATGATGGGTTTTTTCTTAAGTAAGATGCTAATTCATCATTGGTTTTAAATGTTGGTACTGGAGGTGTGATCTCCATTTCTTTTAGTAGTTGAGTTAGTTTTATCATACTACGTATGCCATTTTATTATAAATATTGGAGTTACAGATTCCCTACCAAAATCCACTAAAATTATTTCCTAATCCTAATTGTTTGGCGTAACGACCAACCCTACATGACCAATAACTTGGTTTTGTGCGGTCAGTTTTTTGGGCACACTTATGTCTAGCGGCAAATGCTTTTCTTCTTTTTGGATTTTTAAACCCAACGCTCATACCGGGGGCTCCAAAACTAACTTTTTTAATTCGTTTAGTTTTAGGATCACGTACATACACATAGAATTTTTTAGATCCACCGCGTTTAGGTTTATTTAAAGCTGGTGTTTTCTTTTTATCTGATTCGTTAATATTTAATAATGTAGAATATTTACCGTATAAGCCGTAGTTTCTTAAGATTGAAAGCATCCGAGGTACATCTTTGTCAAAAAGAGCTTGTTCTACTTCATAATATAAATCCATTAGTTTTCCTTCTTCTTCTTTATGGGATTCTGCGTCTTTTTTTATTTGTTTTAAAAGAGATTCATATGGTAAAATAAAAAACTCTGAGTCTTCTGCTTCTACTAATGGTAAATCTAAAGGTACTTTTTGACTTTCATAATATCCATATTCACCTAAATTGGTTTCTAATAAAATTTCTTTATCAGTATCATTTACATGAATAGCATTGCGAGAAAACAAATAACGCGCTTCAGCCCATAAATCTAGAAATGCTTTTGAACCATATCGAAAAGTATTTTCAGTTAATGCTAATTTATTTTTAACATGATATTTCATGTTTTCTGTCATAATAATTCTAGCATCTAAGCTTTCATTTAAGACAGGTCCTTTATTGCCTACATTTTTACAAGAATGGCAACCGCAGTTACATTTTTCTTTTTTCTTTTTAGGAGGAGTAGATAATACTTCTCGTACTAATCGTTTTATTATATCCATAGTTAAAAATATTATCCTGTCTTATTTAATTTTTTGACTGATTATATTGTAAACACTTTTTGCATTAGAATCTTTCTGCATAGTTTTGTTCATCCCGTTCCAAATTGCTGTTAATACTTGATTTAATTCTACGCGGTTATTGATATTTCCTAAAGCTGGTTTTCCAGCGTTATTTAAATAATCTATAAGTTTTTTTACTTCAGGTGATTGTTTTTGTTGTAGGGTTGTTGTGGAAGAATTAACGGTTGGGGTAGCAGAAGCTGTTTCTGCTTCTATAATTTTAAGAATTTCTTCTTTAATAATCTTTTTTAGCAATTCTTTTTTCATGTTGTTTTCTTTTATTCCAGTTATTGTTCTTCCTTGATAATTATTTTTTAAAAAATCAACTAATTTTTGATTCATGTTAAAATCTTGCTCTAATGGTTTAGAATCTTGTTGGTCTTCTATTTCTTTTCCCACATATTCTATAAATCCATTTTCTACAGCGTTGTCAATAATTTTAGACATGTTGTCGTCTATTTGTAATTTATCTAACCAGGTTTTTGTTTTTTTAGTATCCGGAGCTTCTACAAATGCTCTAACAAGATCTATTCCGGTTTTAATATTTGATATTACAGGGATTTGCCCAATAATAGCATCAATACCAACACCTCCAACTTTTTCTTTTCTTTGTCCTTTTATTATTGTTTGTATAACAGCTTTTAAATCACCATATGTTTTTAGTTCATTTGCCATATTTTATTACGCTTGAGGAGGTACAGGTAATTCAGGAACTGGTTCTTCAGAAGTTGGTTCTTCTGGCGCTGGAGTTTCTGCGGCTGGTGATTCAGGTGCTACAGGCATTTCTGCTGGAGTTTCTTTTTCTAAGGTTACTTTTGTACCATAAGACAAAATTCTAGCTATTGATTCAATACAATTTTGCTCTTCACTTAAATTAAGTAAATAGTATTTTTTACCTTCTACTTTACCAATCCATGTTCTATCTGTATATATTAGATAAAATGGCTGTTCATTAGCTAATATAATACGAAATGTAGTAGGACGTGGTGCTACCCATTCTATATCTTTTATAAACAAATCGTATTGATCTGTTAATAGTTTGATTATAGTATCTTTAAGTGTAGGAAATTTTTCTAAAGCAGGAAAGCGAGTAACATCTAAAGATACACTAGATGGAGTATCTAAATCTACTATCTGTGGTGTATTAGATGATTTAGTACCTGAGTAAACCTGTTTAGCTATATTTTTAATTTTTTTTCTTAACTCAGATCTAGTCATTATTTAGATTTTAATTTCTTTACTACTTTAGTTACTAATTCATTGATTGGATTCTCAAGAACAACTATTTTATCATAATCATCCATATTAAGAATTCTGTCTTCTTTAGCTAATTTAATCATGTTTTCAGCAGCTGAGTGTAAATCCATATCTGTTTTAGCATCTTCTTTAGCATATTCCATAATTCTGATTAATAGTGGAATATCCAAAGTAACAGTGTCTATAGAATTTTTTTCTGGTTTTGCGGGTTGGCGATTTTGAACATAATCCATAGAATTAATTTCTTCTACAGGACCTTTAGTTAAGGCTGTTTTAATCATTTCTTTAATTTTTTGTTTATTTTCTTTTTCAGCCATACTTTTTGCTAATTTAATTGCTCGCCCAGTCATTACCTGTTCAGCATTTCTGCCGTAATCTTTTACAAACTTTCTTTTGTTTTTCTTATATTGACTATAGAGTTTATTCTTTAATTCTAATTCTCTAGTAGTAAGTTTAGCTTCAAGAATAGTTTGTTTTTTCATTTTTATTAATGTGCTTTAGATTCAGCTATTGATGCTTTATTGTAAGCTTGAATCAGTTTTTTTAATTGACTTAAAGCTTTTCTAGCTCTACCTTTAGCGGCTTTAGTTGTTTCTTCGTGGTTAACTTTTGCGGTTTCGTACAACCCACTAATTTGTTCAAATAGTTCTTGTGTGTTCATAATTTTTATTTTTTATTTTAAGTTATTATTGTCCTCCTAATATTTGTGTTCTAACCAACATGGTAATAGTATTACCAATTTGATTAACTAGTTTTTCATCACCAAGTTGTTTAGCTTGAGCATATGCTTTTTGTAATGAATCTTGTATAGATTTAACGGTTGGATTTATATCTGAGCTATCCATTGGCTCAGGAGATATTGTATCTATTGGCTCTTCAGTACTAAATGCTGACATTTCTTCCTCAGGAGGTAAAACATCTGTTGGTTCATCTTTTTTTTTCTTTTTTTTCTTAGCTTCATCTAAGACTATTTCTTTAATTTTTTGTTTAAATTCAGATTTAGTCATTGACTCATTTAATGGTTTCCCAAATGCTAATTTTTGCATGTGAGAAAATAAGTTATTGTATTCCATTAGTTTATTTTTATTATAAATATTATGCTCTCTTTAAACTTTGAAGATATTTAATTGTTTCTTCTTTACTTTCTAATAATTTTTTCTTTGATGATCCAACCCAACTTTCAATATCCCCCGCTTCAGTAATAAAAGATGCGTTTTGATTATTAATTACCTCATCTATCCAAATATTGTAATCTATAATTAAATTATCTATGTCTGAATTAATTATGTTTTTTTCGTATTCTTCCCACAAACCATGTTTACGAATTTCTGTCTCAAAATCTATTTGGCAGTTGAAACATCTTTTATATTGAATATAAAATAGTTTATCATGTCGATTTTTCATTAGATTAGAACAGCACGGACAAAATAGTGGTAATGTTACTTCTTGTTTAGCTTTATCTAATTTAGTAATATTTTGTTTAATACCATTCTGAATTGTCCAAGTCCTGCCGTCTTCCTCCCATATATCATCTTCTACATGAAAATCTTTTTTTCGTTCGTAACCTACACTTACTGTGGTTTTTTCATCATGTTTGCCTTGAACTAAATTACGAAGACGCTGGACATCTTTTTGTTTAAAATCTTTTTTTAAAACTGAGTCTTTCATTTGTTATGATTTCTTTTATAATATTTTTTAATTCATCTATTACTTTTTCTTTTCTTAATGAATAATCTTCACCAGATTTTAAACCAGCATTAGTCAATATAGTATTAATAGTTTTTTCTGTGGTTGACATATTATCTGTTAATATTTTAACAGCGGCTTCATTAGGAAGTTCCTCCCATTTTATCTCATTAAATTTTTTACTGCTTTTAGTTAATTTAATATAATCAGCCACAATGTCGTTATTGTTTTTAGTCATTAAAGGAAGACCCAATACAAATCCACCCACAGGTTCAGTTATTATTCGCTCAAATTTAACTGGTTTTCCTTTGGTTTTAGATACTTCACCTTCTACATATTGATAAAATAACTTACCATATTTGTTTTTTTGATCTATTTTTAATTTTTTATTTTTATCAACATTAGCCATAATATTTTTTTCACCATAAATATTAATTTTAATATCTTGTTCTTTTTCTGAAAAAGGAACATATACTCCTTTAAGATATTCTGGTTTAGGATTTTTTAATATATTTAAAATTTGATCTAATGTATAGTCTCCTTTAGGAACTAAAACTAAATTGTTTTTTTCTCTTAAAGCACTTTGAGTATTATCCTCAGGTGAGTCATTACGGTGTTCTATTAGTCTATATTTATATTTCATGTTATTGATTTTTAATTAAGTCTTCCCAATTTCTAAGCATTATATTTCCTTTCTCATATGCTTCTTTTTCTAAATCAAGCAATTCACCACCCTCATTAGTATTAGTAGTATTAACATTATTTAATCTACCTTCATTATCTTGCATTCTATGTACTATTTCGTGTGCATAAGAACGCAACACATCTTTAGGATGTCTATTTAATGTATATAATGTTATTGAACAATCACCTGGGTTATAATAAGCAGTTTTACCTAAAATATCATTAGCGTTTTCAGAATCATCATCTACCATAATTAATTTAGGTAATGGTTCAATATTCATACCCTGACTAACCATATACTCAGTTAATGATTTTATAGCATCTTTAAGATTAGTAGGTTTACTTATTTTATTTTCAGTTATTTGAGAATCTAAAGGAATTATTACTCTATAATCTAATAAAAATTCTATAAGACTGTCAGTATCTCCATCCCACATATCTTTATGTTTTTTAAGAAAAGTATTTACATCACTTTTTCTTAATGTTTTATTATCTGGAGAGGCCATGTTAAACATCCATACTGCATCTGCGGTATCTTCCTCAAAGTTATATCTTATATCTTCCCAATCCGAGTCTATCCATTCTTCAAATTCTGGATTAAGGTTATATTTTTTATCACCTGGGACGATTATCTCTATTTCATTCAGGTTATTTTGATTAAACCATATTAGTTGGTTTGATGAATAAGAATATGTTTCTGGGGAATTTTCTTTTTTGAAATTAAAATAATAAACTTCTCCATTCGGATCTAAAAATCCATTTTCGTCTACTCTCTCAATATTATCTACAGTAAAAGAAAACATTTCTGTGTTTGAAAATGAACTGTATTTTCGTTTAGGATTTATTGTTATTTTATCTCCAACCCGTATATCAGTTGGGTCAAAATTAGAAATATGTTTAGTAAGATTCCAATGCTTTCGAGGTAGACGTATCTCTATTTCATTTAGATTAACTGGGGTAGCTTTGTATATTTTATTTTGAGATATTAAGTCTTTTATTTGATTCATCTCTTCTTGTCTTAATTCTTTAAAGTCTCCGGTTTTATCTGTTAATTTTACATATTTTTTAGAGATTAAGATAACATGCGGTTGATCACCATATGGTAAAAAAGTATAGTAAGTACCCAAATCAACTAGTTCTATATAATAACCAGCACTAAAAAAATCTGTGTGTATTTTTGCTTCGCCTACTACTGTTTTTAAATTATTAAAATTGAAACCGGGTTGGAATACTTCTATTTCATTTATACTAATATTAGTAAACCAGTTTTCTTTTTCAACATCTTCATCATACATAATCCAATTGTCTATAGGTTTAATATTAAAATATTTAAAATCAATTCCTATAACAAGTCCATCTTCACTTAATATATTAAAAGAAATATTTAATCTATTTAAAACATTTTTAAATTCATCAATAGTATGTTCTGCTGACTCAAATTTTACTTGATTTGTTTTTTTATTTAACCAGCCTATTTTTTTTACATATTTTTTTAAAGTACTATTTTTAGGTGTTCCTTTGAATATTAAGCAAATAGCACCTGATGGAGTTTGGAATGCTTTTAGTTTTTTACCAGCAGGTGGAAGTATTTCTATTTCATTTATAGGTATCTTTTCATATATAACTTGATTATACTTATCTCCAGTCCATACTTTACCATACTTATCTAAAATAAATTTATCTATTGATGGATCTAATTTATGTAAATGATATCCAATTTCATATAAAAACTGTTGTAGATCTCTATCTATTAAAGAATATTGAGCTAAGTTATTATTATCTTTTTTTCTGTAACTACTTACCCAATTTAAGCCATAAATAAAAGAAATATAATCATAATTATTATGTTTCATTATAGGTAATGCACTTTTAATTAAATCAGATATTTCGGGGATATAATATTTTGAAGGAATACTTCCTTTCTTATTGGGTGGAAGTATCTCCATTTCATCAAGTTCAAGAGTATCTATATCTAATCCTGTTTTTTCTTTAAAACATTCATTTGCCGCTTGATATACTTCTTCTATATCAATATATTCTCCATAAATTTCTTGTTGGTATTTAGCTTCTCTTTTAGCATTATCAAAGCAATCTTGCCATATTTTATTATGATTTTGAGGTTGGTTTATTCGGATTTCCTCAAGAGGTATATGGTTATATATTTTAAATGCTTTGATAGCAGCAACAGCACCATAAAAAGCAGCATAAACCGTAGCAGCAGTAGCAGCATAAAAAGCAGCATCATTAGCATCATCATCAGCATAAAAAGCAGCATCATTAGCAGCATCAGCCGCATCAGCCGCAGTAGCTTCATTTTCCCCTGTTGGGTCTGCTAGATATTTTTTTGCAGCTTCAATAGCTTTACGAGGACGTTTGTCTTCAGGGTATTTTTCTTCAAATATAAATAAAACTTTTTCAGCACATTGGATTGCTAGGGATATTTTTTCTTTAGGATCTTTAGATGCTTTAATTCTAGATTGAAGGTTTTCTAATTGGCTAAGAGTTACTTTACCGGGTGGAAGTATCTCTATTTCATTAGTAGGAGTTAATGAAACTATTTCTTTATCTTTAAGTAAACTGTTTGTTAATAGATTAATTAGGTCTTTCATATCTAAATAATAAAGGACTTAGATAGTCTAAGTCCATTATAAATATTAAAAAATATTAAAAATTTAAGATTCTAATTTGATGGTTATAGGAAATTTATTAAAAGATGGTTCATCAGTTGTATTTTCTAGTTTATATAAATCATGAACTTTAGTAAATAATTCCCAATTTTCTTTAATTGGACGAGATGAAACATATAATTCCCAACCTTTACCTTGAATTTTATTACCTTTTTTATCTTCACCTCGTTTTAAAGATTTTAACCATAGAATACCTGTGTTAGTTACTTTTTCTTCAAATGATTCATTCCAGCATTCTGTGTAAGCAGCTAGCTGTAAATCATAAGATGTATGTAAACTATTAGATGTTTTAATATCTAAAATCCATAATTTATCTCTTAGTTTAACAACTAAATCACAAGTACCAGCTATTTTATATTTATCTGAGAATAAATGGATTTCAGATTCAATTAATTCAGGTTTTTCGATTGTCCAAAACTCTACAAATTTTAGTACCATTTGCCAAACATTAAGAGAACAAATAGCATTACCATATTGATCTAACCAATTAATTTCTTCACCTGTTAGATATTTTTCTATTAAATTATGAGTTTGAGTACCTTCATCTGCTGCTTTACCTGCTATAATATCAGCATTATGTCCCACGTCTTTTAACCACGTTTCAAAAAATTTACCTTTAGGAAAATATTGTAGCACGCTTGTAATAGATGGATAATACTCTTCGTTTCTTTTATAAAAACGAGTATCTAAAAAATTAACTTGTTTACTTTCAGAATCTACTTGTAGTATTCTTTTAATGCTTTTTTTGTGAATTGATTGGCCTTTTTCTATCATATTAATTGAAATTTTTTCTCAAGTAATCCTGAGAATGTTAATGGTAATGTATTTTGAATAAGATTTGTAAATTTACTAAATCCCATCTCTGATGGGTCCTTGTCTTGTAAATCAACTAGATAAACTTCTTTACCTTCGTTCATTAGTTCTTCACAAAATTTTAATGCTTGTTTAATAGCATCTTTATCTAAAGCTATATATATTTTTTCAACAGTTGAATCTATTATTTTTTTCATTAAATTAGGTTGAATAGTTTTACCTAATAAAGGAATGGCATTTCTTTTGATAGTCATAGCGTCAAATATTCCTTCACATAGTATTATAGGAACATCCCAATTTATAAAAAGTTCAAGTCCTATTATGTCTCTAGATATGTTAGGATTCTTATATTTTATTGATGAATTTTTGTTGAAATTACGCGATATAAAGTAATTAAGATTTCCTTTCGCGTCGTATGATGGAATTATGATCATATTTGAATATACGCCAAATTCGCAATAACCTATGTTATATTTTATAATATCGTCTTGGGTAATACCTCTATTTTTTAAATAATATAAGGCGTGTTTAGCTGTAAGACTACTAGGTGGATTTATTAATGATATAAATTCTTTAGGTAAAGAAATTTTTTCAGTAAGTGTTATCTCTTGTTTAGATTCTTTAGAAAATGATTTAACTAATAATTTTAGTTGAGATATTTTATCATAATCTACTTCTAATTTTTTAAATAGAGTAGTTAATTTTTTACCTTTGAATCCGCAAGTCCAACAGTTATATGATTGAAAATGTGATGATGATTCATCTAAATTAACCTCTAATTTTTGTTTATGATGTTTACATTCAGAACAAAAATAGGCTCGATTACCTTTAGAAGTTGGTTTACCTGTACCTAAAACAGAGTCTATCAAATATATCAAAGCATCTATCATATTTTTAAATATATGAAAGATTTTTTTAAAAAACTAATTTAAGATATAAAATCTTTTGTAAAGTATCTCCCTTCTATATTATCGTTAATCCATATTTCTGGGTGTTCTAATACTTCATATGTAAATAAGTACTTGTTTTCTAAGTAAGTAAGGATTTTTTTATCAAAAGCCAATTGTAGAATCTCACGAGTAAAATCCGACTGTTTACCATCCTTTATCAATTCAACAATTGGTTTAGCAGAACCATAATATGTTTTCCAATCTGATTCTTTTTTTGTTGTTTTGGTAGTAGGTTTACGACCAGGACCAGATTGTTCTGCTAATTCTTTTTTTGTAAGTTTTTTCTTTATATTATGAAATAATGATTTTTTACCTAAATATTTTTTACCACTAGGAATATGAGTAGTAAGGTATACAAATCCTACAGTATCTTTAGGAAAATCTTCTAGTTTTTCTATAATTTTATCTTTATATAACCACATTTATCTATCTATATTAATTAATATTGTTGTATCTGTTGTTGGTGATGAAGGTAATGGTTGAGCTAATTTACCTACAGCTAATAAATTTTGTTGTTCATCATATAATCCAATAGTTGTAATATAAGGAGAAAAATATGAGGCAGTTACAAATCCATAAGGAGTACCATCTGTGCTACCTGAGATAACACTTGGGTTTAATGTAAAATTATATTCGTTTTCTCTAATAGTACATTTATATTGAGTTTCATATATTTTATATGAACTAGAAAATGAACAAGTAGCATTGGGTGATGCGATAAAATTAATTAAATCATCATCAAAATTTGAAGTTAATCCATAGGTTGTTCCACCATATACAGCCGAACCGTAAATTGCTGCTCCAGTTAAGTATACTTCATTTCCTGTTATAGTTATTAAACCATGCCCATAAAAAATATTTCCTACTATTGTTCCTGTAGAGCTACCAGTTATATATAAAATATTTCCTTCACCATCATCTATTAAACTACCACTTTCAGCACTAAATATAAATGAATTGGGTTTAATATAATCACCAAACATACGAACCGGTATTGATATTATACCTATAACACTGTTAGATGATGTTGGGAAAAATTTAGAATAAGTTAGTGTAGTTTGAAGATAATTATCATAAGCAGGTGTATTAACTGCTCCAACTAATCTATCTCCTTCAGTATCTCTACCAGGGATTAAAATGGGTTGACTTACTAAATCTCCATAACTTGAACTTAAATAATTAGAGTAATATAATTCTTTAACTGAGTTATATACTAGTCTTTGATATTGAGTACTAATTTCTCCTGTTGTGGGGTCTGAATTAGGATTGAATATATATGAAGTAATATTTTGACCTAAAAATCTATCAATCCCTACATTAGACCCAGTTATAGCTGGAGCTCCTTTGAATGTAAATCCTTTATTTACTTCAAAAGGAGTAACAACTATATCAGAGGCTAAAAGTTGTTTATAAGCTCCCATTCAGTTTTTCTATTACAATTATTATAAATATGTAAAAATTTATGATAGGTCAAAAGTCCAACTTAACTCTCACTAATGCTTCTTTTGTAAAATCTTTTAACAACGGTCTTGATAATTTAGCCACAGCTAATAATTCATTATTATCGTTATATAATCCAACAGTTGTTGGAAATGTTTGTGGATTATTAATAAATGAATTAAATACTACTTCACCTGTACTACCAGATATAAAACTTGGATTTTCAGAATAATTAAATTCTGTGTTTCTAGCTCTAATAAATATATAATTTGAAGAAATAGTTTCTTGACTATTTAGTTGAAAATAAGGAATAGAAGGTCTATTAAGAGCATTTAATATTGCTCTGTTATTAAGACCATCTGAGTTATATGATTGACTTGAAGCTAAAGATATAGATGCAGATAATGCTAATGGATTTAGTAAAATAGTTCCTATATCTGGAAGAACCCACCCGTATGAACCAGATGATACACTATACCCATTTGAATTTACTCCAGTAAATACAGTTCCTTGAGATCCACTAACTAATTGAAATACTCTACCAGCATCATTAAATGTAATTGATGGAGTAACTTGACTGTTATCGGTTAATGTTAATTGTCCATTACTACCAGATAAACGAAGTATCAAAGAACCAGGAAATAATGATTCTTTATATCGTGTTCTATCTATAGATAAAGCCCAAAATTCTGAGGATGTTATGTTACCAAATATAAAATCTGTATTCTCATCTCCCAATATTAAATTTTGGTACTGAGAATATGTTGTTTTAGTAGGAGAAACTCCCACAACAGCGGTATTATAAAATGCACTGCCGCTGCCTTTCTTATTTCCGTAAGCTATAGCAAATTGAATCTCAGCTGATGGGTCATTAGAAGCAGTTTGATATACATTTAAATAAAAATTTCCAGATGAGCCTGCTTCTTGTGTAGACGAACTATAAAATGAGCTTAAGGCAACAGCTCCATCTGACCACAATGTGGCTGTAATTGAGTCTGAGCTAACAACAAAATCTTCAGGGGCTAAACGATTAAATGACATGTTTTATTATATATTATGATATTTTTGTTACAGTTACAGGAATAGTTACTCTGGCTCCACTATCTCTACCCTCTACAGTTAATGTTGCTTGTAATTGAGAGTTTGAACCAAATAAAGTGTTTACAGTAGTAGCTCTAATATTGATAGTAGTTCCTACAACTGTTTTAGATACATTAGTACCTAAGGTTGTGGTTGAATTTAAAGCTTGAGCAGCAGGTGTATTAATTCCTACACCATCAAATGAACTAAATAATCTTACATCTGATATAGTAGCTGTGTATCCCGATGTTTCAAATGTATTACCTCCAAAGTAATTTAATGTTTGAGGAGTAATTGCAAGTGAAGCTCCTTGTTTAATCACGATAGCTGAGTATCCTAGATCTAATATAGGCATTTTGGCTGTTCCTCTAGGTAATGTAGTAAGTTTGTACTTCATTATTTGAGTTTCTTGAGGAAATGCTTCTAGTAAAGGCATATTCAGTATAGCTTCCCCATAATATCCGGATCCTGATGGGTGGTTTGGGTTATATAATGTATAATTAACTTCATCATCTGCTAAAGCAAATTGTGTTATTCTAAAAGATCCATCATTTTTTGCTAATAATTGTCTTCCTTTTGTTGTTAAAATTGCGTCTACGGTAATGACTGCATTTGAGAGATATCCCATTATTTATTTATATTTAAAGATTATTTTATTTTTGGTTTGTTTACTTAGCCCTATTAAGTTATTACTAATACTCCTTTCATTAATGTTTAATAATTTTTATTCCATCTATTATAAATATCAACAGATTGTCCTATATATATTTTACCACTTGGATTTGTTATTTTATATACTCCAACCATTTATTATAAATATTGTTAAGATACGTTTTTTATATTATATAAGTCCGTCTGTTTTAAGTTTTTCAATTATCTTATTATAATTTTGTTGTAACTCATTAGTAGCATATTGTGGTAACATAAATCCTTTTCCCACAGAATTAGTAGCAGTATTATAATCTAATGTTACAAAATTTGGATTTGGGTCTAATCTTCGAATTAAGAATGAATTAATGTTGGTTCCATCTATAACATTTCTATCTAAAATTATATGAAAATTAGTATTAGTGGGAGAAACGGGAACTGCTTCTATAATATTATATACTTGATTTTCATCTCCTTCAAATCTAATCTGATCATTAGGTTTAATAACAAATGGTAAAAATGGAAAATATCCCGAACCTGTTATCTCTTGTTGAGTAAGTGGAGAGCCAGGATAATAAAATGTATTAAAATCAGATCCTGTTAAAATATATTTTGAATTAGAGCCTGTTGTAAAATATGGGCTAGTAGGGAATGTTATACTTGTAGTAGAACTTGGAGACTGAAGTAAATAAATGCTATAATCTAAAACACTAAGAGTAGCTACAGGAGATAAGTTTGTGATGACAACTCGATATTGGTCATTATCTTGAGGTATGAATGGTAAAGTTGATAAACCTCCTCCATAATTATCTGATAAATAACTATTAGCTAATCCAGGATTAGCTAGTTGTGGGTTACCTGCTAATATAGATGTTTCAGTATATGTTCCCATATTGTCCCATGTTGATCCATTATATTTTTGAAAGTTAATAGCGAATTCAGCTGTTGTTCCTCCGGTTAGTTGATTTATAAATGTATCACTCCAAAGTAAAAAACGAATCTGTGTATTATTAGATGTGGTATCTATTTCGATTGTATTACTACTAAGAGTTGTATTAGGACTAGAAATACTTTCAGTATCTAACGGTAATACTGCGGTTGTGTTAGAGTTAATATTAGGACTAACTCCTGTTGAATGATAAAAGAAGTTACTATAATCTGGGATACTTAAAGATGATGTTATAAAACGTATTGGGCTTATTACTGTAGCGTTACTACTTGTTTGTGAAGCTAAAATAGGCATTGGTAGTGCTCCCGCCCTAATTATAGGAACAGGTCCTGTATCTTTATAAGCATTTGAACCTTCAGTAGTATTTAATGATAAAATAACATTTTTATTTGTTTCAAAATTATCTATTAAATTATAATAATATGGGCTTGAAAATGAAGGTACAGATGTATTACCATCTTTATCAATTAAGTATTTAATATATGCTGCGGACTTATTTATTAATTCAGGTGATGTACCTCCTATCCACTCAAAATAAGCTATATAATTACTTAATATTTGTACTGATGGAGATTTTCCGTATCCTGAGTCTCCTTCTGTCCATTTATTTTCTTCTTGTTGCGTAGTTCTAACTCCATTATATCTAGGTAGAATTTGACTTAATAAATTATAATTGTATGGTTTTACTGGAGCTTTTTCTGCTATATAATTAAGAATTTCTTCTTGATTTGTTGGGATAAACTGTCCAGTTTCATAATTTACTTTCATAAATAAATTATCATACTCAAGATTAGTAGCATTATTCATTAATACATCACAATCGCTATTAGTAAATCTTGATTCAAAAAATGGTTCTAAAACTGTTAAATTAGAACTAGTATAAGGAGAAATAGATTGAGTAACTAAAAAACTAGCATACGAAGCAGTTATATCTGCGGGAGACGGAGAATCATCATTAATAGCTATAACATATCTACTATTTTCTATAGGAACAAAACTTCCTGATAAGTACACTGAACCACTTCCTCCAGGTGATATAGATATAGCTGTAGATGAAAATCCAGTCACTGGGGTACCTAATAAACCGTTTTGATTTAAATTATATAATACTATTTCAGTATCTGAGGTGCCTATTGTAGAGTTTAAAACAGCAGACGCACTTATTATTACAGGAATATTAGGTGTGTCTCCAGAAGTATAAATTCCAGAAGATATATTTAAGTAATTTAAAGTATTTCCAGCAACTGAATTGTATTTTATTATACTACCAGATTGGTTTGTATTATTAGATGCTGAGGTGTAATAGTTTAAAATATTATTATCTATTGATCTTAGTTTATATTGATTAATAGTTAAATCAATACTAACTAATGATATATCTAAATTTATACCTAATGAGCTGCTAGCAAATGCTATACCTAAATTAGCAGGAATATATGCTCCACTAGATGTAGGAACATATGAAAATGAAGTTTGGTATAAATAAGAGGCTGCTGATGGGGGTAAGGTAAAAATCTGTTCTCTAACTACTCCAGCTGAACTAGTAAATACTATATTAAAGGTTTTTCCTGTTTGGGTATTATTTTTAGTGACAGCAAATGAACAACTAATCGCTACAGGTAAATAACTATCTCTAAATGAATAAAATCCATTAGATCCTATACTTCCTGTTGTATTTGTGTATCCAAAAAATATAGGAGACGAAGTATTAGGAGGTAAAGAATAGATCCCGGCACTAGTATTAGGGTTAGTAGGAGATTTAAATCTATTATCATATCTGCCAAGATCTGCTGGGGGTGATATTTGGTATAAAAAATATGTAGGATACTCTGTTATAGAAAGTATAGGAAAATCTATTATACCTAAATCACTAAATTTGATACGCAAATTATTTAGTTCTTGTAACGAGATATCATAATTACCTTTACTAATTTTTACATATGATATATTACCTGTGGCTATAGCTGTAGACATCTTATTATTTTAATTGTTAGATTGGGGATTCAGGTGGATTACTAACTCCATATTCTATTCCAAAAGTTACATCTGGAGGAGTATAATTCCAAAATAAATATATTTGCCCAGCATTTGGAGATGTATTTAAATCTAAAAATGTGGGTAGTGAGGTAACATTTGAACTATAGAAAAAAGGATCATAAAATATTTCAGTTGTATTGATATTTAAAAATTCTACACAATCTTCATCTGTTAATCTTTGAGTAGTTACAGTTAAATCAGATCCACTATATTCTCCATTTATAAATTCATCTTGAGTATCATGAACAGATGTCACTAAACCTACTTTAGTATCAGTTGTCACTACCCATGATTGAGTTATATTTACAAATAAATCAGTTGTTGAATATTGTCCGTTAAAATTAGGTAAAGCCCCACCATTACTTCCTGTTATTTGTTCTAAAGGAAATGACTGGTCATCAGTAGATGAAAGATATGTTTTCTGCCCATACGATTGAGTAGGTATGCTATTGATTGAACCGGTTATTGTTATATCTTGTAAAGCCATTAATATTTTATATTTAATGTTCTGGTTGTTGGACTTCCTACAAATGTAACTTCACTATTAATTGTTGCTTGAGGTAAAGGATATTTATTCCTTTCTAACAGTGTTTGTTTTATAATTATTCCTGTTGCTAAACTAGTTCTAGCTGGTGTAAAGTCCTTTATCATTTTAAATAATGAATTATCATAAAATTTAATAAGTCTTATGTAATCCCACAAATTGTAATTACTTATATATTTTGTAAAATAGCTATCTCTTAATCGATTAAAATCAGGATAATATGTTAATGAAGATGATACTTGTCTTGGATCACCAATATACTCACCTATATTGAAAGAGCCAAGTTGAGATATAATATCATCATTAATTTCATCTTGAGGTGAAAAACCTGCTTCAACATAATTTATATCTTTATTAAAACTTTCACTTACATGCGAAGTTTGTTGTATAGAAATGTATGGAGATAAAGTATCTCCAGATGGGTATACTGTGTTTACAATTTTTATTTTTTCAGTGATAGCGTTTTTAATACCCGCTGAGAATTGATCTTGATATGTTGTTTCAGTATTGGGTTCAAAAGTAAATGAACCGCTTAAATAATATGAACTTCCTACAACAAAAGAAGAAACGGAAGAATAAGATCCGGTTACAGAAGGATGAATAGATGTTCGGGTAGTTTGACTTGTATTATTATCTAAAACTGATCCTAATGGTGCTCTAAATTTAAGGGAGTATGTTTTAGAATCATAATCTCCTATTTTGTTTTCTTCAATTGAATAAGGATTCATTATAAAATCATAAAATGTACTTTCACTTAAATAAGTATTATAATATCTTAATTCTTGAAAAGATCCAGAAAATGGAGTATATGTCTTTCCGTTTAGTGTTAAAGAACCAGAAGTAGGTAATGATAAGCTATGAGAATTATTAAAATTATTTGTTACACTAAATCCAATAGATTTATCATAAAATCCAACATTATTACCATCATATCCATCATATATACTATTTCCAGCATATATTCCTCTATCTACTATTCCAGTATTTGTAGAAGCATTAACTAAAACTGACCACCATCCTCCATCAAAAAACGGTAAGTATAAACTAGCTGAATTTGTGCTTCTTAGTAATTTTAATGTTCCATATTGATAGTATGGATCTATAATTGATCCAGAATAAGATCCTGATGCGTATCCTGAACCTGTGTATTCTAGTACAACAGTGAATACATCTCCTACTGATGTTTCGTATCTTAATAAACTTTGTGAAAATCCTGTGGTGATTGGGACTCCAGAAGTTTTAAATCTAAACATGTATGCTCCTTGTAATGTACCTCCAAAACCTGAATTTTTCGTAGGAATATATACATATCCTGTTCCATCAGTTGTAAAACTATAATTAAATTGGTTTTGAAAATTATCCCAAGTATTTGTTATATCATTAGATTTACCTCCAAATTCGTTTATTCTAAATATAGTATCAGGAATACCATATATGTTTATTAGTAATCTTAAACTTTCAGGGGTACCTTTCTTTTTTAATAAAGCTGGTAAGTTATGGTAAATTCGTTTATATATTTCTTTATTGACATCATCTAATGGTTCTTGAGTATTAGATGCAGTCACATAAGTATTTATATACTCATATCCTGTAGGAGTTGGTAAACTACTTGTAGCGTATGGGACTAATAATGTACTTCCAGAAACTGTTAAACCTATTAAAGCAGCATAAATATCTGACTCTGAGAAATTATTTTGGTATAGATTTACTCCCAAATCTCGAATAGCTTGAGCTACAATATCTTTAGATATACCATAATTTAATCTATTATCAGCGTCAAATTTGTTAGTTATATCTTTTAAATATATCCAAACATTATCAAAATTTTGTCCAACCATCTGTAAAAATAACTCATATTGAAGATTAGTTGGATCTTCTTTTAAATAAGAAGGAATAGTATTTGTTAAAGCATTATTATTTTCTGAGTCATATAATGAAGCCGATGTAGATTGAGCTGTAAACCAATTGATAGCTGTGGCTGATATGGTAGAATAATTTATATATGGTGGAGTTGAATTGGTTTTTGGCCAAGCATGACTCTCAGAACTAAAATATAAATAATATTCATATCCATCAAAATTAGTGATGATATCATTTATTTTATTATCCCAAATAATTTGACTACTAGAAATATAATTATTATTTGGTGTAGTATTAGATAAACTACTACTAACTGTGTATTGTTCAATTAGAGATAACTTATAGTAAAAATTTTCTAACCTAGTTAAAGCTGATGAAAAATGAATAAATTCAGAGTAATCAGTATAATCTATATTTATTTCTATTCCTTTTTCAATTAATAAACTATTTATTTGAAATAATAAACTTCCTGAACCTAATGTAGATGTATTTTGTGTTAATCCATTATAATTTTGATAAGATGTTGAATTATTTGTTTGGTCATTTATATTTAAATTGTAGTTTGGGCCTTGAAGATAATTTAATGGTTCATCAACACTAAAAACCGTAAGCAGTTCTATTTGATATGCTTTAGAATTTGCTACTTGTTCTACTACCCAACATTGAGATTGATATGTAAATTCATTAGGTAAAGGTTCATATAATTTAATTAGAACTGTAGGATCATCTGGGGTTGTATTGTCTAAAGCTATATTTGTAGCTATAATTAATCTGTTATTACCAAAATTTAAGTAAAAATCTTGATATGACTTAGAAGCATCATTAATATCAACTGCTAATTGAGTTGTTAATTCAACTATATCTAAATTAGATATTTGAGTAGTATTTAATCTTAATTCTGTTCTATCTGTACTTATATCTTGAATATATAGAACTTGATTTGGAGAAGATGATAGTTTTCGTTTTAAAAAATTATATATTGTATAATATTGGCCTTCTACAAACCCCTGTATTTCTAAATCTTTTTGAGGATCAATAACTACATTATTATCTTGAATTTGGTAGCGAGGATATCCAGCTGTGTTACTATATAATATGTTTTGGTTTAAGTCTAAAATAAAGTACTCTAAATAATCTTGGCTTGGATCAAAAACTATATCTATTTCTGTATTTGAGATAAGAGATGTATCTTCTTCAGTATATGTTTGTAGTTGAAAAGTTTCAGGATCTACGTTTTGTATATTTATTATTCTTTCCATTTTTATTTAGATTGTAGATCTATAATTTGTTGGTTTAATTCTAAATTTTGCTGTCGTAAGATATTTATCTCATCAATCAACGCTTGAATATCATTATTTATTAAGTCAATATTTATATACTCAGAACTAGTTTTTATTAAATATTCATGAGAATTAGTCTCACCCAATTTAGGAATTTGAAAAAACAATTGAGTATAATTCTGAAAAAACTCTTCAACACTTATAATAGGTTCAGCAGTTGTTATTTCTGAGGGAGATATAGCTAGCTGAGAAAATTTAGTATCTATAACTTTTTCGTATTGGTTTTTGGAATATACTTTTTTATTTAAATTTATTTTATCCATTTACTACTTTAAAATAATTATCATTACTAACTACTACAGTATCACCATTTACTGTTGTTTGAATAAGAATTTTATAATAACGTTCTGGTTCTAACCCATCCATATATAATGTAAAATAACTACTCACTTCATCCATACTTAGTTTAGTGTAAGTAGTATCAAAATCTATCACATACTCATTAGTATATGCATCTTTTATAGCATAATATGAACTAGTTGGTAAATAATAGTTTTGTGTAAAATATGATGAAGTTGAAAATACTCTAGCCGGATATTCAGGGCGAGAATATACTCTAAATTTGTTTATACTTTCAGGATAAAAAACATTTGCGTTATTTCCTATAGTAATAACAAATTGAGAAGCAGTGATTACAGTGTTAGTTGAAGAACCAGTATTAAAAGTGACATCATTCCATTTAAATTCTAAACATGGTGGATAGATAGTATTTGTATCTACAGAAAAATAACTTATTTTAGGTTGAACATTTTCATTATCTATAAATTCATCTTTTTGCTTAACAATAAAACCATTATTTGGAAAGTTATTAATATTAAAAAATGAACTACTAAACCAAGTTTTTACAATATTTGTTGTATCAATATTTAAATTTTTATCACCATAATAGCTAAAAGTTTGTGAACCGCTTAAAGATCCAGTCACATACCAAGTACCACCTCCAGGATCTACAGATGAAGAAAAAGAAGCTGTAGAAAAAGGAGCAAATGAACCTGTTGTCCAAGGAGTACCACCTTGATAGTCTCGCCAAATCCAACTAACTCCATTTTGTATTTCTGGGGAACTTTCAAATCTTCCAGTTCCCATATTCCATGATTGAGAAACGGGATATACCTCTAATGTAGTATCTAAGTTTAGCGCATTTACTTTAGCTATAAAACATCTTAGATTAGACTGCCACGATGAACTGGATATTTTAGTAGTAATTAAGTTAACTAACTCATCTGTGTCAAATTGTATTAAAAATCTGCTAGATTGTGGGGCTGGAGTCCCTATGTCGCCTACTTTTAAAGATACTTCTAGTATTTCATCTAACCCAGTATTCATTTCTGGGGAGATAGAGTATAGTGTCGCGTCTTGAGTAGGAAAAATTTTATATATTGCCATTGTTTTTTATAATGATACTGTTCTACCGGAGATATCTGTATTTGGATATTTTACTTCAAAGATCATAGGATCTAAAGATGGATAAATTATTCCATTTTTAGTAGCTCCGCTAATATCATACGCCCATTGAGAGTAACCTAAATTTACTCCTACTTTATTATATATTTCAATATTTTTTATAGTTTGAACTCCTTCTATTTTATCTAAAAGAATAAATAATTCTCTTAGTATTATTGGTTGATTTATTTGCCATTTATTTATATCAAAGTATGTTTGTAAAGCCGAGATACATCTTGTCAAGACATTATTATTATTATAATTAGGTAAAACAATTATATCAAAGTCAACACCAATATTAACAACAAATCCATCTTTTATATTTATAGAATCATTTATCATTCTATATTCAGATAGATAAGTAATAATGTTTTGTTTTAATGCTGGAGATGCTGTTGTTAATTTTTTATTAATATCATATGTTAAGACATATAAATCTAAAATAGCATTTGATTCTCCAGCAGAAATACTTTGTGCTTTAACAGGTTCAATATATGCTTTAGATATAACTCCATATTCTGCAGGCATACTTAAAGTTCTAACAAGATAATCATTTTGAGTTACATTACGTAATTGACTAGCGAAATTGGCTGATGAGTTTTGTCTTATTTCTTCTATTGAATCTCCATCTCCTCCTCCATTAGCTGCTCGTGGATTAGTCACAGCTAAAGAAGTAAATACATCATTAGCAGTAGCTGAGTTAAGAGTATTATTTAAAAAAGTAATATTACCATTTAATGATGTTAAAGTATTAGAGGATACATTAGATGATACTCCTCCCCCTGTTAAAAATCTAAACGTTAGAGTAGTATTAGAAGGCGCTATTCCGTAAGTATCAGTGAATAAAAAATTAACAGGTGAATAAGCTGTGGTTAATTTAGTTTGTTCAAATGGTAACCCTATACCTAAATTATCTGGGTTAGGTACAATTACTTCATCAGAATCAGATGTTATACCTGATCCAAACTGTATTTGTAGTGTTGTAGAATTTTTAAAGCGAGTAGTGAATCTATGTTGTACTTTTTTTAATTTTAATAAATATGGGGTATCTCCACTATATTGAGACAAATTAGGATCATTGATGTTTGTATTTTTAATTGAATCAAAAATCATTTCTTGTCCTAAATGATCTACTTCATACCATACATTACCCTCAGAGTCTACACAATCTAATACCCCAACAATATTTTGAGAATTTATCTCTACTGTTGAAAATTTAATAGGAGATCCAAATGTAAATGTTTTTGTATTTATAGTAGCAGATATAGCCTTGCGTGTTTTTTTTAATAAAAAATAACTGGGGTTGTTACCTGATACTTCATATATTGTGACTTCAGTAGGATCTAATGAACTAGATATTGTAAAATCAATAGGCGAGTCAACTAAAAATGAAGTACCACTAGTCGACGAGACTGTTGAATTCTCAGCTATATATAAAGCATAATCAAAATCTGGAATGTATGTAGATCCAGATAATTTTGCTGGAACTTTTTGGAAAAAATCAATATCTGTTGTAGCTATACCTGTTACATTGGGTTTGTACCCAAACATGTAAGCTAATTCAAACAAATTATTAGATTGACGAGCAAATTGTAAATAATTTTCTTGGACTTGATTATCAAGATAAAACGATAAAACATCTCCAACATATGAAGCCATCTCAATAAACATCATTCCTGGTGATGCTGGGCTAAAATCATTATATGTTGTAGGAAAATAAGTTTTGGCATAATCAATTAGATTAGCTCTAAACTCACTAAAGTCTTTATTTAAATATTTTATATTTTTTACAGCCATTATGTAAACGAAATTTGTACTTGATCTGTTACCCCAGTATTAATTATACTGTAAGTTATATTAATTGTTATTTCATTATAGTCTGGATTCTCTAATACTTCTAATTGCTCTACTTTTATGTTAATAAAATGTGTATTTATTAAAGATTGAACATTTTCTTTTAAAGAACTTATATTATCTGAGTTAATTTGTTCAAAAATAAATTCTCTTAAATTAGCTCCAAAATTATTATTTAAATATCTTTCTGTGGAATTTGTTAGAAAAAAATTTAATAAATTATTTCTAATAGCATCTTTAGTTGCATATGTTGAGAAAAAAACAGATGGAGCATTAAATGGAATAGATATTCCCACTGCTGTTCCAGGTTTAGTATCAATTGGGAATATTTTTTTTGCTCCAAATGCCATTACTTATGTATTAAACCCATTATTTGATCTAATCCTAATTGTCCTTCAGGTAAAGATCCATTAATTGGATCTACATTACCTTGTACTTTAAATTCTCCTTCAAATCCAGATTTAGGACCTTTAGCTATATCTCCTAAAATTTCCATATATGCTTGTTTAGGATTTATACTAGGTTTAGAAGCTGGTTGATGTGGTATAGAATTTGTATTAAAATTTAAAGTTCTATCATTAGATTCTCTTATAGTTTGTTTATTACTTTTAAAAGCTTCTAATAAGATATCTTTTAACTCTTCTTGTACTGCTTCTCTAACAGCATCTTTAATAAATTTTTTTAATATGTCTGCTTTCATTTGTTATAAATATTGAAATTAATAAGCTTTTAAATTATTATTATCAATTATTAGTTTAAGTTCTTCAATTAAAACTTGAGGAGTAGTAGTAAATGATAATGGGGTTTGTAATAAAATTATACCTTGAGGATTTTTAGCTACAGCTTGAATTTGTTTCACAGTTGGAGAATATTGTTTCTCAATTATTTCTAATGTAAATCCTTTATATATAGAAGACAAATTAGAATCACTATTTAATGCTTGAACTTGTTGTTGATTCTGTTCTATATTATTTAAATATTCATTAAAAGGAGTTAATTGATCTTCAGATGTGTTACATTTTAATAATAAGAAATCTAATGATTTTAACAATTGAATAAGACTTGTTAAAACTTTATTTGTAATATCTAAAGCAGCGGAAATGCTAGAAATTATAATTTTAGTTAATTTTATTTTTGGATCTAATTTATCTTTTTTAAGTTCATTTAATGTATCTAAAGTAACTAAGGCCGAGTTTCCTGGGTCTGGGGCTCCAGGAGTAGGCGTTGGAAGTAAAGGAATAGCTGCTTTAGCTGTTGTTATAGCTATATTTACAGTATCTAAAGTTGTAGTTGTTGTTGTTACAATAGTATTTAAAGTATTTAAAGGCTTACTTAAAATCTCAATAGTTTTACTAGTTTTATTTAATTTATCAACTAGTTGATTTCTTATTCTTAAAGCTTTATCTAGTTGTTCTTTAGATGGACATGAATCCGGGTAATTAATATTAGGTAAACCTATATTTTTGATACCTAATTCTGTGGCAGTCTCTACTATAATAGGAATTAATTGTAATAATAGATCTTGACCTTTTTGTCTTATAAGAATAGCAGTTTTATCATCCATTTAATTTAGATATTAATGTAGAAATTAAATTAGCCTTCTCATTTTTCTTTTTATCAACATCTGTTTGTTCATTAACTTGTTTAGGAGTTAACTTAGGCTTTGGGGGTATATATGATAATTTAGTAGCCATTACACAGTAAAATTACGTTTAGATTTTATAGTTTCTAATTGAGCTTTTAACACAGATATATTAGAACTTAATATTGGGCCAAATGATTGTAATGATGGTATAGAAGATGGAGCTCCTAAAACTGCAGGTGTAGTGATAGCTGAAGTTAAAGCTGTTCCTAATTGAGTTAAAGTATCTAATAATGTATTTAACACATTAACCGTTGAGTTTCCTAACAATAGCGGTTCAGTAGCTTGAGTTTCTTTACCTAAATATATGTTATCTGCTTGAGTAATAAATTTAGTTGTATCTATATTAACTGAGTCCTTAGCGTTTAAATTTATAGATTTAGCTGCGCTGAACATTATATGGTCATCAACAGTATTAAATAATAATCGACCTGAGTTTAAGACTATTTGTTTACCTGAGTATTCATTTGGGGCTACTGGTTGTTCGTCTGTATAACTAACATAACTTACGCTGGATGCTTCTATTGGTATTTTTTGAGTGCTTGTTATATATATAGAAGAGTCATCATTATTTATATCTTCTACTATAGGAATCCACCCTTCTGGTGATTGTTGGCCTTGCCCGTTTCTAAGTATAATAATTGGATCTCCGTTTGTACCCACACTTGACCAGTTATTAGGTGTATTTTTAACTGTGCTACCTAGACGAATAGAATTACCCCAACGACCTTCTGTTATAAAATCTCCCTCAAATAGTAGTAAGGGATGAATATCTGCTTTTTCTTTAAATGTTTTTCCTAAGAAAATCTCTGTAGAATCATCTGTGACTCTTCTAGCGCTTCCTGCTGCTGTTTGGGTGTAATCTTTTTGTTGTGCTTCAGGAGGATTATTTGGATTAACAGGATAAGCATTATGGTGAGGATGATTCCATAAACTTATAATATTTAAATAATATTGTTTTTTTGATGTATTATTATTTCCAATATTATTATCAGGTAATGATATTAAATAAACTATTTCGTTTATTAAAGGATAGTTTTTAATATTAGAACTAATAGGACTGGCTATAGGTAATAGATTTAATTTATTAGGATTATCAACTACAGTATATTCAATTGTACCAAGACTATTCCATTCTCCTAATTCTTTAAATCTAGGATGTGATTCATCTAAAACAATACTTTCAACTCTAACCGGGAGTATTTTTAAATACCTATTAGCTTCAAACAAACTCATTATTGAGATTTATCATTTAATTTATTTATTTCATTTAATAGTTGGGCTTTCTCTGATTCAGAAATAGAAAAATTATCACTTCCTGGGGTACTATTTGCTAAACATCGTTGTATAATAGTAGCCATTTTAATTAATTGTTCATCATTTCTAACTCCTATTTCTAGATATTCTTTAATTAAAGGAACAATTAATGTTGCATCACCTATTTCTTGTACCATAGGTTTTAACTCACTAATTAGAGTAGATATTTGTTTTTCTTTTTTCTTTTGATTATTATATATCTCTTCTAATAAATCTTTAAATTTTTTACCACCAAATATATTTGATTCTAAATTTTCCATAATATTACATTTATTATAAATATAAGCTTTTTAAAATTTAATATATCCATTTTCTAAATAAAGAATATAATTTTTTTTAAAAATTTCATATAATTTATCAGCTATTTTAGTAATTTTAGGTGTTTTAGCATCTATTATTTCTTTTATATAGATGTATAATGCTTTTTTATTAAATATAGGAATGTGTTCTCTTTTTCTAAATAATTCTAATATAGCATCAGCTATTTTAGCATTTTCATAATTATACTCGTTTGTTATTTTATCATATTTAGGTGGAAATAAAATATAAATGTTATTGGTACAATATTCAATATATAAATCTGTGAATAATGCTATTTTATCATTGTGGGATAATTTATCGCTAGGAGAATTATTTTCATCTATAGTATATGTATGTGAATTGTCTTCCTCTAATATTTCTATAGGTGATGAATTTATTTTCTTTTTATAATTTTTATCATTATATAAAATTAACCAGCGTTTAACAATAGTCCCAAAATAAGAATAAGCTTTAGCTCCATTAGATGGATCAAATTTATGAATTTTTGATAATAAAAATATTATAATCTCATGTTGTAGATCTTCAATATTTTCAACTTCTGTATGATAAAATTTAAAAGTATGAATTATTGTTTGAGTTAATTTAAAAAAAGCATAATGGATTTTTTCATCATATATTCTACTTTTTTCAGCAGGGTTATTACTTAAATTATAAGCAATAATAGCATCTTCTGTGTCTTGAGTAAAGTAATTTTTAGACATCTTTGTTTGTTTTAAATTTATTTAATTCTTCTTGTATGAAAAGAATATGTTTAAAAAAGAATCCTACTTCATCATCACTTTCAAATGATCCTTTTGTATCTATTTCTTTTAATTTTTTATCTGAGAAAACTATTAACTCAGATAAAGCAGATAAATGTTCTTCGTATGAAAGAATAATATCTTCACATTTTTCATTTTTTTTTAAAAGATTATAACTAGTATAACCTAATACACAGATTAATAATAAAAGAGTAATAATTGTTAATATCATGTTGTTTTAAATTAAAAAAGGTTGTAACTTTCGCTACAACCTTTATTTGTTTATAAATTATTTAATTATTGAAAAAAATCCCCCATAACGTTTTTTAAACTTTCACTCTTAATATTACTTAGAGCTTTAGTTTTAATAGGTACTTTTTTGGTTTCATTTTTTTTCTCACCTAATATAAAATTCTTTTCTTGAGTTGGCAAATTACCTTTAAATTTTGGGAACCATTCTCTTTCAAATTCAATTCTAGAGGCCATTAAATCAGCTTGATGTAAAATATAAATTAAAGACGTTCTAGGTTTTTGTTCTGGTAACCAACCGGTTAAATACGGTTTGTTGGCTTCATCATATAAACCATCATGTAATTTAATAGCTAACATCTCGTTTTTGGAAAACTCAATACCATGAGATATTAATAAATGTAAACCACGATCTGGTACAGACATATATTCAAGTTTATCATTAAATTTATAGTCTTCACCAAGTTTTTCTTTACGCCACTGATCAGTCTGATGTAGATATGACTCATTTTGT
>Ga0315909_10000754_pt1 | contig 43476 bp, 76 predicted proteins | sample LakEriMetagenome_11_FD_203527 | JGI IMG/M metagenome (GOLD analysis project Ga0315909, IMG submission 203527) | Freshwater fungal communities from buoy surface, Lake Erie, Ohio, United States - Buoy 2 MA125 | ecosystem: Environmental > Aquatic > Freshwater > Lake | place: USA: Lake Erie, Ohio... | reverse complement strand
TCCAACTAAGTTCAGGACCTCCGTGACTATTAGAACCATAAGCTACTAAAACTGGATATTCGTTTGCCACTTGTATTGCAGGACTATCACTATTTGGTAATTCTAAAACTGTTCCACTAAACACATAACTTTCAGTACTATCAGTGGTGAGTGTAATAACACCGTTTGCTGCGGTGTTGGACACTCCAGCAGAGATAGTTACGTCACCACCTACACCGTTATTACTACCTGCACCAGAGATAATTATATCTCCACCGTCGCCATCTTCAGCGACTCCTGCATACAATGTAATTGAACCGGCATCACCTGTACCATCATTCTGTCCAGCAGTTAACGTAATACTTCCTGCTAAACTATCAACAGTACCATTACCTGCGGTTATTGATACAGCACCACCTTGACCAGTGCCATTAGCACCTCCATTACCGGCAGTAATATTAATCTCACCGCCTATACCTGTATCAAAACCATTTGCTGCAGACAAGTTAATATCTTGACCGTTTGGCGTAACAGCATTTGCTGATGCTGTTTGTATGTTTATATTATTAGTATTATTAAAGACACTTAATATGTTTGAACTAATTTGGAAGTTACCTAATTGTGAAGGTAAATTAGTTAAATTACTTCCGTCACCATTAAAGTAATCAGCAGTAATATTACCTACTAAGCTTACATTATTAGCAGTAATGTTTCCAGCAATACTCATATTACCAGGTGAACCAATATTTGCACCTGTAAGATTACCGCTTACCGATAATAGTGCACCAAATATATTTCCTGTCGCACTTACTTGACCTGGTATCTCAACACCTGTGTCGCTAAACACAAATGCGAACATGTTTCCTAACCCATCTTTAGTTGAAACTGTTACATTGCCTGTCGTATCAGATGTTTTAACAAAAGTATTTGCTCCACCTAGGATTAAATCAGAGTTAGATGCATCTGCTGTTCCACCTGCACGTAAATGAACTGCATTATTACTAACCGGATCAACTATGACAAATTGATCATTTGCTACCGCGGCACTATCAGGAATCAATGACAAAGTGCCTTGAGAATCAACACCTGCATTTCCTCCACCTATGATAGTTGGATTGCCTGATGGAAGTGTTACGTTACCGGTATTATCAAATACCCAAATATAATTTCCAGCGTCGGTGTATATTTCAACATTATTATCATCATTTAGATTAATTGACACACTGTTAGCATTTCCATTATTTGTTTCTATAGTAATAGAATTAGCTGTATCAGTAGAAATATTTAACGGCACATTTGAAACTACAATGTCACCCGGAATCGTAAAAGTTCCTACATTGCTTAAATTAAAATTGTAAAGGTTCGTTCCATCACCCGTTGTTATCGTTACACCATTAATTTCATTTACGATAGATAGTACATTACCTGATGCATCTGTGTCACTAGGAATAGTTATACTTGAGTATACATTTTCTTGATAGCTAGGACTTATTGTAATTGTAGAATTGGAATCACTATAAATTAAACTACCTTGAAATCTTAAGTTGCCAGTACCTACATCAAAAACCCAAGGCTCACCATTTGCATATTGAATTTGATTTGTTTGTAGAGCAGAAACAGCAGCGTTACCTAATACATTTAATCCTAATAGTGTTCCAACTGTAGTAATATTTGGTTGCAAACTGTTACTGACAGTACCAGATACTGATGCAAATGAAGCAGTCGGGACTGCTCCAACAATATTTGCTGCTTGAATATTAGATAACTGAGCTCCGCTTCCTACTACAAATCCAGTGACTACCGAACCTGCTACAGTTAGGGTGTCTGAATTGGGATCATACGTAAGACCAGCATCTCCTACTAGTTGATTATTAACATTGAATTGAACAGTGCTGTTAGTTCCGCCTGCTGTGTTATTATAACTTGTATTGAATATTTGTTGTTGTGTAATTTCTTCAATATTAGTTACATTAATAGTAGTGTTCCCCACAATGTATGTACCTGTAGGGACGTTACCGTATAGGGTAAGACTAGGGTCTGAACTTGGGTCAATTATTGGTGTAGCCATTTTTATTTTGCTCCTTTATAATGTATTTAGCAAAAATGGCTAAAAATTTTATAGCTTCATTATAAATGCTAGTGCATAATATGGTGGCAAGTTCTTATTTGTACCAGTTTCACCCTCATTTGCTGTAGTAGTGCTGGTAGTTGTAGTTACTATGCCAGACGGAGTGCCAGCTGAAGCTGCATTTATAGTTATCCCAACACCTTCCGTTGAGGTTCTTATCTGCGTGTCGGGAGTACCTGAAAATCCAAAGTTCGCTGCCCCTCCACCCTGTGAAAAACCATTATTATCATTAGAAAAATATGAATAAGGAGAACCACCAAATGTACCTTTAGCATGAGTAGCATGGTCGTGCCCATTACCCTCATTTACGCTATGTGTGTGATTTGCTAATGAAGTGCCGCTAAATGTAGATGTAGAAGTTGATGTAGCTGTATGATTGTGCCTTACTATTACAGCATCTTTACTTCCTCCTACAGATCCTAAATTGTAAGAAGTTCCTGAACCAACTACAAAGCGATCTCTCAAATCTGGCGTACCATTTTGACCATTACATAATGCCCAACCAGAAGGTGCAACTGAACCGTTCCACATCATAATCATCCCTGTTACGAATGTGCCTGAACCTATCACTGAGATTGCACTTCTTACATAGGATGTAGTAGCTATTGTGTTATTGTTTACTGTTTGTAACTGAGTAGGTGCAGTAGGTGTTCCTGTAAATGCTGGACTAGCAAGTAGAGCATAACTTGAAAGATTAATTGATAAGTTAGCTGTTCCAGTAGAAGGTGTTGTCACACTTAATGGTAAATCTGCGTTAATTGTTGTTATTCCAGTTGCTATTGCACTAACCGCACTTTTTACATAAGCTGTTGTTGCTAATGCATTACTTCCTACTACTGTTTGACCAATAGTAGGTGCTTGAGGAGTACCTGTAAATGTTGGACTGGCTAGAGGTGCGTAACTTGATAGTGAGTTTTTAACATAGTTAGTTGTTGCTAATGCATTGCTTCCCGTAACAGTGGTATCAATAGTTGGCGCTTGTGGTGTGCCTATAAAATTAGGACTGTTTATAGGAGCATAACCACTTCCAGATATAATTCCTGAAACAGCATTTTGAACGAATGCTGTAGTAGCCACTTGCGTGTTGCTTGTATTATTTGGTGCAGTAGTTGATATAATTGTAGCTGCATTGACTACACCAGTAACTGATAGATTAGCCGAAGTTATATTTCCTGCCACGCACAATGTTGTTAGGTTTCCTAAACTAGTAATATTGGGCTGTGCTGTAGCGGTTACCACATTGGCTAGTGGCACTGATCCAGTCACATTTGCTCCAGTAATACTGAATATTGCACTTCCATTCCCTGCAATATTTGGAGCTGTAAGCACTCCGGTTACATTGTTAAATGTAAAACCGCTACTTCCTCCAAACGCACCTGCGTTATTAAATTGAACTTGAGTGTTTGAACCACCAGGAGATCCATTGCCTCCACCGCCTCCTGTTTGAGCGGTCCAAGTTAAATTACCTGCACCGTCAGTCGATAAAACATAACCATTTGTTCCTCCTGCTATCCTCAGCTTACTAGGTGCTGACAGGACAATATTACCATTAGCTGTAATATTGCCATTCGCTTCAAAGTTTCTGTTTGCCCATATGTTTCCGTATGTTGATGTATTACCAAAGTTTGTTATATTTCCTGATATACTAATACTATTAGGTAAATCAATAGCTATGTTTCCTGCTGTAGTTATAGTAGGATTGGATATAAACAAGCTGTTACTTGTTACTGTTACACGTGATACAGTACCTACAAATTGTGAAAGATTTGCTGATATCGTTACTTCACCGGTTTCTTGATTTACTAATATGCCAGGACCTGCACTTACTTTAGTAACACCTGTGTTGGTTAATGTTATTGTTCCTGCACTTGTAATTGGTCCTCCACTTACTGATATGCCGCTACCGTTTGCAATAGCAACACTTGTAACTGTGCCATAAGAGTATGTGTTTTGTGCTGAAGTTATTCTACCGTATGAATCAATTGCAACAAGCGGATTTTGATATGTTCCTGGGGATAATCCATCTATAATAGGTAAGTCAACTGTCATATTTCCTTGACTTACTATAGGACTATTTGTAACTCTTAGGGTAGTACTAAAAATACCTACATTGGTTACACCAGCTACTAAGGTGCCATTGCTATATCCAGAAACTGAAATTATCACGTTACCGTTAGCACCAGATAATGTGATTCCAGTTCCGGCGTTAAGTCTTGTAACACCAGTATTAGTTACTGTTACTGTTTTATTTGCACTATCTGAATTTGCAAGTATTCCGGTAGACCCAACAAAATTGGTGTACTGACTAGACTGTGAAAACAGTGTTGTAAAATTGTTTTGTGTCTTGTTAAACGCAGTAAAAAGCGAATCTGAATTAGCTGCTTCATTTTCTGCGCCTATGTTTATATTAGCTTGTCCTGGTATAGGCATATTTATCCCTCATCTAGTATTTATCAATAAGGATTGAAGCTGGATCCGCACCCACAAGAAGTCTGAGCATTGGGATTTTTGATTTTAAAGCTTGATCCGTAGATATCTTCAGCATAGTCAACTTCCGCTCCTTCTAAATATTGAGCAGAAATATTGTCAATTAGGACACTTAGCGATCCTGCAGGAACACTCCAGTCATCTTCATTTGTCTCTGTATCAAAAGTGAAGCCATACTGCATCCCTGAACATCCGCCACCTTGGACAAATATGCGTAGTTTTAAATTAGGATCATTTTCTTCAGCAATTACCTCGGTTAATTTTTTAACTGCATTTTCAGTTATTTCAATATTCATAATTTCTCCATTTTTTAACAAATTTTACGTAAGCATCATAGTATTCTTTTGACATAAAATTATTGCCTTCTTTTAATTCGTGCATTACAGACAATGAAAAAGTTCCTAAATTGCATCCTTTTGTCACAGCAGTTTTGCAAAAATCTGCATCATAAAAGTGAAAATCAAATAGTTCATCAAACCGTAAATTTTTTTCTAGTAATAGACTACTTGTAGTAGCAATGAACAGTCCGTCTAAATTTACTACTTGTTTTTCGTATTCTCCAAAATATGAGAATATTTCTGCTGGCCAACTAACTCCATGCAATACACTACCTGCTAGAAACTCATCGTCATCCCACACAAATCTATCGTTCTCTACAGCCTTAAAGGCCCAATTTGGATAGTTAATTTCATGTCTAGCGTTTCCCGCTACACCCACTATGTCAAACTTTTTTAAAGCCTCAAATACACGTAATGGCCAATAGTAATCATATATAGCAACATCATCATGTACAAAAACAACTATTTTTGGATCTTGTACTGACAATTTTTCTATTGCTAGATTATTACATTCACATAATCCTTTTTTATTATCTAAGAAGATACATAATTCTATATCAAACGGCATTTTTAATTTAAGTGATTTGCCTAATAATGTATTTTCATAAAAATCTTCTAGTGTTTTTTCTCTGGTTGGCGATACGATCAAAAACTTTTGTTTAGTATCCATTCTATAAGTTTTTGCCCCAACGTGTGTTAATCTTGTTCCAATTCATAATCTTCCATGTATTCTCTAAGTATTGCTTCTTGTCTGCTTGATAGTCTAATGCCCAAGCATGTTCCCACCAGTCTACTAAGATAAGAATATCCTCACGGACTTCATGGTTTACTATTGTTTTTATGTCACCATTGTATGACATATAAATCCAACCACTACCCTGAATCTTCATGGCTTCTTCTTTGAATTGTTCTTTGAAGTCACGCCACCAACCATACTTGCGTTTTATTAAATTGAGTACAGGACCGTTAGGTGTGTTACTGTCTTGTGGACTACGAAATTGCGAAAAGTAAATGTTGTGCAGAAATACACCAGCATAATTGAAGTCATCATCGCCTTCATTATTATTGTATCGTTTAGCATAACCTTTTGCAAGATTATCGTAATGATACTCTATGGTGTCTTTGCTTAATACAGGAGCTAAGTCGGTGGGTGAGTACTTGAGTTTTTCAATCTCAATGTGTTTTCTTCGGGATTCTGATAGGCTCTCTACAATATCATACATCGTAGAGTATTTATTGAGATTTAGCGGCGTCTTGTAATTCTACCGCGGCTCATATCATACAAACTGAATTCTATTTCAACAGTGTCACCCAATAAGATTTTAATGTCATGTTGACGCATCTTACCAGATATGTAACCTATTACATTCTGTCCTGTTTCAAGGTCTACTCTAAACATGGCGTTTGGTAACACATCTGTTACCACGCCATCTATTTTTAATGTTTCTTCTTTTGCCATTGTGTTATGATTATCTCCTCATCTTACTAATGTCCTTTGCTGCTTCATCATTGAAGATGGGTACTGCATTGGACTTATGCATAGTACCGATACCGATGATCTTGTCACCGGTATATTGCATTGGTTGTTTGATTGTGACTGCACCCTTGTGTCCAGTGTCAACACTAGAAAACTTTTTGATTTCTGCAATACGCGGATTGACAGGTGGTTTGTAAACTTGTGCCTTAAGACCACGCTCACGTTTTTTGTCGCTAAGGTCAGTCTTCCACTTTTCTTGAAGTTCTTTCCACTCACGTTCTAATTGTTCGGCGTTACGCTTTTGTTCTGCGCTTGCCCATTTTTTCTTGCCCTTGCGTTTGCCAAGGGTAGTGAGTGCAGGGTGTGCTAGGTGCATAGTCATATCAAATTGACAACATGAGTTGATAGTATATTGAGTATAGCACCATATGATTATATTGTCAAGTTATTTTTTGAGAATATCCCAAATCTTTTCTTTTTCTTTTATGTCTGCAACCAATTCTTTGTACTTGCGGGCTAGTTCACGTAATTCTTCCCACTTTTCTTCAAGTTCAGGGGCAGGTTGATAAATTGCTAACTGGTCTTGTATTTTTGACAATGTTTCACCTATGTCAACACCTTTAACTTTGAGAGTGCCATCAACATTTGCATCACCTTGAATTTGTATATTGCCATTACTGTATGGATTATTCCAAGTAGGAATGTTTGAATATGTACTTGGAGATAGAGTGACTGTTGCTGGGTTGGTCCCTACATATATGCTTGTGCTTGACCCACCTAAAGTTGCTGCAGATATATTTCCATATGAATAAGAACCTGAGCCATATGTGTAAACATCTGTTGTTGAATCACCTGACAACGTTATTGTGTCAGCCATTGCTAACGGTGGAATAGAATAGGATTCTAAACTTGAAATGTCTTTTTCATCTAAGTCAAAAACAAAGTCGCTTAGGTCAACCGTTACTTTTATTTCATCTGATGTGGAATTCATTTATATACCTTTTTAAGAATATATCTGCCTTTGTCATCTAAATCAAATGATATTTCATCACCTGGTTTCCATTTAAGAGAATCAAGCAACATAGGAGGAATGGGTATTAACACATCACCGTTATCATCTTGTTGGGTGATTACTTCATATTGACTATTTTGATTTGATTTACGTGGCATATAACTTACTTATGACTTAAACAAATACCCGTTAAAAATCATCTGGAGATTGAGTTTTGATTTTTGCTCCCGCAAGCACCTTATTAAGGTCAACTATGTCAGGATTAAGCCTTTTTATGTCACTTAGTGTAATACCTTTTTCTTTTGCAATACCACTTAGTGTTTGCCCTCTTTTAATTTCAGTGTCACCTTCTTTACCTGCATAATATGGGGTAGTTTTTTTCAAGGTTGGAGCATCTTTTGTAGGAACTTCGGTGTTAAGATTATCTTTGCGTTCCTTTTCTAATCTAGCTGCCCTTTCTTGGCTAAATTTATCTCCTGCTGCGGCTTGAATTTTTTCCATCCGTTTATCATATTCTGCCCATGCCTTTGGGTCTTTTTCTGGATCAGAATCAGGTGGTTCTACTGTTAGCTTTGATTTTGATTGTTGTTCTTTATCTAATCGTGCTTGACGTTCTTTACTATATTTTTCTCCTGCGGCAGCTTGAATTTTTTCCATTCGTCTATCATATTCTGCCCATGCCTTTGGGTCTTTTTCTGGATCAGAATCAGGTGGTTCTACTGTTAGCTTTGATTTTGATTGTTGCTGTGGAGTGACACTGGGTTCTGGTTTAACTAATTTATTAACAGTTGGCTCTGTTGTTACTTTCGTAGGTGTCACTTGCGACATTGTGGGTGTAAACATTTGTGTAATTAGATTACCGTATGTCTTGTAACCCTCTGGTCCTAAATGTACACCATCAGCACCTTTTAATTCTTTACTAGTAGGCGCTATTCCTAAGTCTAGTATATCTCTTGAATCTAATGACTTTAGTAATGCTTGTCTCAATTCTTCACGTTTTTGTTGTAGTTTAGGATCTGAACTAGAGGTTGGTAAAAGATAAACGACTTGATGCCCTTTAGCTTTACTTGCTGCAATAGTCTTATTAACCTGATCAACAATGTCAGACAATTTTTTGCTGCCTATATCATTCGCACCTATACTTAATGCTACTACACTTCCTGCAGGTATGTTTTTAATATTTTGTAAATGCTGTTTATCAAACGCACTAGCACCCCTTGAACCAAAATTTGTCCAACCTTGCCCCGAATAACCACCTACCCCCTGTGCATGACTGTCACCTACAGAGTAATATCCTACCTTTGCTTTTGATTGTGGTGTTGTAGGAGCCGATTGTGTTTTGTCAGCTTTTGCAGTGCTTGGTGAAATAGCAGTTGAAACAACATCTCTAATTGTATCTATCGTTGATGGCTTATCCTTCTGTGCAACTTGAGTAGAAGAATCAACTCCATACAGCTTCGTTAAATCAGCAATATTATTGTTTACCCACTTCCAACTTTTTGGTCCGTATCCTTGTTTGACTTCTGTAGAAGGTAGACTAGCCCATTGGCTTTTTAATTTCTTTATTCCATTTACATAGTCACCCTTAAGCACAGAATCTAATGCACCTCTGTCTGCAATCATTTGTATTGCGATTTTGTCTTGTGACTCAGGACTAAAATCTTTAAGACCTAATCTTCTAGAATAAGGTCCCCAATTGGCTCCCATAATTTGATATCTACCTGCAGCATCACTTGGTATAACTTTGTTAAGTGACTTTAGATAAACTGTTTTGTTAGGATGCGAACTGAAGTCTTTAAATTTTCCGCCACCAACAAGTGTATCATAATTAGTATTACCTTCTGCTCTAGCTATCAAATCAAGCATGACACGAACGTTAGGATTTCCCCTTAATTCATCTAAATTAAGTTGCTCTTTTCTTTCAAATATAAATTCTTTTGCTCTCATATTACCATGCTCTACATGACCAATAACGTGCCTTCCAACGTGGTCCAGGATTCTCACAACGATGTCTTGCTCTGAAACTCTTACGACGGTTTGGATTTGATTTTTTAATCTTCATGTTCTTGTCGCCAAAATTAACTTTGACAACTTTTCCATTTGGCTTCTTAACATATACTTTAGACTTAGCAACATCTCCTGCCATTGGCTTACCTAATGGCACTTTACGACCTTGATACTCAGCTTCATTTACTTTGGCACGAAATTGTGCCATTGGACCTTGGGGCATGGACTTGTATGAACCTGGTTCTTGCATCATAGTATCCGCGTCCTGTTTTGCTTTGTCCAATGTATAATCCAGCCAAGGCTTGCTTACATCTGTTTGATAATCCTGCTCGTAGTCGTCACCTTTGAGCTGAGTTTTAAGATAGTCGCCAGTGCGAGTTTTGGGATCTCTAAACACAGATGTAGAGTAAAATTCTTGATCATAAGTTGAATCTCCTTTACTAGAATTAGTAGCTTTTGATCTAAGAGCATCAACTGCAGACACCGATGTTTTAGTATCAGCCCGAGTTGGTCCCGACACTTGTGAATAACTGTTAGATTTGGGATCGTACTTCATTACCGAACCATCTTTCATAGTCATGGTATCTTGGCCCCAACCTTCGGGTGCTTCATGCACCATATAATCTTTTGGATCTTTCTTTAGTGGTTTGTCTTTTAAGGGTTCTTTATCCATTAATTTAGACGTATCCATTCTTTTATCTGTTGCTGGTTTTGTGTCCATATAATCAGATGGTTTATCTTTTTTATTTGTGTCAGGTTTAGAATGTGTAGTCTCTTCCTCACATAGGATATTATTCACTTCTAATAACCCTAACAATGTTTCATCTGCTTCAATGATAATACCATCTTCAGTAAAGCCAATAATACCTGTTTCGATTACAAAGTGTTCGTTTAACTCAATGTCAAAACTATCATGCAACTCTATTTCATCGTTATCAGTTGCTTCATTTAAAATGTTGTAAAACTTTTTAAGGCTATCATTCTCATTAGTGGGTTGTCTTTGCTTGCCACTGAGCCTTAGTATTTTCTGTAATTCTTCTTCTAATTCTTCCTCCTCAACTTGAGCAGTTTGTCCTTGATTACCGACACTACCGTAACCACCACCTTGAAATCCACCACCAGTTGATGCTGTTTGCGTTTGCTGATTTGTTTGTGCAGCAGAAGGGGTTCCGGCTGCTACCCCCAATTTTAATCCTTCAACGTCTGGTTTAGCGACTGCAGCATAGCCTGCTTGTAGACTAGGATCTGTGGCAGGATTATAAGGATCCATACTTGGGTTTTGATTTGTTTGAGCCATCTGTTGCATACCACCACCAATAACATTTGCTTTTGATGTTTGATTTGCTTGTGATTGTGCTGCACTTGCTGTCTGTTGTGTACCGCCAATCGCTTTTGTTTTTGATGCATCTAGTGCTGCTGATTGAGATGCACTTGCTGTAGGTGCCGCTTGATTGTTACCTGATGCATATTGAACCTTAGTGGGGTCATACCCGCCACCGTATTTTTGATTTGGATTTACTGTCTGAGGTGCAGGTGTGTTAATTTTTCCTGATGCCATTTGTTGTTGTAATCTATCTCTTGATCTAGTCGCTTGAAAATCCACATTAGTTGGAGTGCTTTGCGGCGTTGGTTGTACTGTTGTACTACTAGTTGTGTTAATTTTTTTACCAAATGCGGCAGCGTTAGGATCGTTGGGATTAATAGCTGTTACAGGAGCCTCGTCAAGCATATCCAATAGTTTTCTCATTCTACCATTTTCATCTAACTCTTGTTCTTCTGTAGTTGGTTCAGGTGTCGTAGGTGCTGTAGATGCCTGTCTAGTTAAAGATTGTAATGCTGGTCCTGGAGTGTAAGGTCCTGTAGTTGCTGATGTATTAGGTGCTGCGGCTGGTGTGTTAGCTTGCGCAGTTTGTGTTGCAGGTGCTGTTGGAGTAGTACTTGGACCATATGCCTGATATAAATCGTTTGCTGCTAGCCCAGTAGATACTGCTCTGCCTAACTCTCCCCCAGCGGCGTGTGATAAATTTGCTGCTGCGGTTTTATAATCTCCTTTAAGTGCATTGCCTGCTGCATCTACTGCACTAACCATTCTTCTACCACCTGGAACAAATGCTCCTACAAGTTGTTTTCCGGCTTCACCGTAATCACCGCCCAAAGCTGCTTTACCAGCACGGTATGCTGATTTGACTTGGCTTACTCCTGGAATATAGTCGGTCACTACATCTGTTGCTAATTTTGCATATTGAGCAGCCTCAGGATTTTCTTTTGCCCATTTCTGAGAATTAGCCATATTTCTTTGTTGAAATACAGGAGATTCTTCGTTTACGATATCTATATATTTTCTGAAAAATTGTTGGTCTGACATAGTATATTCCAAATTAAGGTGATATACTATTTATCTAGGTAGGGTCCGTAAATCTCGTTTAGTTTTTTGATGACTTGCCGCTTAATTTTAGAATCTTTTGTAATTCTTCTTCTAATTCTTCCTCAAAGGTGTATTTACCATAAATGTCACCTCTAGCACTACCTTGCCCACTAATGGGTGCGCTTATGCCGCCACCAAATGATAGATTTGGATTTACTTGTTTTTCTGCACCTATACCTGCACTCATACCACCTTGAGCGTTTCTGTTTAATGCTAATTGCCCAGTTAATCCGTTGCCTAAATCCTGTTGATATCCTAATTGTTGTCTATTTTGTCCAATATCAGCGACAAATTTACCACCACTTTGATTGGCTAATTCTGCTCTCATTGATGGAGTCATATAGTTGCTAGCACTACCTCCTAAACTAACACCGCCGCTTAATTTACCTAAACCAGTATCTGCTATAGATTGGGTTCCTGCTCTAGCTTGAAAATCTATAGGATCAGCATTAATTTGTGGTGCCGGTGCAGGTGTGGAGGCAGGGGCAGGAGCAGGTTTTGCTTTTGTATCAGTAGTAGTTGGTTGAGTAGTGGTAAAATATGGTTTGTTTATATCTCGGGATTGTATGGCTGCTAACCTCTCAGCCCGTTCTTTTGGATCTTTTACTCTATCTAAACTTGCTTGAATCCCTGCTTCCCTTGCGTCAATGTCTTGTTGATTTGGATTATAAACCCGCGCACCTGGATTTTCGCCTTGCTGAACCGCCTGATCTCGGTTTACCCAAGCACCTTGATTTCTTAGCATCATTGCTTGTTGATCTCTGCTTAATCCGCTCATTACTTCAGCACCCGGACCCTCGCCTGTTCTATAGGCTCTGTCAAGTTGATTTATAAATTCTTGGCTTGGTGGCTGTGATTGTTCGTTAAGAATATCTAAATATTTTCTAAAAAACTGTTGCGCTGACATAGTATATTTGAGTTAATATACTATTTATCTAGGTATGGTTTATAAATTTGGTTTAGTTTTTCAATAGTTTCACTAGTATTGTTCCAACGGTGTAGTACTCCTATACCACCTGCACTTTCCCAACTACTGATATACTTTTTGTGGTCGTCAATCAATACATTAGGTTGTCCGCCCTTTGTAGCATATCGTTCTTTCATGCCGTCAAAGATAGCAGGCATATTTGAATTATGTTGACTAAGCCAACGCTTTTTGCCCTCAATACTAGCTTGAGTAATGATCTTCTTTTTATCTTCTTTGGGTGATCTAAGTGGTGCTGACAGTACAGTGCAGGGGATGTTGTTACTGCTTATCCAACTGAGTATAGTTTCGCAGCCTGATAGTACTGGAAGAGTAGCAAAGAATTCGTAAACAAAGTCAGGACCTTCTGCTTGTAGTGCAGCAATAGATATTTCACGCTGTTCTTTGTCACCAATATCCTTATACCATTGTATATTAGGGTCATTCATTTTTGTACTCCACCATCGTGCCCATTGGGTGAAGAAGTCGGCTTGTACCCCATCCATATCCAAATATAGATGGGGCATCGGTGGGGTATTATCAGTTCCTAGTTCAAAGATTCTCACGTGAGTCGTATTCTTCTGCAAACACAAACATGACTAAGAAACCTACTAGACAAAGTAACATGGCGAACATATCGCCCATTCGGATAGCAAGAGTTAATAAAACCGTAAATAGTAGTACGATAAATGTAGTCATATGGTATTTATGTAGTTTGAAAAATTTAAACTTTTAGCTCTTGTATATGATCTGGCTGTTTGACTATATTATACATCTTTATCACATCTTCCACAAGTTCTTTGGGGTATCTTAATCTTAGACAAATATCATCAACTGTATACCAGTGATCCTCATACATCCGTTTTATAAGATCAATATTGGGTTTATGTACGTTAGTCATTTTTAATTTCGCAATCTACCCATTTTAAGTTGTTGTATTGTTGATAACCCCAACTACCTTTTGGAATAAGACATCTGCCTAATTCCGGATTATATTCTATTCTTATTTGAACGATTGACCAAACTAACCAAAGAATATACAAAATTCCAATTATCGTGATACTCCAACAGGTTATACGATATTTTAATATTTTATTTTTACGGGCTTTAATTCTTGCTTTTATTGCTTCTTGTTTCATATGTAGGGCAATAGCACCTGCTTGCTCTTTGCCTACCTTTTTCATCATTTCTTCAACTTCAGTCCATAACGCTCCCAGTTCCGGTGGACTATTATATACCATAATCTCACGCAATTCTGTGGTCATGGCATCTAGTTGTTTTCTTAGTAGAACCCTTGTTAATGCACGATGACCTAAACTTTCTTCACCAGTGTAAACTTCTGTTCTACTACGGCGTTCTTCTTCCTCTAACACAGCCATACATCTGTACATATTATCAAAATATGTTCCTAATTCTTGCCCAATTTTTGTATAGATATTTGTTGTATCACCGCCTTGTTTATTAAGGTCAATGATACGATTTTTTTCAGTAATAAACTGATTCTTCTCCGCAACAGTGGGTGGGTGGTCTTTGAATTTGTTATTGAATTGGTCGTCAAGGTCTTTGAGGACATCTTTAATGTCCCCAGCAGCCCCCTTTATGTCCTTGTAAAGTTTACATCCTTCTTTTACAAGTTTGACCGCACCATTTGCAAGCGCAAACAGCGTTAGCGGATCCATCTTACTTCGTCCTTTCTAAGGATCTTATTATTTTGTTTTTATTATTTTTGTACTACTATATTACAATGGCATCCACATCCAAATGCCTTGGCTCATTAATAAGAAGCCAATTAAACTTACACCAATGCTAGCATAAAACATACTCATGCTTACTGCTAATATACTTGCAGATAACAACACAATAGCTAATTGATAGCTTGTACCTGCAAAAGTCATCCAAGGTCCATGTTTTTTAGCCAAATCACGTTCTTCTTCTAACGCTTTAGCCTTTGCGAATAGTTCCTTTTTACCCTCACCCTTTTCAGGATCAGATTCATAGCGTTCAATTTTAGCTTTCATTTTCTCTGCTTTGACTTTATCCCCTCTAACCACTGCATCATCATAGCTCATTTCCGCTAGTGTTTGTTTGATACTTTTTGCTTGATAAAAAGCCCAAACGTCATTAGCTTTGATGGTGTTATTTAGGACTTTACTGCTAAAACTGTTCGCCATGTAAGTATTTACAGCGAGTAATAACGCAATAACTGTGATTACCCAACCTGCTTTATCCTTAATTTTTGCTTCTGCTTCACTACGTGATAATACTTTACCTGTTACCTTGTCAATCATTTGCTTCATGGTCTTTTCCCTTTATTATAAATTTTTCTAAGTCATCAACTTTAACTAGTCTTAACTGACCTTCAACTAATGCTAGTTTAAAATAATCACCTGGTTTCCAACCTAATTTTTCTACTTCAAATCTGTTATCTAGGACAATCCCCGAGTCACTTAGATCCCAAATATAATCGTCAAAAAGCACAACGTTCACTTTCGTCTGAACAAAATCGTTCACTTAACGACCCTGACCCCTGTACTTTTTATAGGATCTAGATTCGCTTTTATTCATTGTACTTGTTTTAATTTTTCCGCCCTGTTTTGTTGTTTTTACTATACTAGTATGAGCTTTTCCTGATGTTGTAGTTTTAGCTTTAGCCATTTTATCTCCTTAATATGTAGCTATATCGGTAAATTAATAACTTTAAATACTATTATATTTATCAAATGGACTTACCCATTTGGAGGACAAAATGAAGCAGGCCCTAGCAAATCTGATTCATGTGAAATCTGAAGAAAAACAGGCTACTCCCAAAAGGCAAAGTATTCCTATCGTTCCAATAAACTCAACCAAACAACAGGTTAAATTGGATCCCTCCAAAAATTTAAAAACTTAAGGAAAAAGTATGCGGAAAATTATTGCAATCTTAATGCTCGGCCTGTCACCTTTTTTAGCCGCGTCAGATTTAAAAATTGAACACGGCAAAGTTATTCAAGAACTATCAACCTATGAAAAAACTTATGAGAGTAATGTTTATCGCTTTTATGTAAGAAAAGACATTCAACAAGTAGGGCCAAAAAAGTATCTCGTACACACTATGGTTGAGTATGTGTTACCAGACGGAGTAGAGTATGCTGAACTTGGATATTCAGTAAAAAGAATATACAATTATGGTATGCTTGATTGTAACCGTCGTGTGTTTAATTTAGTCAGTGACATTTTCACAGACGAAACCAATAAAATAGTCTATAGTGAAAACTATGAGTTGGGGGAGTTTGTGGCTGAACTGACGAATCCTAACACCGCTAGACATACAGTTTATAAAAAAGTATGTTTTAACTCACTCTAAAATATGATATATACTATTGTAAGCTGTGTCTTACCTTAGGAAACTACCATGTTAAGGTGTTTATGTAGGATAAAGGAAGAAATTCCAATTCTACTTTTATTTGAAATGTTTACATTAGTCAGAGTTGCATCTATATTACTTTTGGTCACATTTTCAGTGCTATACCATTTATTTTAAGGTGCAACTATGAAAAAAATAAGTCTATTGTTTTTATTAAGTTTATATGGCTTTACTGTAAACGCACAAGAACAAAGAACTATGAAAGTTTTTTGTGATAAAACAGAAGTAGTTATGAACTCACTTCAGGGAAAGTATTACGAAATTCCCATACTTGCAGGACAAAATCTAAATCGCTCTCATAGCACATTATCTGTTTGGGGTAATCCTGCAACTAATACATTTACAATATTGGACACACTAGGTGATACGACATGTGTGATTGCTGTGGGAGACAATCTTACTATATTACTGAATGACCCTCAAGGCAAAGATATATGATTTTCGTAGACATGTATGTTGAGTATTGGGTAAGAATGATGCTGTTCTATAAGTTCTTACCTGCATATCTCACTGACATGAATGTTAATTCCTGTAAACCTAACGCTTCGGTGAATAATCTACGTTAGGTATAGGTGAACGATCCGGTACAATTTTATTAACAATCGCTTCTCCAAATTTTAATTCAATATAACTTAAAACTTTTTCATCTTCTACAGTAATTCGTAAAAAATTTTTCCACTTCATTTTTTGACGAAAACATTTTTTAATCACAGGGTCATTGTATATATCATCAAAATTGTCGGATTCACGGCGAAAGGTTACAATTTTCATTTTTTCCAAACTAAAAAGTTTATATAATCTTTTTCTGATTCAAAGTAGAATTTATAATTTCCTTCTGGTCCAAATGGTGCATCAGCGAACACCCATTCTTCAGTGCAATTTCTTCTGCACCAATCTACTACAGGACCTAATTGTCCGTATGGTAATTCAATTTTAGTTTGATGCCATTCACGTACTGGATTGGACAACATTTACTCCTGACTTCTGAAGGAATTCAATACCATCATTGCTTCTATAACTCGTATCATAATATACAGTGTCAATGCCACTTTGATATATAAGTTTGGCACACTCCATGCAAGGACTATGAGTAAGAAACATTGTACTACCAACCCCGCTGTTAGTAGACTTTGCAAGTTTTGATATAGCATTGCTTTCAGCATGTAGTACCTCCGGTTTAGTTACTAAGTTCACACGACCTACTGGTTGTTGTATTTCAATCTCACAGTTATTATCCCAACCACTTGGCATGCCATTATAGCCGTAACTGATAACACTGTCATCTTTAACGATTACTGCACCTACTTGTAATCTACGGGCATGGCTTAGTTCACTAACACGCTTTGCCCAATCCATATATAATCTAATAAATTTCTCTTTCAAATTAATCCCACAAATTTCTAAAATATTTAGCAAATAAATCTATACCCTCTTGAATTCTTTCATCGTGCAGCATATGTCCTTCGTAGTCATACCAGTGTTCTTCTGGATTAGTGTCTACCATTTGATGCATGATTTCCATCTTACCTGTAACAGGGTTTAGCATAGGCTCTGTATCAATGAACTCAAATTTTGCTTCACCGTGATGATATTTACTGTCGTAATCATCATTAATTAATTGTTCAAAACTCCAAATCATTTTATCCATAATTTCATCCCAGCGTTTACAACCCTCGTCAAACGCATCATTGTGAGATTCATTATAGAAATCAAAACTATTTTGGCTACTATGCGATTCACCACCTACGTCGCCAAATTCGCTTGGTATCCCATGTTTGGTTTCTTTGAGTTGAATCAGCATTGGGTAAATTATCAATGCTAAAGTATGATACATATTCCATGTATCATAACTATCTATTTGAATATCAATTTTTCTTTGAGTATTTCCTTTTGGAAATTTTCCTATATTTACTTTCATATAGTTTTAGTAATTTTTCCGTCTACGAAAAATAGTTCATCGTTATTATGCTTAACTGCAGCCGTAAAATTCTTCTTGCGTTCACAAAATACTTCTGCAGCCTCTTCAATTGTTTTAGCTTGCCCTAAGAATTCGTTTGTACTTAGATTATAAAGCAAAATTGTGTCATCTACTGTCTCTGTTTTAACCAAAACAATGTTATGTTCTTCTAATTCTTCGTCAGTTGCAGCATTTAATAAATCATCTAAATCTACATTATTTTCTGCTGCTATTTTGCGAATAGTCCTACGCATTTCAAACAACTGGTAAGCTTTACCCATATTAAATGCAAAATAAATTATCCCTAACATAATTAAAACTTCAAGCATAATTTTATCCTTTACTTTTATTTATTAACGATATATTTGTTATGGTACTTTTGCCAATTTTCTAAGTAAATTTTATAGTTTATCCACTTTGGTTTGCGAACGTTCTTAGTCACTAAAAATCCCCATTCACGTTGTTGCTTACCCATTAAAAATAATGTAGTAGCTGGCTTTCCTGCGTCAAGTTCAAGCCAGTGCATTTCTTTTGCACTGCGCTTAATTATACTACCTGGACCACGCCAACGTGCGTATTCACCGCACATCTTTCCTTCTTCATCATATAAAGGCAAATGTTCATAGTAACCACCAGTTAGGATAACTGTGATATACGGCCATGGATGATCATGAAAAATTGGATCATCACTGCGAACAATTTTATGCAATGTTACATTGAATGGGAACCAACTACGATTCTTGCAAAGTAAGTAATAACGGTGCATATAGTCTGCACCAGTACGTCGGTCAGGTATAAGGCGATACCTGCCTAGTTTATTCATTATGTAATGTAAAATTTTTTTCATAGTAGGTATCAGAAATGGTAAAGCAGCTTTTTTACAGAAAGCTGCCAAAACTGATCTTTAGTTTAAGTTAAAGATTACAAGCCAAGTGCCAATGCACGATAGCCTGCTGCAACGATTTCACGGCTAGGAGTTCCTAGACGATACTTAGTAGCTACACGACCTTTAGTGTCGGTATGCTTGTTAGCATAGATGCTGAAACCTTCATAACGAAGGTCGCTAACGGTTGCAGTTGGGTTAGCGATACCGAAACGCTGCTTGATTTGTGCTGCGGTTAGTTGCTCACCTTTTTGAAATGCCTCTAATAGGCGTTCTTGTTTAGATACTTTTAACATATGTTTTCCTTATAAAATATTTCGCTGATCTCTCAACGTGCAATCATTATAACACAGATTACACATGTTGCAATACTATTTGGTTAACTATTTTTGCCAGTTTCACCAAAATTATCTTGAATAGGGAAGGGCCAAACACTAGCTTCCTGATCACTTACCGTTTGCCAAGACACATCAATTTTTTCAGTTGATGTTTGGACATCTTCTTCGTACACTTCTCCTGTAACATCATCAATCAAATCAATATTTACAGGTCCGTGTATGGTTAGAGAACTATAGTCAACTTGCCAATCATGTTCTCCATCATATAACCAAGCTGCGCCACCGTCGTACCATTCATTTTCTAATGCTTGTTGTTCGTCATCAGAAAAACTATCGTCAAATTCAAAATTTACAGAAATTAAATCGTCTAATTCAGCACCTGATCCTATTTCTGGATCGCACGTAATACCGTTGCCGTTACGTTCGTATTCACTAATAGGATCGTCTTCAGTGCGAAATCCTAGCCCCCAGCGATATAGCTCAGTAATACTCCAAGCACGAATTGTGCCATCCTCTTTTTCTTCATATACATCGTAGTAAATTTCTACGTTTTTCTTTTCTAGAGGTGTTATTCTATATACTTTCACTTAAGCCCTTTCTTCTTTTTAGATTCTTCCATTCCTGCACTAATCATTTTTTTAATAATAAGCAGAACTCTGCCTTTTTCTTTCTCGGTAAGAATTTTTACCATTGCTAGTTTATCGTCATAGCTGTTTGCGCCATCCAAGAACTCAGCAGGTACTGTTATTTTAGGTTTTTGTTTAAATTTTTTAAGATTTGCTTTTACATCATCAGACATTTCATTAGAGACTCCTTTCTTAAATCTCTACGTATTTAAGTCTAAAGTTGTCTGCTTTTTCTTCATAGTTAATGTATCCGCGTGGATTACAGACAACACGGGTAGTACCAATCATGTAGTCAAAATCTTCATGGGTATGACCGTGAGTCCAAAGTTTAATTTGTCTACGGTCAAGAATCCAGTTATCTAAATTGCTGCTATACGCACCATTCATAATAACTTCATTTTTGTATCGTGGATGTGTACTTGCCTTACTTGGCGCATGATGCCCAACTACCACAGTGGGCATGTTTGGATGTAGTGCTAACACCTCATCTAGACCACGCCTGAAGGCATAGTGATCTTCTACTGCATCTTCTGGCATAAAAACACTATAGAACTTGTCATCAGTTTTAATACCATTCTTAACACAATTAAAATCATTCATCATCATACGAATACGATGCATGGTGAGTGGATCCTCACCATTCATGTCAGTCCACAATGTGCCACCATAGAACAATACACCGTTGATGATACGCCATTCTTTATCTAAGAAATGTACATTATGATAATCACCAAAAGTGCCGCAAATTATTTTAGCACTTTTTTGGAAATCGCCGTGATAGTGTTCGTGATTACCCATAATAAGAATCACGTGTGGAAATCTTTCTGCACAACGGAGAACAAAGTCGTGGTAGCGTTTGCCACGTTCGCGGACACTTGATGTTGCTGCTACTATTGCAGCCTCACTGTCATCATATCTAAAGTCAGTCAGTTCATCCGCGATAAAGATATCACCGCCGAGGATAAGGACATCCGCACCTTCTTCGTTCTGAAGGTCCAGATCACCAAACTCTAAGTGTACATCACTTGTGATTGCAATTTTCATACGCAATAACCACCTTTAAATTTATATACGTTACTGTCCCAACGTATTTGTTCGTAAATTTCATTGTCCACACACTTGAATGGATCTTTATAATTTAAGAATAAAAAATATCCTGCCCCACCCAATGCTCCTGCAAGTATCAGCCAAGGCAGCATTTTTCCAAATGCACCCAATGACTGAAATACTTGCAATACAAGTGGTAATATCTTTTGTAAGTTTTCTAGTAAGTTTTTCATAATTATATCACAAAAAACTATTTAGTAAACCTTGCTATGACCATTTTAGCATAAACCAAGTTAAATCTTCTTTATTGGGAAACTCTGCTTCAATCCATGCATCTTGATGTTCACGACCAGATAAATCTTTTTTATAACCTGTTATAATTTTTACATTATATTCTTTTTTCCACCATTGAGCAGGCAATACAATTGATTCACGGTAACTCAGTATCCTACCTCCTGAATGCTTCTCCCACATCACACGGTGTGCATTATTAAATGCAGGCTGGATGTCATCAATTTTAACTGTTACTGGCACTTAGTTCACTCACATGTTTGCAAGCTTTACGAAATTGAAAGCCTGGGCAAGTACAATCCCAACCCTTACTATTCTTTGTGATAATATACTTGTTGCCTTTACTGCCTGCAACTTCGTAGACCTTAACTTCAGTATCGACGTTTTTCATTGAACCACTTAGTAGTTCAATATCTTTTACAAAATTCATGTCAATGACACGAACATTCATGTACTCATCACCGGTCATACAAAACTGACGATCATTCAACCATTTGTAACTAGGAACAACGGTTCCCTCAAACTCACGAAAATCGGGCTGAGGGGGAATCATGCTAGGGCCCTGTACAAAGCTTATCTTGACCCTAACTTTGCTATCCTTTGTAGGAACTTGTATCATTTTTTACCAGTGGTAGATTTGAACAGAACACCAAACAGAATCATCAGACCCCATGCTTGCAGCCAACCGATTTCTTTAACACCATCAACCGCAGGAACTAGACAACCGTTCCAAAGTAGCATGACTGGGTAACTAAACAGTAGACCTAGTACAACAACAATACCAACAACCATAAAAAATGCTTGAGCAATATCTTTCATTATCATATCCTTACATTACATCCAATTGAATTTGCAGACCTTCCCAAGTACCACCGATACCAGATGTAGCACTATCAGCAAAGCCTGTACCCGAACGGCTAAATTCCAATGCATCAAGTGCCTTTTGTGTAGCAGCATTGAAAGTTATAAACTGACCTACACCATTGCGAATCTGTTTAGCAGTAGCATAGAAACATGCATTGCCGTTAATGATACGAAACTTTTGGGTTTGTTTGAATCGCTTAATCATTATGCAATCTCCTTACCATCAGAATTAACCAGAACCATTTCTTCGCTTTCACGCTTATCCATCATTTCGCTAAGAATAAATTTTGCAATGTTAATATTCTTGCGAGCCTGATCAGTCGCCTGTGCATTACCAAAAGACATAAGTTCCTGAGCATCACTGAGTACGCTCATAGCAACCATTTCTAGACCTGACAGACGGGCAGTAATACCCTGCATGTATTGTTCACGAATATCTTGAGCAGACATACCATAGCAGCGGGATTCGAATTCAGTCATTTCTTTCTCCTTATCAATCACTATACCGATATTATATAACCAAATGGATTTATTGTCAACCAAAATCGTAAAAATTTATGTTAACAATTTGACAAGTAATCCTATTGTATAAATGACAAGTAATGTTGCATTAATGACAATAAGACTCCACTCACGCCATGCAATTGCGACAATCAACCATAGAAATGCACCCACATTAAGTAGTGCGGGCCCTAGCGGATACAAGTTAATACTTGTGCAAATAGCCCCGACAATTGTTATAAAAGTTGCAAGCCATTTGAGATAAAATACGATTTCTTTTTTCATGTTCGTATTATATGCCCAAATGGATTTATTGTCAACTGTTATCTTTTTGATATTATTTTATCGGCGAGACCGTATGATACAGATTGCTCTGCACTCATATAATTGTCACGTTCCATATCAACTGCAAGTTCTTCAAATGTTTTACCTGCACTATTATGATTGACGTAAATGTTAGTTAGGTTGCGTTTGATTTCAAGGATTTCATTTACTTGAATAAGCATATCAGTCGCCTGACCACGTGCGCCACCACTTGGTTGATGAATCATGTGTCTTGCATTTGGGAGTATGTAACGCTTGCCACTAGCACCAGCGTTAGCAAGCAATGAACCCATACTGCAAGCTTGCCCCATAACGATTGTGGATACATCTGGCTTAACGAATTGCATAGCATCGTAAATTGCCATACCAGCAGTAACACTACCGCCGGGACTGTTGATATATAATTGGATGTCTTTCTTATCATCTTCGGATTCTAAGAATAGAAGTTGTGCTACAATAAGATTTGCCATATGATCGTGTACTTCACCTTCTAGCAAAATAACACGGTCACGTAGTAGGCGACTGTAGATATCATAACTACGTTCACCTTTGCTTGATTGTTCAATAACGATTGGTACGAGAGCCATTTGATTCCTTTATAGTTAAATGTGCTTTACTATAACACATTTTTTGGTAACTATAAAGAATTATTTTTTCCTTTTTACCCTACCTAAATCAGGTTCAGGTTCAAGGTCAAGTTTCTTTTTTGTTGCTAATACTGATTTGGTTGGGCTAGTGATTTTTTCTGCAGCCTTTACCAAATCTACATCTGCTGTACTATCTGTTGCCTGTTCTGTTTCGGTTGGATCAGGATCCGCTTTGGCACCGTTACGTAATATTTTAAATGTAAAGTTACCTTTTATATCAGTACTACTATAGTTTTTTCCTGCGGAAATTACAACTCCGGTAACTGCTTTACTTGGATAAACTGTTTTGAATCCTTCAAGTATCCATTTATTACCTGATTGTTTTGCATTTGTATACATTTGAACCAATGCACCGTTATTTAAAATTTCACTTGCTGCTTGACTAAAATTAGTGCTATCATTTATTTTATCTGCTACCTTATGTGCGACCGCAGCCATTAAATGATAGTATAACGCAACGCTGTTTGGATTCTTTGTATTTCTACTTAGTGCTAAGTTAATTATATTTTTTGAAGGCTTGACACCGCTAACAGTAACATCTTTGATAGAATTTAGTGGTATAGGTTTAAACTTTCTTAATGACTTTATAAATTCTGCATCAGACTCGTCTATAATTTTATATCGTACACCTAATGATAACGGAGCTCCTGCTTGTCCACTTTCTCTTATTGTAGAAATTAAATCTATTACATCACTGTATTTTTCTAACAGTTCTGGGTTTTGTACATTTTCTACTTCATCTAATAAATTCTTTACACTTGCTTCAGCGCCCTTTTCACCCTTACTACTTACCTTAACATAACGACCATCAGGTAATTCTAACACACTATCACTTAATCCTGCATTCTTTGCCGAATCAAAACTTATAGTTGTATTTTTAAAACTAGGCTCACCAAAAAATATTTGTGCTGCTTCTGCTGCATTTCCTTTATAGTTTCCATTTTGTAATGCAATGGGTTGTAATATCTCACAGAAATAATCACGGAAGCCAGTAAAGCTTAAACTTTCTGAAGCGGTAACTTCAATGGGAAATCCTGCGTTCATTGCTACTTGGTGTGCAACATAATACAATGGACTCTCGGTACCTAAACTCTCGCTTAACTGAAGCATAATATCTTTTACTGTTAAGTTAGTTTTGTTTACTAGCAAATCTTGTGGTGTCATTTTTGCTTGAGTTTTAGCAGCAGCAGCTCCTGCAAATCTATAATCACCCACTTGGTTTTTAATATTATTGTCCACTGGATTGGATTTAACTTCACCTAAGAAAAATCCAAAATACAATGGTCCTGTTTCACTATCAAATTGTGCTATAGCAAATCCACCTACTCTACCTGTTTTGGTATTTTGCCATTGCACATCACCCAATTGTCCTGTTATTTGTTGGACAGCATCATCTAACTGTTCCGGTTCTAGTCTGCCACCGCCCTCAGGAAAAAAGGATAAATCTACAAAAGTAATTTGATCACCTGCAGAATTTTTAAATACTGCTCCGGGTTTTCTATTAGCTAAGCCCTTACTTTCTGTTATATATTGAAGTTTGTCAAGAATATCACGCATAATATGTATTTAGCGCAAAACTTATAGTTAGGTTCATTAATTATAAATACTAGTATATAGGAGAAAATTATGGAATTACTAATTGGATTATTAATTATAGCAGGTATAGGGTACGTTGTTTATAGAAATATTGACAAGAAAATAGAGGAAAAGCACCCTGTAGAGCCTACAGCACCTTATAAAGTTGAAGCTCCGCTTACTACAAAAGCAGATGGAATTGGGCATGAAAGTGTACCCATTCAACCAACTATTTCTAACGTTTTAGACGTTAACAAAGACGGTAAAGTAAATATAGAGGATGCTAAGGAAGCTGTTAAAAAGACCACTAAAAAGGTTAAAAAAGTAGCTGCAGAAGTGTCTGAAAAAGTTAAAAAACCAAAAAAAAATAAAACTACTTAATTGAAAGGGACATATTGTCCCTTTATTCATATTATGGACCTATCCTTTGACATAATTAGTGACTTAAATCTTCAAGAAGGTGATGATTTAAGTTGGGAGGGAAAAGCAACTAGCATGTTTTGCTTGATCGCTGGTAACATTTCCTCAGATATAAAAATAATTCAAAAGTTTCTTATAAACTTATCACAATATTATAGTGGAATATTCTACATTGATGGAGCACTAGAAAATTCAAACTTAAAAGATAAGGATCTCATTGTACAAGAACTTTCAAACATTTGCTACAGTATTAATAATACTGTTTTCCTACATAACAATATCGTTATATTCAATGGTGTAGCAATTGTAGGCATAAATGGATGGTATGGAAATCATACAGAATATACTTTATCAGACAATATAGATATAGAAAATTATCGTAGAGAAGATTTGCACTATCTTTATACTACAATAAGAAAATTACAAATTCACGGAGATGTGAAACAAATAATTGTAGTAAGTAATAGTGTTCCTGATAGAAAGTTATATTTTCATGAAATGGATGGATTTATAGATGACATGAGTCCAACTTTAGCCTTAAAACCCGATACTGAAAGAAAAGTAAAGTATTGGGTTTTTGGCACTTATAACAAAATGGTTGATACTACAATTGATGGTATTAAGTTTATATCTAATTCAAAAAAATTAGAAACAAACTATTGGGCCAAACGACTTGAAATTTAAGCCTCTGCTTCTATCTTAATTTGCAGGGGAAAGCCCTGACTTCTAGCTTCTACGGTTACTTCAATTCCTTTTTGTTCTGCAATTTCAAATGGTAAAACTGCAACGGTTGCAGAACCTTCTTCGTGGATATTCTTTGTAATGTGAACTGCGGTATCAGCATTATAGTGAAAATGTTCAATTAGACTATGTATTACAAAATCCATGCTAGTGTGATCATCATTCATGTAAATGATTTTAAACATTGGAGGTTCAGGAATTTGAAAATTTGGTTTGATTTTTAGTTTTGTATCTGAATTAGACATTTTTACCCTTTGTGTAAGAAGTGTGCGGGGGATACCGCACACTTGTATTTATTATGATATTACTTTATGTACTTGATATCAATTGCTTTGGGTTTATCTTCTTCAGGAATTTGACGTTCAAGTTCTATTACAAGCATACCATCACGCACAAGAGCACCTTTCACTTCAATGTGTTCTGCTAATGGAAATGTGCGTTCAAAATTGCGTAAACTTACACCGCGATGCAAGTACTCAAAGTTTTCAGGAATGCCATCTTTCTTTGAGCCTGTAACAGTAAGCATATTTTTTTCCATAGAAACTTCAATCTCTCCTTCTTTAAATCCAGCTACAGCAATTTCAATACTAAATTGATTATCTGCAGTTTTGATTAAATTATAGGGAGGGTAATTAGTTTGTTGTGCAGAAGTTAAACGAATTAAATCTTCTAGCATTGTATCAAAACCAACACCTAATTTGTGGATAGATGGAAAATCGTAGGAACGTAGGGTTAAAGTTGAGTTTGTCATTTTATATCTCCTTTCAATAAGCAAGTTATGACATTAAAGTAGACCCGATATCGGCATCTACATAGTATTTAGTATAATTGTTTTACGAAAAAAAGTAAATTATTTAGGTCAGTATAATTTTTTGGGAAGCTGCTGGTCTTTTAAGAATTTCTTCCAGCGGCGTTTAGCAAGACTTTTGGCTATCTTACGTTTGATAGTAGGTTTTACATACTCCTGACGTAGGCGGACTTCCTGTAATATCCCAGAATCTTGCACTTTTTTCTTAAATTTTCTGAGTGCTTTTTCAACGTTTCCGTCTTGCACAATTACTTTCTTTCCGGTCATATGATTGGTTTGGGATTTAAAACTAGATCCCTATTAATATTTAGCGTTTTTATATTATTTTCTTTATATTTCCCTACATAGTACATATGCGGCATAAGAACACGCTCAATCTCTGTATGCAGGCCTCTAGCCCCGGTCTTAAGAGTAAGGGTATTTTCTGCTATTTGATCTAGTGCGTCTTTACTAAAAGTTAAATCAATACTGTCTAAATTAAGCAGGTATTTGTATTGAGAAATATAGTTATTTTTAACTTCAGTTAGGACTCTAATCAATTGATCCTTAGATAATTCAACTATACTTACTGTAGTTGTAAATCTGCCAATAAATTCAGGAATCATTCCAAATTTTATTAAATCATCGGGAGAAACTTCACTTAATTCTCCCTCAATTTTATTATCTTTGATATTAGCACTAAATCCAATACTGGTACCGCTGATTCTATTTGTTATTACATCCTTAAGGCCAACAAAAGCACCTCCTGCTATAAACAATATATTTTTAGTGTTTATCTCAAGCATATCTAAGTTTGGGTGTTTACGACCTCCCTGACTTGATACTCTACAAGTGGTGCCCTCCACTAATTTTAATAGTGCTTGTTGTACGCCTTCTCCAGAAACATCACGTGTGATACTAGTATGTTCACCTTTTCTGGCTATTTTATCAATCTCGTCAATAAAAATAATTCCCTTTTCTGCTAAGGTAATATCACCACCTGCAGCGTTTACTAGCATGTTAATCATACTTTCAACGTCATCACCAACATAACCTGCTTCGGTTAGGCTAGTAGCATCTGCAACTACGAAAGGTACCTTAAGATATTTGGCAACTGTTTTAGCAAGTAATGTTTTTCCTGATCCTGTTGGACCAACTATTAAAACATTACCTTTTTGAATTTCAATATCTTTTGGGGGATTTGTGATTCGTTTATAATGGTTACTAATTGCAACGCTTAATACCATTTTGGCTTCTTCTTGTCCGATCACATGAGAATCTAAATATGACTTTATTTTTTCAGGGTCATAATTTTCATGACTTTCGGTTGTTTCAACCTTAGAATCATCTGCTATTAACTCATTGCATAGTTCAACGCAATCACTACATATGGCGATTCCGTCTCCTACAATTAGTTTTTTGACAAATTCTTTATTAGTCCCGCAAAAACTGCAATCGCTTAATTTTGTTTCTTCTTCCATATATGTTACTTATCAAGATTACAAATTTATTATAATTAAATCTCTTGACACATATCTGGACGAACCACCGCTACATTAATTTGCGAGTATTTTTTTAAGTTGTTATAATATCTTGCTGTTTGGTTACCCATTTTAATATAAATTGCAAATGAATCCTTAATAACATCCTGGCTTGAGTAAACAAAACGTTTGTCACCTTGGTTATTATTTTTGTGAGTATGCTGAGATCCACTATAACACGCCGTATTCAACACTAGTTTCTTATCATCTAAGAAGTCAACCTTAATTACGTATCTAGCATTAGTTATTTTACCGTCTATTTTATTTTTTACAGGTGGAAAGTTTTGACCACGAAAATACCCACTTATTAAAACTGGTCTTGTCACATCTTTAAAATAATATGTATCAACTGCGTTTAGAAAATCAGTGTCATTATTTTTGTAGGCTAGTTTGAAATATGGTAAATCTTTAGGACATGCAATTTTACAATCATATTCCTTTACCTGATTTAATACTTGAGATAATGATTTTAAATAACTATCTTTCCATTTGAGTTCATATATAACCTCAGCATAAAGATTGCGGGACTTATCCATTTTAAACTCAACAGGTTGTGCCTTTAATTCAAGTGCATTGTGTGGATAATCTTTAAGGACTGACTGGATTAATTCATCACCTGTTTTTCTATCAGTAGCAAAAGTGTCAATATTTGCTGCAAGATATTCACCATCAATCTGTTGCTTATTATCTGTTTTTCTTATAAGATAATCTTCAATTAGTGTAGGCTTTACATGAACCTCCATTGTCAAGTAAACTTTATTTGACGTGGTTTCGCTATCTATGATTCTGAATTTATCAATATAACCAGAACTATGTGTAAGGATGTAGTTCTCTTTTACTGTGTCATTAACTACGATTTGTTCCGCTCTGACAGCTAAACCAATTGTTGTCTGAACTGCTTTTTTAAAGCATTCTTGTTGTGCCAATTGCTCTGTCTTACCATTGCAATCAACCACTAATGGGTTATATGATAGCTTTTTGTCTTTTGATTGGTTATTTGTTGCTGCACATGCACTTAACATGCATGCCAGCAACACAAGTAGTAGCCTATTCATTATTGTTGTGCTTTACGCATTTGGGCACGAATAGCTGTTGCAGTCGCAACGTCTGCTTCACTCCACTGATACGTAGCAACATAAACTTTACCATCGTCTTTAATAGTATCGTTTACTTTTCGCACACCAATCAAGAATCCTGAAGATTTAATTTCGGTGATTGTGTTTACAATAGTTTCATCAACTATTTGTGCCTTACGTTTTGCGGTGTTGTCTTTTTGAACTTCTTCACCGTTATTCAAATTACGTACTTCTTCTTCCAAATCTTTTGCATTTGTCTGAATCGTACCATCTACAGTACGGAATTTGTTATTAGTAACGTCTGAAGCATTATCTAATGCTCTACTAATAATTTTAATTCTACGTTCAGATGCTACCGTTTTACCATGAATAAATTTAACCAGTTTATCCATTGCATCTCCTTCTGCGATTACTTCAGGGTTTCGCTTCCATGCAGGAGCCTGACCGTATACTTCAATTTTTTCTAGTTTACCAGACATTGTATAATAAACCTTAATACCTTCGTCTGTAAATGTAGTACTGAGTTTTGCTTCCTTGACTGGTGTTACTGCATCCGGGCTAGGTGTGATTCCTTGTTTCGTTGAAAATGAAGAACAGCCTGCCAAAACAGCAGCACACATTGTCAAAACTGCAACGTTCTTATTCATTACATACCTCTTTAGTTAAGTTGAAGAAATTGTATTCTAAACTACTTTGGATTAATTTACAATACTTTTTGGTTAAACTTTGGATCTTTTAATAAACTCTTCTACCATTTGTTGTTCAGTAGTAGTCAATAATTCCGGGTCAACTTCTCCAGAACCTATTTTGTCTATCAAATAGTTAATATAGCCGTCATTGTGTAAGTAGGTATCTGAATTTTCTTTATTAGTTTCTATCCATTTATCTCTTACAAATTTGTAAACACGATTTGGTAATACATCAACACGTACAAATATATCACCACTCAGTGCGTATTGCGGAAACTCTGTACCAAACCCTACATTTGGGTCTCCGTTATTGTCTGGGCGTATTTTAAAAATATCAGGTCTTAAATCATGCAATACTGCTTTGTGCATACTTTTACCTTCAAATTCTATGTAATCACCTTCAGCTCTTTTATATGCCTCTTCTGTAACACCTTCTGTTTTAATTTCAACAATTTCTTCAGGTAGCAAGCCTTTTGTTTCTTCTATAACCATCAACGGTTTTGAGTTTGCTGATTGGAACTCTACTAAATCACTTGCCATTTCTTCAGCAATCGGTTCTTCTTCAATTTTCTCTTCTACCATACCAACTGTTTCTGGTTCTTGCTTTGGTTCTAAGTTTTTAAATTGTTCTTCCTCTTCAGGCGTTACTTCAACCTTATCGGGATTAAATTTTTCTGGTTCAGGCTCTGGTTCTGCAACAACTGGTTGTGGTTCCCATTTTTCAATTACTTCTTGCACTTCAGTATTTCTTTTTTCTCTATCCTCACGTACCCATTCTAGTTGTTTATTACCTGCTAAAATCAAACACAATGCTAGCGGATCGAAAACAATAACAATAAGTATAATAACCCAACGTACAGCACGCTCCAAAATATTTTGATCGGGATTGTCGCCATATAATAATGCTGCAATATATTTGATAGGTCCAACTTCTGCCTCCACTTTTCTAAATTCTGCTGCAAGCGGAGCACGTTCCTCTTGTAGTTGTTGAATAATTTTTTGAGATTTAGTAATTTCTGCTTGTAATGCTGCTCGTTCTTTTGCTTGATTCTTACGAATAGTTACAGCACGTTCTGCACCACGTTCGGTATCACTTCGACCTAACATCTGGTCAACTTGCGCATTCATTTGCTCTATTGCTTTTTTAGCCTGCGCAATGTTTTCTTTTTCTGTAGCAATCTTTTCATCAAAAATTGCAACCTTACTCATTGCATCACCGCTTACTAAGCTTTGGTCACTATGTGCTTTTGATAAGAAGCCAAAAATACCCATGCTAGTTAGTAGCATTAAGAATACAATTGCAGGTATAAGATATGTCTTAAATACCCAGTTAATTCGTTTCCAATTATTATGTAACCATACAGTAGCAACAACTTTACCTAACTCTAATGTTGCACCCATAATTACAACTGGTATAACAGCCGCAGCAAAAATAGCAGTTAGTCCTGCTATAGAGTAATAAGCTGCAACCGCACTAAGTAGTACTGCTGTAAATAAAATTATATAGGCAAAAAGCATAATCTAGTATTTATCACCAAGTTCCATCGTCAATGTATACACGGATTGAAAGAAAAATCCAACCAAATAGAAATTGATAAACATTTTCATCTGGCCATTCATTGGTTTTACCAATAAAATGGTATGGGATCCATCGCCATTGCAATGGATTTAATTGCACTGAAATTTTAAATGAACTATATTTTAATATATCAAGAAATTTATTTTTCATGGTCATCAAATAAGTGTCCAAACGTACTTTTAAATTCTTCTAGTTCCATAACTAACCTTCTAGGGATACCTGGACCGCTTTGAATTTCATACGTAACAAGTACCTTCCCTTCATCTCGTTCTTTCATTTGAGTGACTTTGATTGAATTTCCGTCCTCAAATATAAAAGTTTTTCCTACATACTCATGTTCCATTTTGTTTTATCCTTAAACTTTATTCTAACACAAGTTTTTGATACAGCATATAGAATTGGAAAAGTCCTATTACAAACATAAAAATTACCATAAAATATTGTGTAATTGTAATAGTGTTCCCAATAGCATTGTCGGTAAAAATACTACCTAACCACATGCCGGACATCAACAAGCAGATTATACCTAAAACCAAATACAAGTAATTCATTTTATTTTTCCTTCGCCCACCGTGCTTCACGTTCAGCACGTTCTTGTTCTTCTTTGGCGCCGGCTTCGGTCAATTCAGTATCGCTCTCACACATTGGACATGTTTTTTTAGGTTCTTGTTCACCAGTTCCGTCATCTTCTGGCCACTGCCAATCTGTTTCGTAACTTTGACCAACCCATTTACACTTAGTGCATTTGTGCGTAGGCTCTGCTGGGGCTGGCGGTGTATGCCAACTATCTTCATCTCCGTATTCATATGTAATATCGTAGCCACCCTTACGATCAGTCCACCAATCATCGTACTGACGATCCCATTCAATCTCTACATCATTGTTCCAGGCATCACTTATAATTTCATCAAGGTCTGCTTCACCACTTATTACCCGTTGCCATAGTTCTTCTAGTTCATCTTCATCTATGTCAGGATAAATTTCTTCTAGTAAATCTTTTTCTAGTTCAAAAGCAAATTGGCTATCAACCTGATGCCATTCATGTTTAACGATAGTGACCATTATAATCCTTTAAAAAAATACCAAATAAATTAATGTACCGACCAACGATGCGATTAGCCCGTTGTTACCAAAAAATCTATGTGCTAATACACATTGCAGTGTAAAGTAAACCATATATAGTTGTAAAGATTCAATGGTCATTTATCATCCCTAAAACGCACAAAGCGAGGAAACCGCAAACTATAACTTCCATCTTGGTTCTGAGTAACAGCATCGCAAAGTACTTCGGCTGTACGACCAATAATTGCAGATTGGTTCTCCCAATAACTGTCACGATCCTCATCGCTGAAACCACTACCAACATTAACAGTAATATGCTTACCATCATCTTCACCCTCACATACAAGTGCGCCTAGTCTATCACTATTACGACCAGTACCTTGTTCAATTGCAATTACAGTAAGGTCAACTGTAATAGTGGGTTTCCACTTCATCCAATCTGTGCTACGTTTACATACATATGGGCTATTAATATCTTTAATCATGATACCTTCATAACCAAAATTAACCATATCCTTTGCATAACGCTGCAATTGGTTGACACCTTCACTGTAATCCAAATCAACATCTATGCTATGTAATAGCTCGACATTTTTCATTCTATCAATATAAGGTCTTAATACTTCAAGATATTCAATGCGCTCCCTTAATGATTTACGATATACACCTTGACTAAAATCACGTTTTGGTAATATATCAAAAATATGAAACACACTATCTTCCGCCTGTACATTTTCTTTACGGCGTGCCTGACGCATAAGTTCTTGAAAACTATTACCTACTACCTCACCATCAAGAATAAATCCTTGATGAAATTCTCTAGGCAGTTTATAAAAAAGTGCAATGTTCTCTTTTATCTGTTGTTCAATGTGCGTAAAGTTATCAAATATTTTACCGTTACGGCTATAGCTAGTAACATATACACTATCAACATCTTGTATATTCACCATCATAACAACACGAACACCATCAAGTTTTGGTTCTAATCTTTTAAAGCCCTTCATCTCAGGGCGATTTTCAGAATTGGTTGCAAGTTGGCAACCAAAGATGGGAATTTCAAAATCTGTGCCTTTGCAGATTTTATTTATTGTTTTGTCACTAATACCTGCACGTAGGTCTCTGCGCAATACAGGTGCTAAAAAGGTATTCCATTCCTCACTGTCAAATTTTTCGCTTAGCTCTGTAATAGCATCACGGGCTGCATGACCAGTCAATGCTCGTTGACCAAGATAGTGTAGTAAATCATTATACTCATCCCAAGGATTTTCTGCATCAGTGATTCCTACTGTATCAGGTACTTGCTTAACTCCAAAGGTATGATATGGATTATAACATACCTTTGCAAGTGTTAAAAAGTTGATAGCATTGGTACTACCTAATGTGGCGGCTTCCAATGCTTGTCTAATAACATCTTCCTTATGTAGACGGCTATCACTTTCGTTAAGTTTTTTAATCCAGCTTGCACTCATGTTTGCTCCTTAACTACACAATTTTTTAAATGTCTTTACTTCAAAAGACCAAACGTCTTTCTTATTTGGAATCTCATCTTTAAAAAAAGGACGGCCGCCATCTTTATGAAATCTAATTCTAAGTGCAACTTCACGGCGTTTTTGTTTTACACCAACATAGAATTCAGGAGGTATACGAAAATAAAATACTTTTTTAATAAGAGGATCCACAACAACTACACGTAGGACGCCTTTTTTGTTTTTTGTACTAAACCCTGCACCTCGATAAGGTTTTAGTTTTGTTCCCTGATTAACTACTGTAACTTTTTTAGTGTCACTACCATCTTCGTGATCCATACCTATGACATCAACACGTTTTAGTTTTCCAACTCTAGAAACTGCATTTTCAACTAAACTTTCCATAGCGAGATCACCGCGTTTAACTGCTTTGCGCAATACAGGAAGATCCGATTTACTATAACCAGCATGGCTATATATGTGTTCTAGCAAAATAGCATCGGCTTTAAATGTTTCTTTGGAATATTTACTAGCCATTTGATTTACCAACTTGAATTATAGAACACTTTTTGACCTAGGAAAAGCCTTGATTTTGCCTCGTACACAAACTCAAGGTCTTGTGCTTTGTAATAATCATCACTATTACTACCGAAAAAGAATCCTGAAGTTGCAGGAAGATTACCATTCTTAATATCTTCTTCCAATTTGACGATATCATCAAAGGTCAGTTCCAATTCAATGCCATTGAACATTGGAGCATCAATATTATGTTGATCTTTTTTATCACGCCACAGTTTTTCCATCCACCCATGCAGATTGGGATGCTTACGCCAATATGCTAATTCGGTTGTAGGATCAACTGCGTTTTCATTACCACGCTCATACTTTTCCTTGTAGTATTCATTCTTTGAATTAGCCTTACTTGCTGCATATGCGTATTGATCAAGTCCCATATTTGTTCTCCTTCATGTACGAAACAAAACTAACCACTGCACTTTTTATAATTTTATAAATGATGTAAAAGGTTGTGGGTACCACAAAAATAAGTAGAAAGAAAAAGTATATCCATTGTTTTGTGGTACTCATATTTAATCCTTAGTAGCTTTTACTGCCTGCTCTTTAGTAACATTGACTGCCTTATCAAGCACCTTAGCAACACCTGTAAATCCAATTGTCGCTACAATGATACCAAAAACAGTTCCAAATACAAAGTTTTTCATTATACAAACTCCAACATGTTAGCTGGTACACGCCAGTTAGTAAACCCTGCATTTACAATTACATTTTTAGTCTTAATTGCAGCAACCTTACCTAGTACATATTGACCAGTACGGCTGTTTACAAATTTAACATCACTACCGATCGTCAAACTACGGCGATTTTGTTTGGTCAATTGTTCACGGGCAAACTTAATTGACATTGCAATTGAACTAAGTTGGTCGTTAGTAAATTGACCTGAAATAATTGCTTGGTTAATTTCATTAATAGTAGGCATTATACATTCTCCAAATTTTGATAATTGTTTACGGCAGCATTAAATGCATCCAATGCTTCGTAGTACTCGGTTTCATGAAACTTCAAGTTCTTTTTATAAAGACCTGTACCAATTTCTAATTCGTATGTGTACTCACCCATACGCCACAGGACCACACGCTCATTACGACCATTGACACCATCTGCGATAAATTGAATAGACATTTATTGCTCCTTATCAATCACAATACAGACATTATATACCCGAACGGATTTATTGTCAACCGATCAGTATTCAGCAACAATCATACCTGTTGCATTTATGTTAACAAAAAGCTTACCATAAGACCACGACTCATCTTCTCTGTAAGTAAACTTGTAACAAAAATCGCCACCGGTCGTTATACCCAAAAATGTACAGTCCATTGGACGCTCATATGCCGAATATCCTGCATTTTTTAGTGCAGTATCCAAATCTTTAGCTTTTAATGTTGACAGTTTAGAAACTTTTTCTGCTGTTATCATTTTAGTAATCCTCCACAATGTACGATACTTGATAACCCTCCACTTCATACTCATTACCAATTCGTAGCAACATTTTATAAATTTCATCAAAGTTTAATTCAGGATGTTTTTCAGACAAAACATCGGTTGAAGTGATAGCAAAGTCACCGTTTGGTTTAGTTGCAGTAAGATTAACAAACAACATATTAAGCTCCTTGTTATTGACTATACAGACATTATATGCCCAAATGGATTAATTGTCAACCAAAAGTTCGTCTATAATGTTGTCGATTTGATAACGGGGTTTGTACCCCAATGTTGCTAATTTACTACTATCCATTGTCATAGTTTTAACTTGTACTATCTTATGGAAGTCTGCTTGAGGAATGTAGTTTATTTTTGATGTGGATCCGGATTTAATTATAGCATACTCAATGGCATCTATGAATTTTGTTGATGCATTATTGCCGATATTGTAAATTGTGTTTAGTTGGCCTTTTTCTAACACAAGGTTAATTGCTCTACAAACATCTCGCACATGAATATAGTCTCTGTAAAAGTTTCCACCGTCGTAAAGGTCAATATCTTCATTTTTTAATATCTTGCGTATAAGATATGTCAATGCATTCTTTTTGTTTGACACACCTTTGTCACCGGGCCCAACTACATTAGCAAAACGTAGGATACGATATTTGATTCCATAAGTCTCACAATATGAAATTAGTAATTGCTCTGCTGTGCGTTTGGTTATGCTATAGAACCCCTTTGGATTGCAATAGCTATCTTCCTTATATGGACTTGGCACATCACCGTATACGAACCAACTACTACAGAAATTAAATACAACATCCTTGCCCTTGCAATTTTCTAACACACGAATCAATGTAGTAAGATTGGTATCAATGTCAAGGTAAGGATTAGTTTTTACATTATAATTATCCGTGGTGCTTATCATGTAAAGGATGTCATTTGTTTTGATAGTAAGGTCGTTTCTATCATTTACTACACAATCATACGTGTCAGCATAATGTGTGCCAATGAATCCTTTACCAAATAAGTTTACCATTTCTTAATAACCTCTTCTATGTAACTCAGTACTTTATCATTGTATAAAGGGCTGCATCCTAAAAAGAAAACATTATCCAAAACTTTATTTGCATTAGGAAACTTTTTATAATCACCTAAATGTTTATAAGCAGGATGCAATAATATGTTGCCACCAAAGTAGTTTCTAGTTTGTATCTTGTTACTTTCAAAGTGTGCAACAAGCAATTCTTTTTCTCCTTGCCTTCTGCATACTACAGGAACACCAAACCAACTAGGATCAGCATTTTTAAAAACTTTTACAGGTACAATACCAATATGTTCTATTAGTTTCCGTTCTATAAACTCTTTGTTGTATCTACGTTTCTTGCAGATTTCATCAACCTTTGTCATCTGCACACTACCAACTGCACCTTGCAAATCAAGAGGTTTCAAATTGTATCCCATGTTACCATACACATACTTATGGTCAATGATACCATCATAATTTTCTAACCAATAATCAAATCGTTTACCACAAGTACCGCAACTTAGCGTGTTGTTTGCTCCCACACAATAACAATCACGACCCCACCAACTTATACTACGTGCAAGATCAATTAGGTGTTGATCGTTGCTGCATACCATTCCACCTTCGCCTGTGCTTATGTGATGCGCAGGATAAAAACTACAGCTCCAGCTATAGTAATAATCACTTAGGTGTTTACCATTGTACAATGTACCTAAACTATCACAGTTGTCACCGATACAGAGTAATCCATTGTCATCACATATTTGTTTTATCTTATCCATATCAGGTGGATTACCTAACACAGGACTCACTATGATCGCTTTTGTTTTCTTAGTTATTGCTGCTTCAATTAAGTTTACATCAAAATTTAATGTGTCAAACTCAATGTCAATAAATTTAGGAACAAGTTTATTTTGAACTATGGGAGCAATAGTAGTAGGAAAGCCAACTGGGCTAACAATAATTTCATCATTGTCGTTCCAGCGAAAGCGTTTCTTTAATGCTGCTATGTTAACTAAGTTTGCACTACTGCCTGAGTTAACCATATGGCAATATTTAACATTAAATTTACTACCAAACTCATCTTGAAATTTTTCTACTTTTGACCCACTCACTATCCAATCACCAGTGAGTACAGATTCTAGTATAGAGTGTATTTCATTATGATCCCAGTATGGTCCACCATATAATACATTGTCTTTACTTGCATCAAAATTATCATAATTTTTAATGTAAGGTGGCAAAAAACTTTTGCTTATTTCTTTAAGGTCGATTTTAGTCATGATGTCTCCATGGCACAGACACTACATCGTAGCCTGTACCTAAATAGTAATCTTTTTCTATATAAATTATGTTTAATACTCTTTCTGCTAAAAATGCAGGTACTCTATTGTTATTATATTCTGGTGCACCTTCAATTGGTTTTTGAATATAAGGTAAACTATACTTTGACCCTTCATACACTTCAAGGATAATTTCAAATAAAATGCTGCATAGTTTATTGAACAAAGCATTTTGTGCAAAAAACATATTTGCAGGGGACAAAAAGTTAATTGACTTAAGTTTGTCTACTAAATTAGGTTCTAGTTTTATGTTACCTTTACTAGCTGCCTCTTTTAATATTAACAATCCTATCTCGCCATGATTGTAAACATATTGATCATATGTGTTTAGTCCAAACTTATATGGCTCACTCACATAAATTGTTTTATCGTTAAATTTGAGTTGGTTAATAAACTGCGCATTATAATAACGACGCCATTGATTAGTACCTACAAATTCATGATTAGTGTTTTTCCATACCCAATACAGTCCTGTCAAGTCACTAAAGTATTTGTTAAGGTTAGAAATATTGTCACCGGTATCATCAAACAAAAAATTCTTGTTTAGTAATTTTGCTTTATAGTTTAAGTCCAAATTTACAGAACCACACATAATGTTTTTTTGGTCAAATTGTGTATGTAAATTTTCGTGTTCGTTATAGCAATTGCAGTAGAGGGTAAGGTTATTCATATGTAAATTATATATGAATATTACGTGAATGTCAAAATAAAAATACCCGGCTTAACCGGGTATTTTTGACAAAAATAAAAAATTATTTTTTATTTGGATTAGTTGTTTGATTGACAAATGCATACATTTTTTCTGCATTTGCTAAAATCTGCTCTAGTCCAGGAAAAGTAGGCATTTCAACTTTGTTAATGATTTGGCCTGTCTTTTCATCACGCTGGGCAGTAACTTCCCAACCTGAATACTTCATGTGGAAATCTTGCATTGCAAGATCCTTAGCCATTGCTAGAATGTCGGTGCGGATTTCGTATCCGTTTTTGTTGAATTTTACTTCTGGTAGTTTTGGTAGTTCTGTCATTTTGTGTCTCCGTAAAATTTAAAATGTTCATTTGCAAGTTTTCTTTCATATTCTAATGTATACGCCTCTACATCTGCAAGAGATTTGGGGTTTCTACTAATAATATAATTTTCTAACTTGGATCCGTAATGGTTAGATACCATAGCCGAAGCTACAGATTTTACCCAGTTTAAGCAAGGCATAATTATTCTGCCTTTGACTTAGTAGTTTGTGGGAAATAAGTTTTGCACATAGAATCAACACTATGTTTTGCTATAGTGGTTGTATTTTGTGCAATCATTTTAGCAAAAACAGTTTGTGCATCTAAAAAAGTATGCGCTGCTTTATTTAAAACTGGATCTGTGATAACTTTATCAGTTAGGTTAGATTTGGTGTGTTGAAGTGCATCAATATAAAAATTTGCTGTATAGAAATCTTTAAATGCGTTCTGGTCGAACATATTGAAATTAAACATAATTTTCTCCTCTGTAAGTGTGTTTAAATTGAGATTTTTGCAGAACCTCATAACTGTAAAACTATTTATCTACTGTGTTACTTTTTGGCTTTTTTCTCAGCCTTCTTAGCTGGTTTTTCTGCTGCTTTGCTGTGATCCTTCTTTTTAGCTAGCATTAAATTGCCCTTCTTTACTGGTGCGTTTGGTGCGTCTGCTGCAAATGCTGGTGGCACTGTTAGTATTGAAACTAGTGCTAATATTGCTAAGTAGTTCATCGTCCTCTCCCTGTTTTTCTCATTGTATTTGCCCCGCCAAACCCTTTACTTGGTTTTGGAGCTTTGGTTTGCTGCTGATTATTAGGAAAGCTATTTGCTTTCTTTGCTGCGTTAGCCATGTTGATGAATGGGTTCTTGCTTTTCTTTTCTTCTGACATGATTCCTCCGTAATACTATTTACGCTTTATTTGACTATTTCTTAAATATTCATATATGCCACCATAAAGGCTAATCATTACTGCAACCTTGCTGTCATATATCTTTATATAAGGTTCTGTTGGTTTGTGTCTACCTATAAAATAAGGACAAGGTACTTTTAAACTTAAATCTAGCATTAAGTTTTGATAACTGTATATAGGTTCTTTATCTGTTATTTTTTTAAGTCTAAACGGAAATTCAAAACTTTCAATTTCTGCTTCTGTGAATGCTTTATCCCCATTGTCGCTTAGTCTCAATCCGCCCTCATTTCGTATATCTAACCAAAATGTTTTCAAAGCAGATTCCGGAGAAAGTTTACATTCCGGTAGTTGCTCAAGTATTGCTTTTGTAATCCTAGTTTTAATCGTATCCCTAATCATCTGGATAAACCTTAGTTCCAGAATTCATAAACACAACACTAAACTTGTCAGTTTTAAATTGGTTGTTTAGCTTGCGACATAAATTTCTTGCATGTCCTGGATTACTAAAACTTGTCTTTTTATATTTTGGTACACTTTCACTATCTAGATAATGTTGGCTTTTTAGATTTATAGGTTGCCCATCATAAAAAACCGCCCATATGCCGGCAGCTTCTACGATCTGATCATTTTTGTAAGTAGATTTATCTACTAATTCAAGTATTACTTTTGGTTGTGTTCTGCCCATTAAGTTACCATCGTTCCCCTCTTATCTCCACCGCAACTACCTCATTACTTTGCTTTGACAATAAATCTTCTTGATTGTCAAGTAGTAATTTCGTAATTTCATCACGTAATGCTCTAGCGTCCGATAATGGTAAAACAATATCCCTTCCTTGTTTAGCTTCTGTCGTAGCGATTTTGTCTATAAAACGTTTTATTTGTATCATAGTGTATTTATCGCATTTTCAGCTTCATTTTTGGTCATAAACGGACCATAAGATTCGTACCTCTGCACAAAGATATGCTTAGGACAAAGTACTGTAGCAAACTCTGACCCCTGTTTTAATGCGAACCAACCCGCTGCATAGTAACATTTACTTTTTTGTGTCTTAGTAAATAAATGAATTTTTCTACGTACATCCAGTAATGAATTGAAAACACGCCCTGTAGTGGGATAAAACTCATATGGGTTAGGATTTTTTTTGTCTACTTTTTTAAACTTAACAAATTCAATCTGTTCTTTATTAGAGATTGTTTTTGTACTGGGATATTCTTTTTTTGTATTTCCGATCTTTACACTGAATCCGGATCCATGAGCAAGAACATTTCCTACTTTCTTTTTTCCGTCTGTAACGATCCAATACTGATCTTGTACTACTGGTTTAGCAATTAAGTTCATAGTTCACCTCTGTGTAAGTATAAGTGTATTTTTTCATATTTACAATAATTTTGGTCATTCAAATTTTAGTTTGTAGAAGGGTATATACTTTTCAGTATAGATAAAAATTGTGGGTTTACTAGAACCAGCAAAGTCCCAGTCCCTACCACGTTCACCTAAATTTCTTCGACACCATTTAATGTGTTCAATAGAATCGTTTGAATGCTTTGATTCAAAAATATGAGTGTATAGTATATTTCGTGCCATTAATATTCTTTCTCAAACACGGCCCAACCTATCATACTTTCAGGAGTACCTTTGTTGTATTGAACTGTAAGAAATCCGTCATCATCAAATCTACAGTTCCATCTTGCATAATCTTCATTATACAGCCTTTTCTTTACATGCCATAGATAACTGGCTGGGTACTCAGTTGGTTTCCAACTATTCATTGGATTAAGGGTTACGTTATTTTCATCTTTAGTTAACAAATACAACAAATACTCTTTTTCCAAATCATCTTTTGTGATAGGAGTAAATGACGCACGGTCGTATAATGTATCATATCTATCAACTTTGGCTGTTGCCTTTGTTTTAATTTTATGATAATCATATTCACGGATGAGAATTTTTCTGCGTAGTAATTTTTTCATCTTTATGCCCACACTAAAGAAAATAATATGTAATCTTTTTCGTTTTTAAAATACCATTCTGTGTGCCATTGTAGATCAATTAGGTGCGCAATATCCATACCTAATTTATACCAATTTTCTCCGAAAGGACCTATGTTGTCAATACACCAAACTTCTGCAAGATGCCAATCTGGATTAACTATTGATATATGATATTTCCACTCTGGGCCCAAACTCACGACCACCTCAGTACAAACCACTCACGGTCTTTTTCTTCTTTAAACCAAAATCGTGCATTATTAACATACCATCGTGCATCAGGTGTCCACACTCCATCTTTAGGAGTAGGACCAAATGTTTGTGTAGTCCATGCTATCATTTCTTCCCATACACTATAATCTCCGTAGGTAGTTCTACCGTTGACATAAATTACAAAATAAGGTAAACCATATACAGTGCTTTCAGCTAAAATTAACTCAGGTTTCATAATACTAATAAAGCATGAATTGCATCACGTTCATTATAAAATGAAATTTCTAAAAAATCTTCACAAAAGGTCGTAATGTATTTGCCACCAGGTAGTCCAAACACTTCCATTAACTGAAT
>Ga0315909_10000746_pt1 | contig 43750 bp, 61 predicted proteins | sample LakEriMetagenome_11_FD_203527 | JGI IMG/M metagenome (GOLD analysis project Ga0315909, IMG submission 203527) | Freshwater fungal communities from buoy surface, Lake Erie, Ohio, United States - Buoy 2 MA125 | ecosystem: Environmental > Aquatic > Freshwater > Lake | place: USA: Lake Erie, Ohio... | reverse complement strand
CCACAAGCGCCCGATCCTCGCCGACCTGCGCGACTCCGGATCGATCGAGCAGGACGCCGATTCGGTGATCTTCCTGCTCCGCGAGGAATACTACCTCGAGAACAATCGCCCCGCCGAGCACAGTCCGAAATTCCCCGAATGGGAAGCCAATATCGAGCAGGTCAAGGGGCGGATCGAGTTCATCGCAGCGAAGCGGCGCAACGGCCGCACCGGCACCGGGATCGGAGAATTCCACGGCATGTATCAGGCAGTGAGGTGAGTAGAATGAGTGCCAAAACCGACCATCTCCCGGCCCCGCTGACCGACCCGGATTGCGATCTGAGGGACTTCGCGTTCATGCCTCTGGACGCCGCGCGGGTGCTCGACAGCGACCTCTTCGCGCTCACAAATGGCGAGGAATTCAAATGTGCTTTTGCACTTTGGTGCAAAGCATGGTTGCAGATCCCCGCAGGCAGTTTGCCAAACGACGATCGCGTTCTGGCCTTCCTTTCGGGAGCTGGCGCGCGCTGGAAACGGGTCAAGCCGATGGCGCTGCGCGGGTTCGTCGAGTGCAGTGATGGCAGGCTATATCATTCAGTTGTATGTGAAAAAGCCAATGAGGCATGGGCCAAGAAGCAGTCGTTCAGGGATCGCTCAAGGAAGGGTAACGAGAAACGCTGGGGTGCCGCGAAGGAGTCCAACAGCGAGTCCCTAAAGGATACTAATGGGATCGCTAAAGGACTCCTTGAGCCTCCTAAGGGACAGAGGACAGAGGACAGTATAGAAGATGCTGGCGCATCTTCTATCGCGCGGGCGGGTGAAGATCAGCCGAAGGGTGACTACGTTTTCGCCGGGCGGACGATCAAACTCAACCAGGCTGACTTCGACCGCTGGCGAACTTCCTACCACGCCATCGGTGATCTGCGCGCCGAACTGCAAGCGCTCGACGACTGGTTCGATTCGCCCGCCGGACGGGCCAAGCGCGACAGGTGGTTCCACGTCACCTCGTCGAGCCTTGGTCGCAAGCACCAGGAACTGCTTGCTGCCCCCGCAGCGGCCGGCGAGGCGCCGCGTGATCTCAGCGACGTGATCAGCCAGCGCCGCCGTGAGGAGCAGGAATTCCGGCAGCGGCAGGGGCTGGCATGAGTAACCGAACCAGCCTGACCCCCTACGCCGCCAACATGCGCGACCCCGATCCGGACGGGGCGCGCAAACTGGCGGCGCGCAAGTGGCACGAGCAGGGGATCATCGTGCTGCTGCCCGAGAGCCTGGCGCGGCTCGACTGGCAAGACCGCGAACTGGTGCGGGCGGTGGCGGCGAAGATCTACGGACCAAGGGGTAAATGATGGCCAGAACCAAAACCGTGCTTGAGCGAATCCAGCAGCAGCGGCGGATCGATGCGCAGCGGGCCAGGTTGGCGGCAGAGCGCGAAGCGGCGAACGCGGACCAAATCGCGCTGGCGATCGACAAGGCTCAGGACGACCGGCTCGCCGCCGAACTCGGGCCGATCTTCCGCGCCCACGGTCACGGCCTGGTTGCCGAGAGCCCGGCTGCCCGCGCTGATCGCACCCGGGTCGAGGCGCTGATCAAGCGTGACCAGATCGACCGGAGCAAGGAGCGCGACCGCCGGCTGGCCGAGATGGAGGTCGCCAAAGGGGTGTTCGTCAACCTCACCGACACGGTGCTTGAACCGACCCCGGAGTGGCTGGCCAAGGGCGAGGTCGGCACCTTCACCCCCAAACAGCCCGACGACACGGTGCGGGTGATCAAGACGGTGCGGCGGGTCAGCAACCCGGTGGTGGCGCGGATGCACGCCGCGGGAAGGCTTAGCGATGCCCAGTACGCCGCGTGCCGGTGGTATCGGGCTCGCCACGAAGCGGCCGGGCTTGAGGGTCGCTACAAGTCGAGCAACCTAAGCCTGGCCGGGAATGTCGGTGGGGGCACGGGCGGCGGCGGTCAGGCACCGATGGCTCTGCACGAATTCGAAGCCGAAGCACGGATCCAGTTTCGGGCCGCGCGCGCCAAACTGACCGCGTTCACGCTGCGGTTTTTCGAGGCAGTAGTGCTGGGCGATGTTCCGGTCAGCCGGTCGTGGCGCATGTCGCGGGCGCCCAAGCACAAGGCCGAAACGAGGTTCAGGGACGAGGCACAGCGGCTCGCCAATTTCTGCGACGAGAACGGGATCGAAACCGGGATCCGCGACGATGATTGATCACGGTGTTGACTTGGGAAAAATTATGCGCGATCTAGGCACTCTGTTCTTGGTGTCCCAAGATCACACAGCCCCGCCGCAAGCGGGGTTTTGCATTTCACAAACCAGCGTAAAATCAGCAGGTTCGCATGGCTAGACCGGCGGCCAGTCCGGCAGCACGGATCCGGCAACTCGAGGCCGCGGCGACGCGCGCCAAGGCGCTCAAGCGCGGATCGCGGCTCAGCGCCAAGCCGATGGCCGACCTGATCGGGGTGGGTTGGCCGACCCTGCGGGGCTGGTGCAACGACATTGCCGGCTTCGCCGAGAGCGAGGCGTTCGAGGGCGGCGGCAACGGGATCGAATACTCGTTCGCCCCGGTCAGGACGATCCGGTTCCTGCTCGGGCATTTCACCGCGCAGCGCGATGCGGGCCGGGCCAGGGCGCGGCGGCTGCGGCAGATCGCCGGGCCGGCGCTCGATGCGATGTCCGACGACATCGACCTCGACGAACTGCGCAAGTTGCTCGCGCTGTCGACCAGCTTGCAGGAAGCCAAGGTCAAGTCTGGCGACCTGACCGAACGCAGCCGGGTGGCGGCGGCGCTGCGCGAGGTGTTCACCACGATGCAACAGGCCGGGCTCAAGGCCATCCAGCAGGCCGACCCGACCGGACAACTGCCGCCCGAGACCAGGAGAACGCTCGAAGATGTCATGCGCTCGGTGCTGCTCGCCCAGGAGCGCGCGGCCCAGGACTGCCTGCGCGGGCTGAATGGAAGCGCTGCTCAGCCCGGGTAGTCTGACCCGCGAAATCGAAGCCTTCGGGCGCGGCGACTTCCTCGCCGATCCGGTCGAACTGGTCGAAGACGCGCTCGCGCTGTTCCGCCTGCCCGAGCGGGTTTCGACGCTCGAATGCGCCGAGAACCACCGGCTGCTGCCCGGTGCCGAAGCAGGCGCGGTGGTCCGCTACGACCGCTGGCGCACGCCGTACAACGTCGGGCCGATGAACAGCCTCGACGACCCGGGGTGCAACCTGGTGGTGATGGTCAAACCGTCGCGCTCGGGCGGCACCACGGTGGCCGAGAACTACCTGTTCAAGATGATGCTGTTCGGGCCGATGGGCCACGCCGCCTGGGTGCTTAACAGCGACGAGGCGGTGACCGACTACTGCCGCAACGTGGTCAAGCCGCTGTTCGAACTCAACCCAGACCTGCAGGCCCGGGTGAGCCGGGCGCGCGGCGAGGACACCGATGGATTCAAGCGGGTCAGCGGCTACCCGGTCGAATGGCTGAGCGCCAAGGATTCGACCTTCCGCAACCGCGAACCGCTGTTCATGGTCTCGGACGAGACTGACGCCTACTCGAAACGCTACGCCGCGACCCCCAAGGTCCAGATCGACGGCCGCCAGAAGCAGCTCGGCAACCGCCGCAAGGCCGCGATCATGTCGCACCCCGACCTCGGGTGGACCAGCGGGGTGGCGGCCTGCTTCGAGGATTCGAGCCGCGGCATCTACGCGATGCAGTGCCCAGAATGCCTGGGCTACGCCGCCGCCTATGCGACCAAGTTCTGGGACAAGGTTCCCGAGTTCAAGCTGCACTGGACCCGCAGCGAGGCGGCCAGCAACGACGAGAGGCTTGACTTGGCCGAACGCAGCGCCGCGCTGACCTGCCCGCACTGCGGGGTTGCGCTGAGCGACGAGCAGCGCCGAACGATGGTCGACGCTGCGCTCAGAGACAATCGTAACGCCCAGGCCGGGTGGATGCACCGCGGTCAGGCGCTCGATGCGCTCGAAGGGATTGTCGGCGAGATGCTGCCGCACCAGACCCACGGGTTCTGGGTCCACGGCACGATGCTCAAGACCGTGACTCTGGGCAAACTGGCGCGCGACTACGAAGCGGCGCTGATCGCCTTCGAACGCACGCGCAATCCGAGCCAACTCAAGGAATTTCTCTCCAAGCAGCTCGGCGAGATCTTCGAGGGCGCGGCGACCACCGGAGGGGTGAACGCGCGCGGCCTCAAGGCCCGGGTGCGGGAGGCGTCTTTTCAGCGAGGGATTGCCCCCGCCCCGGTTTGCTTCATCACCACCGCGGTCGACACCGGGGCGCGCAAGTTCGACGTGATCTGGATTGGCTGGGATTTGGAGGGCCGCTCGTGGATCCTCGATCGCCGCACGATCCGCCAGCGCCGCCACGAAGACGGAGAGATGCGCGACCTGCACCTTTCGGGACAGGTCGAGGACTGGACCGTGCTGCTGCCGGAAGTGGTCGAGCGACGCTTTGCCATCGAGGGCCGGTCGGGCTGGGAACTGCCGGTCGCGGTAACCTGCGTCGATGTCGGCGACGGCAACGTCACATGGAAGGCCCGCGAGTTCGCGCGCCGCGCGCTGCGCCAGGGCTATGCCTGGGGCAAGTGGTCGAAGATCAAACTGATCAAGGGGTTCGCGGGCAAGAAGCCGCTGATCCCCGAAGCGCCGCGCAAGGTTGAAAAGGACGAGGAAGGGCGCCCGGTCGAGCCGGTGACGCTCGAATACAACCTCGGCGCCGACGAACTCAAGGATCTGACCTACGAACGGCTCGCGGTCGACGACGACGGGCCCGGCCAGGTGCATTTCTGCGCCGAACTCGAAGACCGTTACATCGACGAATTCTTCGGCGAGACCAAGCTCGACGGCAAGTGGACCCGCTCGGGGCCTAACGAAAGCCTCGATCTCTACGGCTACGCCGAGGCGGGCCGGTTGCTCTTGAAGCCCGATCGCAAAGACATCGTCTGGGATGACGAAGCGCGCCGTCCGGTCTGGGCGAGGCCGGTGCGGAGCGAACCGGAAGGAGGTGATCCCGAGGCTCCGGTGAGCGGAGCGCCGGCGCCGCAGCCACCGCGCAAGACGCTATTCGAGCGCATAGACGCGCTCAACAAGAACTGAGAAAGGAGTCAGCGCGAATGCCAGGCCAAGTCGCATCGTCGGTCGGTTCGCTGACCATCGTTAACGCCAACCGGCCCGAGCCGGACGTGTTCTGGAAGGGCCAGAAGCTCGCCTACCTGCTCTCGGCCACCAGTTTCTACAACCCGCCGGCCCCGTCGCGGGTGACAATCCGGGTGGTTGCTCCGGGCAAGGTCAGTCCGCCGCTGACCCCTGCGGTGCAGCTCGCGCTAACCGCACTCTACGACGAGATGATCGCGGCCGGGATCACGGTGCTCAAGGTCTAGGAGGCAATCCATGTCCGATGTGTTTCTGATGGTCGTCCCTGATGACTACACCAAACTGCTCGACGCGATGCGGATCCTCGAAGCCTACAGCGTCGAGGGGTTCCGCGACCTGTGCAAGCGCGAGGCCTGGGCCGAGATCGATGGGATCATCGAGGCCGAGGGTCAGTTGCCCGCCGGACAGATGATCGAGCAGGCGATCTTCGTCGAAGTCCCCAACGCCACCGCTGAGCCTTATCAGGTGTGGATGAAGTTCATGCCGGTTCCTTGAGGTAAGCGAAATGCCGGCGATCAGAGACGTATCGTGGGCAGCGACCAGCGTTGCCACCGGCACCACGCTGGTCATTCCTACTCCCGCCTATGCACAGAACGACCTGCTGCTGGCGATCTTCATGGCCGACACCGGGACGGCAACCTGGACCAGCACCGGCTGGACCCACGTAACCGGATCGCCTTCGACCAACACCGCGCAGCTCGTGATGATGTGGAAAATCGCCGGGGCGAGCGAGGCGGCGTCGTTCACCTTCACCGCTTCGGTCAGCGAATCGTTCAACGGCGCGATCGTCTCGATCCGCGATGTCGACACCACCAACCCGTTCGGTTCGACCCCGGTTATCAGTTTTGCCAACCAGGCATCCGCGGCCAAGTTCAACATGCCGACAATCACCACCAACGTCGCCAACGCGCTGGTGATCTACGCCTTCGCCAACTCGGCGGTCGGGGTGCCAAGCCTGCTCGAAGGCCCGGTGTTCGGGCTGATCGGCGCGGACGGGGTGGCCGAATCGATCGGCATCGGCTGGGGGTTCAAGCCGACCGCCGGGACAACCGCTTCGAACGTCGGCTGCTCAAATGTCGCCAGCGGCGCCGGGCGGGTCGGGGTGCTGCAGATCGCGCCGCCATCGGGCGGAGCGACGGTGATTCCGCCGTTCTGCGCCGCTGATCTCTCGGTCTATGTCAACCCGATCAACGGGACCACGGCTTACAACGGCGACACCGGCCTCGCCGCGACCGCCGACACCGGGTTTTCGACCACGCTGGGCGGACTGACCGCGGCCGACGCCACCGTGGCGGCACAGGCCGACGTGGGGATCAACTCGTTCCACTCGTGCGGGCGGGTGACCTCGATCAGCGGTTCGCAGAATCTCGCCGGGGTTGAACTGGTGCTGGCGACGGCCAACCGCCCGAACGTCACCGGCAAGAACGTGCTGGTCCACCTCGGGCCCTCGACCGAAGGGCAGTTGCAGCGATTCAGCACGGTCGCCTCGGGGCGCGGAATCTGGTTCGGGATGCGCAGCGCGGCGGCGTCGAACTGGAAGATCTGGCAGGTTTACGGGGTTGAGCGCGGTTCGCAGCGGCATCAGCCGGTGGTGATCAACGAAGCGGCGGGAAATACCAAGTCGACCAACGGCACGCTCTCGCCGTCGAGCATCTTCGCCTTCGGCATGTGGGTGAGTGGCAGCGGGATCAGTACGACGATCTGGGACTTCGCCGCCTTGTGGGTGCTCGACACGGTGACGATCTGCGGCGGTATTGCCGCCGAGCCGGTCGGGATTACGGGGCTGGTCGCGGCGGCAGCGACGGGCAAGGAGCGCCGCTCGGTGCTGCTGCAGGGCGCCAACCAGGCAATCAGCTATCAGCCGATCCAGTTCGGCGACGGCGGGACCAACCCGGTCTATCTCGATCTGGACGCGACCGCGTTCGAGTTTCCGCGGCAATACAACGCCGCCACCGCCGAAGTGACCTACAACAGCACCGACAACGTCGCCGGGCTGACCTACTACGCCGGGGCAAGCGACACGATCAAGCATCGCAACTCGGTGATTTCGAGCGCGAGCGCGTACCACTGGCGGATTCACGCATCGAGCGCGGTGGGCGCAACCTATGATTTCTCGGGCCTGCAGGTGATCGGCGCTGGCGATGTGGTGCTGCGCGACCTGAATACCGCGTTTACGGAAATGACCTTCGCGCGCTGCGGACTGGTCACCGCCAACAGCGCCGAGATCGAGGACTGCACCTTCAACCGGCCAAGCGGCGCGGTCGGGGTGTTGACCGCGGCACCGGCTAAAATCAAGCGCTGCGCCTTCACCAGCGACGGCACCGGCCACGCGATCGAGATCAGCGCGGCGGGCACCTATACCTTCGAAGGCAACCAGTTCACGGGCTATGCCGGAACCAACGGCAGCACCGGAAACGAGGCGATCTACAACAATTCGGGCGGCGCGGTGACGCTCAACATCACCGGCGGCGGCGCAACCCCGACGATCCGCAACGGCGCCGGGGCGAGCACGACGGTCAACAACGCGGTGACGATCGAACTCACCGGGCTGGTCGCCGGGAGCCGGGTCTATATTGAAAACACCACCGACACGGTGGTGCTGTTCAACCAGATCGAAGCGACCACGACATTCAGCCAGTCGGTTAACTTCACCGCCAACAAGAGCCTTCTGATCCGGGTGCGGCACGCTTCCGGAGCCACCAAGTACAAACCTTTCCAGACGACCGGGACACTGACCAGCACGGGCTACGCGCTGGTGGTCAACCAGGTTGTCGATCAGTAGGAAAAACGATCCATGCCCATTGTTGCTGCTGACTGGTCCGTCGACAACGCGACCGGAAATGTCCGCTATGTCGGGACCGATCACGGGGTTGGCTCGCCAAGCTATGCCACCGTGATCGAGCTTCACCGCTGGCTGCAGGATCTGGCCGACGACGCCAGTTTCACCGGCAACGACGAACTCGACATCACCGTGCTCGACCCTTCGAGCCGGGCTACCGACCAGATCATCACCCTGATCAACGGCTTCAACATCGACGATGTTGCCGCCGAGCATATTTACGCTGGCTCGATCATCCAGGCCGGCGGCGCCACCGTCTATCACGGGATCAACGTGATCGGCGCCTCAACCAATATCCAGGTGATCCAGAACGGCGCGGTGCTGACCGACGACTGGTGGAACTCGGGCGGTGGGCTCAATCCCGATACAGCCAACGGCATCTCACACCGCTTCATGCTCAAGGTTCGCACCGGCGGCGCCGACATCGACGGAAAGCGACTGACCTTCACCAGTCGCAACTTCGGCTTCACCTTCGGCGAGTTCAAGATCAACGGCACGGTCGACGGCGTCAACGTGGTGGCGCTGACCCAGGCTACCGATCTCAACAACCAGACCGCGGTGGGGACGGTTGCGACCTACACCGACATCGTCAACGATACCCAAGGCTATGTCGGGATCGACGCGAGCGGCAACGGCGCCAACGAGTTCTACTATTCGAACTGGGAGCTGGGCAGTCGGACCAAAAACCAGTTCTATGAACGGCTGAAATGGCTGACCCGCGAAGGTTCGGCCTCGACGCTTTACGGTCTTAACGGCGAACTGTTCCGCGGGATTACCCACGAGATCACCGTCGACACCCCGACCGGCACCTTTGCCGCGTTCGAAGCGGTGAGCTGGTCGGGCGGCACCGGGCAGATGCTGGCGATCAATTCGCCGACCGCGCCGACCAAGATGTGGATCCAGTTGCTCACCGGGGTTGCCCCGACCGACAACCAGACCATCACCGGCGCCTCGACCGCGACCTGCCTGGTCAACGTCACCGTCACCGAGCGCCCGATCTCGACCCCGTTCGTCGGGGTCTCGACCGGCTCAGCGATCATCGGCGCCTACGGCCTTGGGATCGGAGCCGACGACCTCGCTGCTGCCGACAAGGTCTTCGACCTCACCAACACCCAGATTACCCCGCCCAACAACGTCACCTTCACGGTTGGCGGCCTGGTGGTCGGTGACCGGGTTCTGGTCGGCCCGGAAAGCGCAGGCGCGCTCAACAAGGCGCAGATGTCGCTGGCCGCGACGCTCAACGCCAACAACATCACCTCGGTGACTGTGGGCTCGATCCCTGGGGGCACGCCTTCGACCGGCACGATCCGAGTGGTCGACAATGCCGGCAACGACCGGCGCTTGGTCTATACCAGCTACACCGGCGCAGTGTTCACCATCGATCCAGCCGCCTCGGAAGCCGCCGTGCCCAATGTCGCCGACTTCGCCACGGTCAACGCCACCTCGGGCAACAATGCCTATGTCAGCTACATCGACAAGGCCGCAACCGGCACCAGCGAGAACTTCACCTCGGTCTATCCCGGCTCGGACCTGTCGCTGTTCATCCGGGTGCGCGACGGCGGCGGCTCGCCGATCAAGCCGTTCGAGACCACCGGCACGCTCGGTTCGGGCGGCGGCTCGACCACCGCGATCCGCACGCCGGACACCTGATGCGCCAAGCCGATGAACTCGGCCGGCTTATCGCCGCCGAACGCAATGCGCTGGCCGCGATCGATCTCGCCAAAGGCGTCTCGCAGAAACTCGGCACGGTCGAGGCCGAACTGGTCCAGGCGCGGCAACATCTGGCCCAGCAGACCCAACGCGGCGACGCGCTCGAACACCGCCTCGCGCTGCTGCAGGGCAACATCATGGCCCACGACGGGCGGCTGGATATGATCGAGGAGCGCGGCTGACATGGCCAAGGAACCGGCGCTGACCCAGGAACAGGCCGAATCGCTGGTCCAGGGCGAGGAGCACCGGCTGCTGCTGCGCCATGGCAAGCCCGCGCTGACCGAGCCGGGGCGCGGCAGATTGATCGCCAAAGTGGCCAAGGCCGCGAGTTTCGAGCGGGCGCTGGAGATCATCGCGGACACAATCGGGGAGTAACGGCGCATGGCCTATTCGGTGAACTGGCTCACCAAGGTCGTGACCATTCCCAAGACGGACATGGCGCTGGTGCAGGCGAGCCCTGAGATTCGCCAGCTCGACCTGCTCGCGTTTTGGGCCGAGGTGCATTCGATCCAGGAGGGCGAAGGGCTCACCTATCTGGCGATCATGCGCAGCAACGCGCCGGTGACACTGGCCGGGGTGACCTACCAGCGCAGCGTCGAGGTGATCAACGGCTACACGATCGAATTCGAGGACGGGGCCTATCAGGTCAACCTGATCGGCGCGAACAACAACCTGCTCGAAGCCAGAGTGCAGAACCAGGTCTCGCTCAATGCCTCGAACTCGGCGGGCGCGGTGGTGATCTCGACCGGATCAGGATTGTCGCCGGCCGAACAGGCGCAGCTCACCCGGCTGGTCGATCTCGCCGAAGCCGACGAAGAACTGACCCCGGCGCTGGCGACCCTGCGCAAGCGCGGCACCGCGACGGTGCTGCTCGAAAAGACCGTGACCGGCGGGACCATTACCCCGGTCGAACTGACCGATGTTTAGATTTGCCTGGGCCTACCAGGGCAGCGGCGCGGCAACTTACCTCGCGGGCGGGGCAACGATCGACCTCAAGGCCGGCAGCGCGGTGATCGACCTCGCCGCCGCCGAGGCCATCGACGCCCTGCCCGGCACCACCATCGACCTCACGCGCTCAGGCGCCGAACTGGAAGTGACGAATGACGGAAACGGCATCGATCTTCAAGGGTGACACGGGCGGGCCGTGGAACGTCGGGCACCGGCTCGACGACGGCACGCTGGCCACGCTTGGGGTCTCCTATACCTGCTCGATCAAGGTCGCCGGGGCCGGAATCGAGCGTGCCGTCACCGACAAGACCGGCGACGACAAGCGGTTCATCGCTGCGCTGACCCCGACCGAGACCAACACGCTGACCCCGGGCCAGTACGTGGTCGCGATCGAGGTGATCAACAATGGCCTGACCCCGCCGCTGCGGGTCGAGACGCATATCATTCTGACGGTCTCCGAGCAGATCGTCGGCTCGGACCACGTTCCGCCGGCCGCCACCGAACTCGACCGCCTCACCGCGCTCAAGACCGCGCTCGAAGACGCGCTGCTGATCGCGGCGGGCGGCGCGCCGGTCGAGGTGTGGAACGGGCGCTACGGCAACAAGGTGAAGTACCTGACCATGAGCTACGACCAGATCGAGATGGCGCTGGCGCGGGTCAAGCGGGATATCGCCGCCGAGCAGCGGGTTGCCGCGGGCGGTGCACGCCGCGCGCCAATCGGCGTGTTCTGGAACTGACATGGCCACTCTCGTTTCAACGCTTGGCGGCTGGACCCGCGATCTCGGCGCACGGCTCGGCCTGGGCGGCGGGGCCTTCGAAGGCGGGCGCAGCGACACCCAGGAAACCGCGGGCTGGACGCCGACCCGGGCGCACATGGATCAGGTCTATGCCAGCCAGGGCCGCGGCATCGTCGATCGCGCCGAAGACCTTGACCGCAATTCGCCGTGGATCAACGGTGCGCTCGACCGGATGGTCGAATCGGTTATCGGCAGTGGCCTCCAACCCTGGCCGACCCCGATCTATGACGCCCTGGGCCGCGATGCCGCATGGGCGATGAAGCAGGCGCGCTCGGTGCGGGCGCGGTGGAGGGTCTGGGCGGAAGATCCGCTGTTCCGCTGCGATGCGCGGATGCGGTTCTCGCTCGGAACGCTGACCAAGATTGCTTACCTCAACTTCCGCCGCGGCGGCGAGGTGCTGGCTGAAATCCGCATCGACGAGCGCGGCGCCTCGAACCCGCTCAACCTGCTGCTGATCGACCCCAAGCGGCTGCAGAACCCGATGGGGGTCTCCGACACCGACGAGCGGATCAGGAACGGGATCGAGCACGATGCGAACGGCGTGCCGGTCGCCGCGCATGTGCTGGTGCGCCATCCCGACGATGCCAGCGGCAATTTCGACCGTACCCGCACCGAGCGGGTGCCGTTTCGAGGGGCCACCGGAACCCCGAAACTGATCCATGTTATCAACCCGCGCTACATCGAGCAGAGCCGCGGGTTCAGCCAACTTGCCGAGGCAATCGTCCCGGCCAAGATGCTCGAGCGCTACGACCGGGCCGAGATCAATGCCGCCCTGCTCAGCGCGGTCATGGCCTTCTTCATCAAGTCGCCGGGAACGCCAGAGGATCTGGCCGCGGCGATTGCCCCGTCGAGCGATTTCGCCGGCAACCCGCTGACCGAATATGTCGATTACCGCAACGAAAACCCGATCCGCCAGATTGGCGACGCGATGATCCGGCAACTGCTGCCCGACGAAGACGTAATCACGGTGCAGCCCAAGTACCCGAACCCCAACTACCCCGAATTCCAGAAGGCGCAGCTTGCCAAGATCGGGGTCTCGCAGGGGATGAGCTACCCGCAGATCAGCGGCAACTGGGCCGAGATCAACTATTCGAGCGCGCGGGCGATGCTCAACGAGGTCTGGCGCGCGGTCGAGCAGGAGCGCGAATACTTCGCGGCGCAGTTCATGCAGCCGATTCTGGTCGGCTGGCACGAGATCGAGGTGGCGCAGGGAACGGTCAAGATTCCGGGGCGGGCGGCGCGGTTCTACCGCGACCTTTCGGCGCTGACCAATTGCACATGGATCGGCCCGAGCCGCGGCACGGTCGATCCGCTCAAGGAGGCAAACGCCCGCAATCTCGAGGAAGCGGCCTATCGCCGCTCGCCGATCGAGCACATTCTTGAGGACGGGCGCGACCCGTTCGAGGTCTGGGACCAGATCAAACTGTCGCGCGATGCGCTCGACGAGCGCGGGCTCGACCAGCCCAACTACAACATCAAAGCCGCTTCCGAGAGCGAGGACGGCGCCAGCGCCGGAACCGAGAGCGACCGCGACGGCGATGGTGAACCGAACGAAGACAGGAAGAAAAAGGGCAAGCCCGCCAGCCAGGGAGATGGGCAGTGACGGCCAGCGATTTCAGGCCGCAAGGCTTTCCGCACATCGCGCAGCAACTGCTCAACCGCCCGGTCGCGATCCATCCGCACAAGATGGAAGTGCTGCTCTGCGCATTGCAGCAGAAACTCGGCATTGTCTCAATGACCACGATCGACGCGGTGACGCTCGATGCCAAGGCGATGATGGACCGCGCCGCGCTGGCGCGCGATGCCAAGTACGACCGTGAGCGCAATACCAGCTACGCCATGGACGGCGACATCGCGGTGATCCGCATCGAAGGGACGCTGTGCCACAAGGCGGGCTGGCTCGATGCGATGTCGGGGTTCTGCGGCTACAACATGCTGATCCGGCAACTGACCGACGCCTACCGCGATCCCGACGTGCTCGGCATCTGGCTGGTGATCGATAGCCCCGGCGGCGCGGTTGCCGGGCTGTTCGCGCTGGTCGAGGAACTGGCCAAAATGACCGCGAGCGAAGGCGGCAAGCCGATCTATGCCTGGGTCGACGAGATGGCCTGCAGCGCCGCCTACATGATCGCGGCGGTCTGCGACAAGGTTTACGGACCCCAGGACGCCATGGTCGGCTCGATCGGCTGCGTCATGGTCCACACCAGCATGACCCGCGCGCTCGACGAGAACGGGATCGATGTCACCGTGATCCGTTCGGGCGAGCGCAAGATGCGCGGTAACCCTTACGAAAGCCTAGACGAAGCAACCGCTGCCAAGTTCCAGGCGAGCGTTGACGATGTCCGCAAGCGCTTCGCGAACCTGGTGGCGATGGGCCGCGGCATCGCGGTCAAGGACATTCTCTCGACCGAAGCCGACTGGTTCGAGGGCGACGAGGCGGTGCGCCTCGGCCTGCTCGACGCAGTGCTGACCGAGCGCGAGGCGTGGGGCCGGCTCGAAGAGGAATGCGACCGCATCAAACGCGAAAGGAGGGCTCGATGAGCCGCTTTGCCGACCTGGGCACCCGCCTCGCCGCGGACCTGCCCGACCAAGATCCGACCCGTCCCGAGGACGAGGAAGATGAACCCGAAACCAACACGAAACCCCGTTCCAAACCTGAAAAGGACAAGGACATGACCGAAGAAGAACTGCAGGCCGCCAAGGCCGAAGCGCGCGCGGAAGGCTTCAAGGCCGCCACCGAGCGCAGCAATACGGTGCTCGCTTCCGAGCATTACAAGGGCCGCGAAGAGCTTGCCGCCTCGCTGCTCGCCACCGATCTCAGCGCTGAACAGATCATCACCAGCCTCGCCGCTGCCCCGAAGATCGAGCCTGCCGCATTGGCGGTCGATCCCGAGGCCGGCGAGGATGCTGCCCGCGCCGAAATGCGCGAGGCGATCACCCAGAACCGCAACTCGGCAATCGAGCCGAACCAGGGCGACGGCGCCAAGAACAAGGAACAGGCCGCCGCATCGGTCTGGGACACCGCCATCGCCAACGAATTCCCCGCGGCGCGCACCTGAGCGCCTGACACGGAAAGGACAGAACCATGACCACTCTCACCGAAGGTATGCACGAAGGCGAGTTCATCGGCGAACTCGCCATGGGCATCGGCTTCCACGTCGACGATTCCGACATCCTGATCTCGGGGCAGAACCTCGCAGCGGGCCGAGTGCTCGGCAAGATCACCGCGAGCGGCAAACTGACCGCCTATGACAACGCTGCCGCGAACGGCTCGGAAACTGCTGTCGGCATTCTTTACGCCGCAGTCGACGCGAGCGGCGGCGACAAGGCCAAGACCCGCGTGCTCAAGCGCGGCCCGGCGGTCGTCAACGCCAACGATCTCGGCTGGGGCGCCAACGATGGCGCCGGCATCACCGCGGGCAAGGCCGACCTGCTCGCGCTCGGCATCAAGGTCGTCTGACGACCACTTCAAACGAAAGGATTTTCTGCCATGGCTCACATGGATATTTTCAACAGCGACGCCTTCTCGCTGGTCAACATGACCGGCGCGATCGAGAAGATGCCGTCTGTGCCGAGCTTTCTCGGCAGCCTCGGGATCTTCGACGAGGAAGGGGTTGATACCGATTCGGTGTCGATCGAGCAGAAGGGCATGACCCTTTCGCTGATCCCGACCTCGGCGCGCGGCACCGAGCCGCCGATGGGCACCACCGACAAGCGCACCATGCGCAACTTCAACATTCCCCGCGTCGCCAAGTCCGATCAGGTCTTCGCCCGCGAGGTCGCCAACATTCGCGCGTTCGGCACCCAGTCCGAACTGGAAACGGTCGCGCAGAAGATCGTCCAGAAGCAGCGCAAGCTGCTCACCGAGCACGCTCTGACCATGGAGTACCACCGGCTCGGTGCGATCCAGGGCATCCTGCTCGATACCGACGCTTCGACCCTGTACAACTTCTTCACCGAGTTCGGGATCGCCGCGCCGACCGAGATCGATTTTGATCTCGACGCTGTCAGCCCGGCCGAGGGCGTGCTGCTCGACAAGATCAAGGCCGCCAAGCGCGCTGCGATCCGGGCGCTGGGCGCGGCCTATGTGCCGGGCGTGACCAGCTTCCTCTGGCTCTGCGGTGACACCTTCTACGACCAGTTCGTCAAGCACAACGACGTGCGCGTGACCTACAAGAACTGGGAAGCCGCCGCCGCGCTGCGCGGTTCGCTGGGCGATGCCTTCTCCTCGTTCCGCTTCGGCGAAATGGACTGGCACAACTACCAGGGCACTGACGACAACAGCACCGTGGCGATTGCCGCGACCAAGGCCAAACTGATCGTGCGCGGGGTTCCCGGCCTCTACCGCCGGTTCAACGGCCCGGGCGAAGAGATCGAACTGGTCAACACCATCGGCCGTCCGCTCTATTCGCAGCTCGTGCGCGATCCCAAGCGCAACCAGTGGGTGCAGCCCGAGATTTTCTCGTACCCGCTGCATATGTGCACCCGCCCCGAAGTGCTGCTCTCGGGCCGCAACACCTGATGAACCGCAAGGGGGCGGCGGGAAACCGTCGCCCCTTCGCGCGCAAGACAAGGACAGAACCGATGGCAACCGAAATTCAGGCAGTCACCGCGATCATCGAATGGGACGCCGAATTGGGGCGGATGGCTATTCTCAATCCCGGCGACAAGGGTGAGGTTGGCGACAAAATGGCCGCCGCCAAGATCGAAGAGGGTGCGGCGAAGAAGCCCGGCAAAGGCAAGGCCGCCGCCAAGATCGAAGAGGGTGCGGACGAGCCTGCGGCTGATCCCGAGCCGGACGCCGCGGACGAAACCACTGCCGCCGCCGACACCGACGAGGCTCCGGCCGGCTGATGCCCGCTCCGCTTGGCGATCTCGAGGCCCGGGTGAATGTCAGCGCCCGGGCCGCGCTGAGCCATGCCATCACGATCAACGGCAAGAGCCTACGCGCGCAGGGCGACTACGGCGACGGCGAGATCATCGGTCTCGGCAGCGCCGGGGGACGGATGGAGGTCGAGGTCATGGTACTCAAAGCCGACTGGCCCGCCGAGCCCACGCGGGCCGACGTGGTGACCAGCGCCAAGAAGCCTGGGCTGCGGTTCCGCCCCGCCAATGTCGCGACCTCGGAAGACGGCGCACACTGGATCTTCAACCTGACCCGGCTCGGGGCCTGACATGGCCGCGATCACCGAATGCCTGAACCTGATCGCCACTGCGCTGACCGGCGCCGGGCTCTCGGTGGTGATCGACCGCGACGAGATGGACCGGATCGCCGAGAGCGAGGGCGAGAAGGTGGCGCTGGGCTGGCAGGGCGCCGATGCCACGCAGCCGGTAAGCTGCGCCAACTATTTCTGGACCGCGCAGGTCACGATCGAACCCTGGGCCAATGTTACCAGCACCCAGTCCCCGCTGCAGCGCAGCGAAGCGCTGCTCGCCACGATCGGGACCACGCTCGCCGCCGACCCGACCTTCGGCGGCAAGTTTCACGACAGTTTCATCATCGCCGCCCCGGCCAGTCTCGACGAGATGGGCCAGGACCGCGGCACCTACGCCCTCACGATCGCGGTTCAGTACTGGACCACGCGCGCCGCGATCACCGTCATTGCCTCAGACTGAAAGGACCGCCGCCATGGCAGACGAACCCGACAAGCCCACCGACACGCCCGAATACGGCTGCGTCACCAACCCGTTCCCGCCCGCCGCCCCTGCGGCCAAGAAGGGCGCCGACACGCCCGACGACAAGGAGTAATCCGCGATGGCTTTCAACGGCAAGAAGTACGCCGCAGCGCTCAAGATCCAGAGCGCCGTCGACGTTCCCGCGACCGTCTCGGGCACCACCGATGCGCTGATCTGCTACGATCTGCGCCCGGCCAACGAGACCTATACCCTCGCCAACCCCGAGACCACCGGCACCATCCATCGCCCCGGCGACGCGGTGCTGGGGCGCTCGCGTTCGGTGACCTTCAACGTGATCCTGCGCGGTCCGGGCGGCGCTTCCCCGCCCGCGGCCGACGCCTGGGTGCTGGGCCGGCTGTTCCGGCTGCTGCGCTTCACCGAAGAGGTGCAGGCGGCCGAGGTGCTGGCACCGGCGGCAATGTCGGGCGGCACCACCACCTCGGCGGTGTTCCCGGCCGGAGCTTCGGCGGTTGACGATGCCTACAACGGGATCTGCGTGATTCTCGCCGGGCAGACCGGGACCGGGCTCAAGAAGGTCTCGATGGTCCGCGACTATGTCGGCTCGACCAAGACCGCGACCTTCTTCGAAACCTTCGGCGGCGCACTCTCGGGCAACGTCTCGATTCCCGCCTATCTCGGCTACCGTTTCTCGGCCAGCGCGCCGGAACTGTTCGCCAGCTTCGACTACTGGCTCGACCAGAAACGCTACAAGATGGTCAACGGTGTGGTCAGCCAGGCCCAGCTCAACTTCGCGGTCTCGAACAACGGCGATACCGCGTTCACCTACATGAGCGTGACGCTGACCGGCGATGTCCATCCCAGCACTCCGGAGATCGACGAAGCCAGCCCGGCGATTGCCCAGGGCGGCGCGATCCCGGTGTTCAACGATGCCGACTACTGGCTCGCGAACAAGTCGTTCTGCGGCTCGGGCGCGACGGTCGACTTCGCCGGCCAGGTGGCGCGGGCCCCCTGCCCCGGTTCGCTCTCGGGTGGCGAAGCTCCGACCGTCACCGAGATGCGGCGCTCGGTCAACGTCAACATCAACGAGGTGCTGGTTGCGACCGCCGACCTCAACGCGCTGGCCACGGCGCAGGGCTACCAGGGGTTCTGGCTGCAATATGGCCAGGGCGGTCCCGGCAAGGCGATCAGCTTCGGGGTGATGGACGCCCGGCTCAACTACAGCGAGGCCGAGATCGGCGGCGATTTCGTCACCCGCTCGGTCGACCTGTTCATCGACGGAATCGAAAAGTCGATGTCGATCCAGTTCCCCTACGGGTTCTGATCGCCGCCATCTGATCCAATCCCGGCCGGGGATCGCCTTCGCGCGGTTCCCGGCCGTTCCTTTCCCCCATGAAGGAACCCAACGATGCCCGTCCCCATCGAGGCAAAGACCTTTACCTACGTCCCCGAATCGCTCCGCGAGATCGAGGGGGCACCGAAATTCGTGCTGCGCTATGGCACCCGCCGCGACCGCAACGCCTACCGCGCCGAACTCGCCGGGCGCGGGCTGGTCAGCCATGGTCAGGCCGAGATCCGCGATGCGATGGCCGAGGAGATCAAGCGGCTCTCAGGCAACAGCGATGAGGCCAAGGACCGCATGGTCGAAACCGCGCGGCGCTATTGGGCCGCGAGCGACAGCCTGGAGCAGCAGATCAAGGAGTGGTGGGAGGATTGCGCCGCCTACGCCCGCGACAATCCCGAGGCCGAACTTCCGCCCGCCCCGGCGATCGATTTCGATCCCGAGGAAGAGGCGTGGATCACCGGGATCATGCAGGACGTGCAGGCCAATTCGGCGGTGATCCACAACATGCGCAAGGCCAATGCGCGCCGCGACTTCCTTGCCACCGAGGTGGCCCTTGCGGTGGTACTGGTCTCGGCCGAAGGTTTCGACCTGCGCCGCGACATCGACGGGCTGGTGGATCGCGAGTGCATGGCCGAACTGCAGGAATGGCTGGGTGACCGCGCCGAGGAACTGGGCTTCGACCAGACCCGGGCCGACGATCCATTTGGCGAACTGCGCAACATCGGCTTCGCCGCGTTCCATCTCCCCAAGGACACGGAAAAAAACTTCGCATCGCCGCCGCTACCTACTTCCGACGCGACTGGTTCGCCGGCGGAAGCGGAGGACGCCAGTTCAGCATCCCCGGCGTCGGCGAAGTCGAAGGCAACCCCCTCAACCGCTACGAGCACGAGCGCGACATCATCGACCTCGCCGTCCGCTGCAGAGACGGAAACGGCCGGATCGACTGGCCCGATGGCCGCGGCCTCCTAGAACAGCCGATGCACCTGATCCAGGCCTTCGACATCGCCTACGAGTGCGAGGCGCGGTTCCGCGAGAAGAAGCCGTGATCGTCGAGGTCCGCACCCCAAGGACGCAGGCCCCGGCGCTGCGCCGCGCGTTCGAGAATTCGATCCAGCAGGCCGCGCTGCGCGCCACCGACCGCGCCGCGGCGCAGGCCAAGACCCGGATCCGCGCCGAGATGGCGGCGGCCGGGCTCGGACGGCTCGGCCAGGCGATCGGCTCGGGCAGCGATCTCAAGCAAAGCGGGCAGGTTCACCGCCGCGGCGATTCGTGGTCGGCCTCGGGCTGGGTGTTCGTGCGCAGCGGCTCGCGGCGCAGCCGCGGGGCGATCGAGGCCTATACCGAAGGCGCGAGCATCCGGGCGCGCAATCCGAGCGGGCTGCTGTGGTTCCCGACCGACGACATCATGCGCTACGCACGGGTGCCGCTGCCCTCCTCGGGGGGCAATTCGAGCGGGCGGGTGCGGCTCACCCCCAAGCTGTGGAGCCGGACCTATGCCGCCAAGTATGGGCGGCTGTTCCGCATCGGCAACACGCTGTTCGTCAAGAACGCGACGCTCTCGCTCTCGGGCAAGCGCCGCTCGATCAAGCCGCTGACCAAGCGCGGCAAGGTGCCAAAGGGCCAGGTCCAGCAGGAACTGATCGCGGCGTTCATCGGCATCCCCCAGACCAGCAGGACCGCGCGGGTCGATCCCAGGCAGATCACCGCGGCGGTGGCCAGTGAAACCATGCGGCGCGAGTTCGCGCTGACCACCTCTAGCGGAAGGGATAGGGCATGACGGGAACTACGTTTCCGCAATATATCGCCGCGCGTCCCGATCCCGCCAACCAGCGGACCTTCGACCAGTTTGTCACCGGCATGACCGACGCCGGGCGGCGCGGCGCGCAGGGCATGACCGGCGCGCTTGCGGGCGTGCGCGATACCGTCGCCCAGGCGCTGAGCCTGCCGCGCAACGCGGGGGGTAGCCTCGACCTGCAGATCGATCAGCTCCGCCAGATGGAGCGCGAACTGGAAGCGGTGGCGCGGGCGACGCAGGAATATGCCCAGGCCAGCCGCGCCGCGGCCATAGCCTCGGGCGAGAACGGCCGGGCCCGCACCCAGGAAATCCGCGCCGCGTTCGAATTGGCGCGGGTCGAGCAGGGCAACCTTGCGGCGCTGCGCCAGCGGATCACCATTCTCGATCAGGTTCAGGCCGAACTCAACCAGACCGCGAGCGCGACCGATGCGGTGGTGGCAGCAACCCGGCGCGGCACCGACGCCTACGGCATCCACAACACCTCGCTGCGCGGCAGCCGGGTGGCGATGGTCCAGACCGGGCAGCAGTTGCAGGACATGGCGATCCAGTTCCAGTCGGGAACGCGCTCATCGGTGATCTTCGCGCAGCAAATTCCACAATTGCTGTTCGCGCTGACCAGTCTCGAGGGATCGAGCAACAAGACCGCCGACAAGATCGGGCGGTTTGCGACGCTGATGTCGGGGCCGTGGTCGCTCGCGGTGGTCGCTGGCGCGGCGCTGCTTGGCAGCTTGATCGACAATCTATTCCGCTCCGGAGATGCCGCAGACAGTGCCGCGGACAAGACCAAGGCGCTGGCCAAGGCACTTACCGACCTGCGGACCGGGCTCGACCTCAATGCCAAATCCTACAAGGTCGTGGTCGAGGCGATCCGGGAGTACAACGACGCCCAGAGCAAGAGCAAGGAACTGACCCTTGGCGCGCTCGAACTGACCCGCGCCGACACGCTCGAACGGCTCAAGAATGCCAAGGCCATCGCGGCGCAGTTTCAGGCCCGATTCCTTGAACAGTCGGCGGCATCGAAAGGCGGCGGCGAAGTGAAGGGTGCGCTTGGCGCGCAGGCCACAACTGCGCAAAAGCAGGTCGAGGCGATCCTTGCGAGCATCCGCGACATCGAGAAGGGCATCGCCAATCGCCAGGTCGAAGGGGTGTTCGACAAGGAGATCGCGGTCACCGACAAGTATGCCGACGCTCTGGCCAAGCTCGAACGGGGCTACGACAAGGGTAAGGTCGCGGTCGCCGAGTACCGCAAGGAGCGTGAGCGCCTGCTCGGGCTGCAAGAGGCCGAACTGAAAGCGATCCGGGAGAGCGAGAAGAAGACCCGCGAAGTCACCGGGCTTGCCCAGTTCATCAATCCAGTAGCGGGCGGCACTGTGACGGGCCGCTTCAACGAGCAGCGCCCGGGCCACCGCCATGGCGGCCTCGACCTCGCCGCACCAACTGGAACTGCAGTCAAGGCCCCGCAAATCGGGGTGGTCGAGGCGGTCGGGTTCAGCCCGACGTTGGGCAAATATGTGGTGATCGATCATGGCGGTGGGACCAAGACCCGGTTCGGCCACCTCTCTGATAACGCCGTGGTCTCCGAAGGTGCGCGCGTCGAGCAGGGGCAGACCATCGGCAAGGTTGGCAGCACCGGGCGTTCGACCGGGCCGCACCTGCACTACGAAGTCACGGTCAACGGCAAGAAGGTTGATCCTAGCAAGGGCCTGTTCCCGGTCGACGATGTCAAGGTTAACGAAGCCGCCGAGCGCGCGGTCGAGCGCGCCAAACAGGCTGCCGAGCAGTTGCAGGCCTTTGGCGAACGCTCCGCCGAAAGCATCGCCCGGATCAACGAGCGCTTCGACGAGCAGCCCCGGCTGATCGACGCCGCTAATGCCGCGACCCGCGATCTCGACAAGACCATTGCCGAACTGGCCGAGCGCAAGCCGCCCGGGTTCGCCGACATGATCGCCGAGGCGCAGGCCGCCAAGGCCACGATCCAGGAGGCTTTGGTGCGCCCGTTCGAGGAGCTGGCCGAAGCCTCGGAACGCCGCCTGCAGATCGAGACGCTGATCACCGCCGGACGCGAGGACGAGGCGCAGGCGCTCGAAACCATCTGGCGGCTTGAGGACACGATCGGCGACCTCACCGACGAGCGCAAGGCGGCGATCCTCGACCTGGTGCGCAGCGAGCGGCTCCACAGCGAGGAACTGGAACGCAAGCGCGCGATCATCGGCGAATACCTCTCTGCGACCCGCAGCGTGAAAGACGAGCTGGTCTCGATCTTCGCCGGCGAAGGCTCGATCGGCAACATCGGCAAGATCTTCAAGCGGCTGCAGGCGCAGATCACTGTCGAGCGCCTGTTCGGCGATTCCTTCCGCAAGATGGACGAATGGCTCAAGGGCCAGTCCGGGCTGGGCGCGAGCGTCGACTATTTCTCGACCGAGACCGAGCGCGCCGGCAAGGCGTCGGGCGCAGCGGCTGACGAGTTCGCGCGCACTGTCGCCAAGCTGCGCGCCATCCCGGCCGGGCCGGTGGCCCCAGGCGCAGCACCTTCGGCGTTCGATGCCGCGTTCGGTTCGATCTATGGCTCTCCTTCGGCTGCGGCCAATGACAACAGCGCTGAGATCGAGGCGGCGGTCGGCGAGAGCACCAACGAGATCGTGGTGGTCGGCAAGAAGATCGACAAGGTGGGCGACCAACTCGATCCGGCCAAATGGGCGGCCGAGATCGCCAAGCGCATGGCCGAGCCGATTTCCGAAGGTCTCAAGCCGCTGCTCGGCGAGAAGTTCGCGGGCAAGATCGGCTCGGTGCTGTCCGGTGTGATCGAGGGCCAGATTACCGCTGGTACACCCGGCGCGGTGCTGGGCGGGCTGCGCGACCTGTTCGGCAAGGACACCAAGATCGGCGGCGCGTTTGGCGGTGCCCTGGGCGGCGCACAAACCGGCACGCAGATCTCCGGACTGATGGACTCGCTGGGCATCAAGAATTCGACCACCGGCGCGCAGATCGGCGGGGCGATCGGCTCCGCGCTCCCCATTCCCGGCGGCGAGATCATCGGCTCGATCATCGGCTCGCTGATCGGCAGCATCTTCAAGAAGACCAAGAAGGCTTCGGCAACCCTGACCGCCGGCCCGGACGGCGTTTCGGTCGGCTCGGTCAGTGGCAATAGCGCAAGCCGGCGCGAGGCGGCGAGCGGGGCTGGGGATTCGGTCAGCGACGCGCTCAACCGCATTGCCGAACAGCTTGGCGGCACCGCCGATGGCCCGATTGGGGTCTCGATCGGCATCCGCAAGAAAAGCTACCGCGTCGATACCACCGGACAGGGCCGAACCAAGGGCGCGGGTGTGCTCGATTTCGGCCAGGATCAGGAAGCCGCGATCCGCGCCGCGATCCTCGATGCGATTCAGGACGGGGTGATCACCGGGATCTCGCAGGGCGCGCAGCGACTGCTCAAGTCGGGCAAAGATCTCGAACGGCAGATTGGCAAGGCGCTCGACTTCGAGGGCGTGTTCAAGCGGCTGCGTGCGATCAAGGATCCGGTCGGCGCGGCGATCGACGAACTCAACAAGGAATTCACCCGACTCAAGGGCATCTTCACCGAGGCCGGGGCGAGCGCGGCCGAGTTTGCCCAGCTCGAAGAACTCTACGGGATCGAGCGAGCGCAGGCGATCAAGGAAGCCGGGGAACGACTCACCGGATCGCTCAAAGCGTTGCTCGCCGACCTGACCATCGGCAACGACGCGCTTTCGCTGCGCGACCGGCTGAGTGCCGCGCAGGCCGCCTATCAGCCGCTTGCGGCGCGGGTTGCGGCGGGCGACACCACCGCGTTCGACGACTATGCCCAGGCGGCGCGCGACCTGCTCGCGATCCAGCGCGACCTCTCGGGCTCGACCCCGGACTATTTCCGGCTGCTCGAAGAGGTTACCGCGCTGACCAGGACCACGCTGGCGGCGCAGGACGCGCTGCTCACCGCCTCATCGGGCGGAACCAGCCCGTTCGCCGACAGCCCGGTGACTCCGGCCAACGACAACACCCAGGTGGTGGCGACGATTGCAGTCCAGACCGATACGCTGGCCGCCGGAATCGCCGCGACCAACCAGAACCTTGGCACCCTGATCGAACTGACCGCGGTGGGGCTGCGCAGCGCTGGAACGCTGACCACGATCAGCACCGACGGCTTCGCCGCACTCGGGTTCAGCCGGACGAGCGGTTACTGACTTGCGCGCCATACTTGCCATCGTTCAGCCGCTCGATCCGGGGACCGGCAACCGGGTGACGCTGCGGGTCTCGGCGCACAACGATGCGACTGTAGGCCGCGCGGTCAACGGACTCAACGGCCAGCGCTGGGAACCGGCGATGGTCAATGCCCTGGTGCTGCGCCAGAGCCTGTTCGACGGCTCGTTCCAATCCGCCACTGCGCCGGCCAGCGCCAGCCTGCCGCTGGCAATGGAAACGCTCAAGACGACCTGGCCCGACGCCGACAGCTATGCCTGGGCCGGGGCGCCGGTCGAGATCTATACCGAGGACCACCTGACCGCCTGGCCGTGGACCGCACGGTTCAAGGGCAAGGTCGCGAGTTTCGCGCGCACCGGGCAGACGCTCTCGCTGAGCGTTGCGGTCGATAGCGAGCCCTTCGTCGCCGATGTGCTGAGCCTAGCCTATGCCGGGACCGGCGGGGCCGAGGGCGGGGCCGATCTCAAGGGTCGGCCCAAGCCGCTGGTGCTGGGCTGGGCGCTCAACGTCGAGCCGGTGCTGATCAACGCGGTCGATTCGGTGTACCAGTTCAGCGGCTACGGCGAGATCGAGGCGGTCAGCACGGTTTACGAACGCGGCGCCGACTATGGCGCGTCCTATGGCAATTACGCGACCTATGCCGCGCTGGTTGCGGCAGCGATCCCGGCGGGGGGCTGGGCGAGTTGCCACGCCGAAGGAATGATCCGGCTCGGCGCCCCGGCATACGGGGTGATCACCGCCGACCTCAAGGGTCACAAGGTCGGGGCCAATACCCCGCGGCGTACCGGCGCGTTCATCGACGCGATCTGCGACATCGCCGGGATCGATCCCGCGCTGGTCAATGCGAGCAGCCTGACCGCGCTCGACACCGCGGTGGCGCGCAACGTCAACCTTGTGGTTGAGGACCAGACCAATGTGCTGGCACTGGCGCAGCGGCTGGCGCTGCCGTGCAATGCCCAGGCCGGGGTCGGGCTCGACGGCAAACTGTTCGTCGCCCGGGTCGATTTCGGGGCAACGCAGCAGTTCGTGCTCGACGCGAAGGGCGCGGCCTTGCCGCAGGTCACCGACAGCCGCGAGGATACGGTCAGCCCGCCGTTCTGGCGGGTAGTGCTGGGCGCCAACCGTTCGTGGCGGGTGCACACCCCCGAGGAAATCGCGTTCTACGCCCCGCTGATCGACATGGGGCTGTGGGATATCCTGACGATCTACCGCGAGGGCAATATCGTTCACCTCGCCGACGAGAGCCAGTGGCTCTATGTCAACGCCACACCTACCGCGGGCAATGCGCCGACGCTGGGCAGCGCCTACTGGTCGCCGCTGAGCGGTGAAGGCGGCATCTCGACCGAACGCTGGCCTGCGCCGCCGCCCACCGACTGGGCGCTGGGCTCGATCTACTACGACGAGAGCAACCACCCGTTCCGGTTCGAAGGGCTCGACCTCTACAACGGCGCCGAGCAACTGTTCAACGGCGCCAATGCCCTGCGGGGCTCAGGCTATGTCTCGGTGCGCGACCGCAGCCTGACCGAGGTAATCCAGGCGCTGCAGAACGTCGACGACGACGGGCTGCTGACCATCGACGAGAAGATCCGGGTGGTGATCCCCGAGAACGCCCGGCTCGAATCCGCCTATCAGGGCGCACTGGCGCGGGCGGTGCTGCTCGGGATCAATACCGCGGCGATGGACGCGGCGCGCACCGCCTGGGTGACGCTGCGCGACGGGCTGAGCCCGGCATGGAACGACACCACGCAGGACACTCCGATTACCCGCACCGACTGGGATCTGGTGCTGGGCACCTACCGCACCGCGATCGAAACGACCAACACCGCGGTCGCAGCGCCGAGCTCGATCGTGGTGGTGCCGCCCGCCAACCAGACGGTCAGCCTCGATTCGGACGGGCTAGTGGTCGCGGGGCAATACCCGCGCACGCTGACCCCGGTGGTCAAGCGCGGTGCCATCGATATCCGCGCCGACACTGCCACCACCTATGCCATTACCGCGAGCGGGATCGATGCGACGATCAACACCACCAACGGCGATCCCAACAAGGGCAAGATCACCGCGACCGATGGCAGCAGCGGCTACATCGACCTGACCATCACCGCGAGCGGGGTGAGTTTCGGGCCCTACCGCATCCTGTTCACCGCCGATGCAGTGCCGATCTGGCTGGGCAACGATGCCAGCGGCAAGACCGAACTGGGCAACGGGATCGTGCTGACTTGGCGCGAGATCGTCGTTCCGGGCAATGCCAGCGCGGTGTTCTTCAGCTACGGCAACGGCCACGTCTATGACCAGTTCGCGCACGCCTCGATTGCCGGCGGCGAAGGCGGCGCCGGGGCGCAGGACAACAACCCCTACATCGACATGGGCAACGGCGGCGACACCCTGGGCGGGGCCTATATCAGCAGCGCCCGCGACGCTTCGGTGACCTGCAAACTGACTTCGATAGGACTGTGACATGACCACCGACGTAACCACACTGCCCAATGCGACGGCGGCGGAACTCGCGGCGGGCTATGTCTATCTCTGGGTGCCCGGCGCCCCTGCCTCGCAATACAAGGCTCCGGTCAGCGACGTGGCCACGGCCGGCGCCGATCAAGGGCCGTGGAAGAAAGCGGTACGCGCCGCCTCGGTGGCCAACGTCAACACCGCCTCACCCGGTTCGGCGATCGACGGGGTGACGCTGGTTGCGGGCGACCGGGTGCTGCTGAAAGATCAGACCACCGCCAGCCAGAACGGAATCTGGACGTGGAACGGCGCCGCAAGCGCCATGACCCGGACCACCGACGCCGACGAAGGGCCGGAACTGGTCAACGCGGCGATGGCGGTGAGCGAAGGCACGATCAACAAGGAAACCATCTGGCAGTGCGAGACCAACGCGCCGATCTCGGTCGGAACCACCGCACTGAGTTTCATCCAGGCCAGTTCGGGGGTGCGCAGCCGGGCGCTGGCGCCGACGATCCTGGGTCAGGCGCTGACCACCAGCGAGGTGTTCTTCGCCGCCACTCCGCCGGTCGGCGAAACCTGGACATTCCCGGCCAACTTCACCGGGGCGAGCGGCAAGAAACTGAGCGGCGGCGCCAACCCGGCGGCGAGCTTCGCGATCGATGTCAGCAAGAACGGCAGCACCGTGGGGACGATCACGATCTCGACCAGCGGGGTGGTTAGTTTTGCAACGGCGGGCGGGACCAGTTTCACGCTGGTCGGCGGCACCGACGAGTTGCGGCTGGTTGGCCCAGCGAGCGTCGACACGGCGGTTGGCTATGCCTTCGCGATTCCGTTCACTTACTGAGGATTTGAGAAATGCCCAATCTGGTCTTTCGCGACGGGTTCGATACTTACGCCAGCGTTAGCGGAGTTGATGTAGGCGTTGCTTCGAAATGGCCGACCGCGGCAAGTGGCACACTTGTCACTGGACGATTCGGGACGGGGCAGGCCGCAAATTTGACGGGGGCATCTACGGACTGGATTACGCCAACCTTCACGGCGCTTTCGTCTTTCACATTCGAAGCCGGGTTCATGGTGGTTGCCGGGACTACTGGATCAATCATCTTTTTTAGAGAGGGGGCTACTAACCACGTTGACCTGACTTGGGAGGCTGACGGCACGATCAGAGCCAAGCGGAACGGAACCCTGCTCGGCTCGAGCGCGGGCGGCGCATTCACAGTGGGTAGTTGGTATTCGCTACAGGTCGAAGTGGTAATCAGCGACACCGTTGGCAGAGTTACGATCTATCTCGATGGTGTGCAGAAGTTGAACCTGACGGGCCTAGACACGAAGAACGGTGGAACGGGTGTTGTTGATCGCATTTATTTCTCGGGCGGAAGTGGATCAATCGGCGGGCGCTACGACGATATGCTCGTCCAGGATTCCGCCACCCGCCTTGCCAACCCGATCCGTGCCTCGACGCTTTATCCTACCTCCGATGGCGCGACGCTCAACCTGGTGCCGTCCACCGGAACCAGCCACTTCGCGCTTGTCGACGAGGCGCTGGCCTCGCGGACCGACTACCTGAGCGGCAGCACGGTGGGAGATCTGGACCTGCTCGGGCTGGGCAACCTGCCGACCACACCGCTGTCGATCCAAGAGGTGAATGCGATCGTCTATGCCAGCAAGACCGACGCGACCAACCGCTCGATCGCGCTCGGGGTCAAGTCGGGAGCAACAACATCGGACGGCTCAAACTACGCGCTGAGCAGCAGCGGCGGCCGGTTCGAACGCCCGCTGGCGGTCGATCCCAACACCGGCGCGGCCTGGACCACATCGGCGGTCAACGCGCTTGAGCTGCAGCCCAAGGTCACCGTCTGATGCCCGCGGCGCCTGTGCAAACCCCATTAGTGCCAGCAGGCCAAGCGATGGGTCGTGGGGACAGAGCCAAAAGCCCTACCGTCGCCGTCGCGGACGGCTGGCCGAATAGTCCCGGGAGGCTCTGATGGCAAACGAATACCGGATCGAAGCGCTGGCGGCAGAAGTCTTCGCCGAATTCCCGGCCGATGCGCGGGTGAACGCGCTGGCGGCAGAAGTCTTCGCCGCCTTTCCATCCGACGTGCGGATCAACGCGCTGGCGGTGGAGGTCTGGCACACGATTACCGTGGTGTCTCCGCGGCGGCGCAACAGCGACATGGTGATTTGATATGGAACAGGAAGACCGCAAAATAATGACCAAACTGGAATGGGGGGTGGTGTTCTCGGTGCTGGCAAGTGCCGCGAGCATCCTGTTTTCGGCGGGGGTGGTCTGGACCACGGTGCAGGTTCACGAGCGCGAGATTTCCGCGCTCAAGGCCTCGCGCGACGAGACCACCGACCGCCTCGCGCGGATCGAAACCAAACTCGATATCCTGCTTGAAGGAGGACGGCGATGAGCTACCCAACCGGCTATGACTGGCTCGCCCGGGCCGAACCGCTGCCGCGGGTGATCGCCGAGGGGCTGGCGCTGCATGGCACCAAGGAGGTCGCCGGGCCCAAGAACAACCCGGAAATTCTGGGCTGGGCCAAGGAAATCGGCGTCGCCAGCGTCTATACCCAGGACTCGATTCCGTGGTGCGGCGCGTTTGTCGCGGTGGTCTGCAAGCGCGCGGGCAAGCCGGTTGACAATCAGCCCCTCTGGGCGCGGTCGTGGGCCGACTATGGCGACAAGTCGCCCGACGCCTCGCTCGGCGACATTCTGGTGTTCCAGCGCCCCGGCGGCGGCGGGCACGTCGGGTTCTACATCGCCGAGGATGTCAGCGCCTATCATGTGCTGGGCGGCAACCAGGGCGACGCGGTGAGCATTGCCCGGATCGCGAAGTCGCGCTGCATCGCGGTGCGTCGGCCGCCAGTCAAGACCGCGCTGCCCGCCTCCGCCAAGCCGTACCAGGTGGCGATGGGCGGGCGGCTTTCGACCAACGAAGCCTAGTTCAACAGCGAAGGAGTGAAGACCATGTTAGCATCCCTGCAAGGCAAGAAGACCTACATCATCGCCTTCGTCGGCGCGGCCGTCGCGCTGGCCGAAGCGTTCGGGGTGGCGATCCCGCCGCAGGTTTACGCGGTGCTCGCCTTCCTTGGCATCGGCACGCTGCGCGCCGGGGTGGCCAAGGCCGAAGTGGCCCAGGGCTGAACCGCAAGCAACCGGGGGGACCATGACCGAACATCTCAGACACGAATACCGCGCCTATCTGTGGACGCTGGCGGCGCTGGTCATGGTCTACTTCGGAACGATCGCGGCGGCGGGGATTTGGCCCGACCTGATCGGCAAGCTCGAGGTGTTCGGGCTTGGCACGGTGACCGGCGGGCTGATCGGCTTGCTGCGGACGCCAAGGCAGGCGCAGCCGCAGGCGCCGCATCACAATATCACGGTCGGTGAGACTGAGGCTCCCCGGGAATGAGTGAGCACTTCGAAGCCGCCAAGGATTGCCCGGCGCTCAAGCGCGCGACCCGCGCGTTCACCGAAACCCTGCTTGCTGAGATGCTGCCGGGCCTGCAACTGGCAGCGCGCGGATGCGGCTACGCGCTCGCCGTGCATGGCTCGCTGGCGCGCGACATCGATCTGATCGCAGTGCCGTGGACGGAGAACGCGGATACCGCCGACCTGCTGGTGCAGCGCCTGTGCGGTGCGCTGGCAGCTTTCCTCGGCCGTGCGATCAACCTGCGTGGTGACGATTGGACGAAGAAGCCGCACGGTCGCCGCGCGCTAACCATCATTCTGCCGGGCGCCTGCCCGGAAATCGACCTCAGCATCATGCCGAGGATCAAGCCGAAGGAGACCACGTCATGCTGACCCCGCTTATCGCCTTGTTCGCCCGCTGGGGCCTGCCCGAATGGGTGCGGAAGCCTTTGGCCTGGCTGACCGCCGCGCTGGCGGTGCTCGCGCTGCTGGCGGTGCTCAAGGGCTGCTACGACCGCTCGCTGATCCGCGAGCATGAGGCCGAAGTGAAGCGCGAGGTCGAGGCGGTGAGCAGCGCTGCCGCGATCGATGCGATCGAGGCCAGCGAAGCGACCAGCGCCGAAGTCGAAGCGGGCAACAAGGCCGCGCGCGATGCCGCGAAGAACGCCGCCGACCCGCTCAAGGCCGGGCTCGACCAACTGAGGAAGGACTGACCATGCGCCTGACCCCGATCCTGCTGCTCGCCCCCGCGCTGCTGCTGGCCAGCGGCTGCGGCCCGCGCCCGGTGCGGCTCAGCCTGCCGCCGCCCGAACTCGCCACCTGCGCCGACGAACCCCAGGCGCCCGAGCTGCCCGCGCAGGACTGGGCCGCGGCGCTGGACACGGTCATGGCGGTCCAGCGCCAGCGCGACACGATGATGCTGGGCTACACCCTCGCCATGCGCGGCGCCTGGGGCGACTGCCGCGCCAAGGTCGATGGTCTCAAGGCCTGGCGCGAGCGGGCCGGGCGGTGACCACCCTACTTCCGCCATGGGCCATCGCGCTGGGCATCGTCGCGGTGATTGCCGCGCTGCTGATCATGGTGTTGCTGGCGTTCCGCGAAGACCCACCCCTCGACAACGCTCAGGATGATCGGGAGCAAGACTGATGCCAGCAACCCCGGCCCGGATCGGGTTCATCCTTGAGCCCTATCGCCGCGCCGTGGCCGAGAACGCCACGGTCGAGAGCCAGTACGGCGCGCTCGCCCGCAAGAGCGAGGATCCGGCTGAATCGTTCTTCGATGCGGTCGCCGACGCGCAAGCGATGGCCGACGAACGGCTGACACTGCTCAGCGCGGCGCGGCGGCGGTTCACGGTGCAGGCGACCGGCACCGACGAGGCGCTGGCGCTGACCTATTCGGGCACGCTGCCGGTGGTGCGCTATACCGATACCGAACGCGACATCGACCGGGCCATGCTGGTGGGTGAGATCGCGGTCGATCTGGGCCGCGGCAGCGCGGCGTTCAACGTCTGGGGCTGACAACACTATGGCCATCCGCAAGCCGCTGTTCGTGGTTCCGCTCGATCTCGGCACGATCGCCACCGGCAACGAGACCGCCGGGTTCCCGGCGAGCCACCTCAATCGCCAGAAAGCCATCGCGCTGACCTGGAAAAGCACCGGTAACACCAACGTCTGGGTGCGCGGGCAGTTCGCCGCATCGCGCGCGATCGACTTCATGGCGATGGTTTCGGCCAATGCCCTGTCCGGAACGCAAATCCGGCTGCGGCTGGGTACGAGCCAGGCCGAGGTCGACGGCACCGCGCCCTATGACAGCACCGCGCTGGCGTTCATCTCCCCTTCGATCACCCGCGACGACGGGCTCTACCATTCGCACCTCGAAATCGGCGCGACGCACAACGCGACCTGGTGGCGGGTCGACATCACCGGGCACACCGGCGACTTTCAGGCGGCTTCGCTGGTGCTGGGCAAAACCATCGTGCCGAGCAACTTCTACAACCCCGAATACGAGATGGGCGCGACCGATCTCGGCGACCTGTCATTCAGCCGCTGGGGAGTGCTTGACGAGACCCCGGGGCGGATCATGCGGCGGATCGACTTCACGCTGGGGTGGCAGACCGAGGCGGTGTTCGAGGCTGATTTCCGCAAGTTGAGCGAAGTGCTGGGGCGGCGCGGGATCATCTACCTTTGCTTCGATCCCGACAGCACCACCTATCGCCAGGCCAAGACCTATCTGGGCGTGTTCGACAAGCCGCCGTTCGCGCGCGGGCTGCGCAAGCCGGCGCTCTATGCCCAGGACTTCGTGATCCATTCGCTGATCTGAACTTCGCTCGCGGAAACTCTACCCCGGAGCGGAGCGGGGGCGGCGCATGGGGGGTTCGCGAGAACCTGCGCCGCCCCGCGTACCCGGACAGCCGGGATAGGGACATAAAGCCGGCGTTATATGACCTCTGCGTCATGCTAAACCGGGGTAGGGTTAGCGTCAGTTCGCGCCAGTCTTCGCCGGTAGGGTCCGGCTCCATCGGTAGGGGTCACTCCACCTCCACCCTGAGCGACCAGCCCAGCTTGCGCGCCATCGAGCGGGCGCGATCCTGCCAGTCGAAGGCATCCATCACCGCGCAGTGCATGGCCAAGGGGTCCGGCCCTGGCTCGATCACCGTCGCCCAGACGATCTCGATCCCCTCGCGCTCAGCGGGCTCGCTGCTCCTGACTGCGACCAAGGCGCCGGCCGCGCTTTCCCATATCTCCATCTCGATCCGCATCGGATCATCGCCGCGCGTGACGAATTCGTCGCTGGCGAGCAGCCGCCCGCTGAACTCGATCGTCGGCCCGCGGTGCTGGACAATCTCGACCCGCTCATGGTTCGGCACCACCCTGGCGCGCTTGTTGAGCCGCTTCATCGCCTGAACCGCATCGGCGAGCACGACGCCGTGGTTGGCGCCGGTTTCGCGGGCAAGCTGGACCTCGGCGGCAAGGTCGCGGAAGCGCTTGGCGGTCTTGGGGTCGAACAGGTCGAGGTTCATGCGCCATGCTCCGACTTGGAGAATATCTCCCAGACGTGCTCGCTCGGCGGCGGCGCCTGATCGTGCTTGAGTAAGATCATGTCCCAGCGATATTCCCAGCTTCCGTGGTCACCGCCCCTTGCGAGGTAAGGCTGGGTGCAGGCGATACGAACGAAGAGCGCGACCTTTGAAAGCTCGTCACCGATCATAAACGCCCGCCGCTCGATTGCGAGCGAGAGCCGGTTGATCGCAAGATTGGTGCCGCCCTCTCGAAACTCCATGAGATTTCGATCCTTCATGCCGCCATCCTCCACTTGTGCTGATTCTCACGCTTGATTTTTTGCCACGTCTGCGAGCGCTTGCGCTCATAAGGCGCGTCGGCATCCTTGATCACCACGCCCTCACCCCCGGCCGCCCAGATCCGGCAGGCCGCGGCGAGCACGTCCTGGGCGCTGCCCACCCACTCGTCCTCGATCAGGACAACCGGGGTAGCCCCCTCGTCGCGCCCGCAGCTGCCCTCGCGCCATTCCCACTCCTCGCCGGCGCAGGCCGCGACCAGTTCCTTGAGCCAGGCCTTGCGCTGGTAGAGCGGGATAGGGGTGCCCCCGGCGCGCCACTGGCTGAGCGGCATAGCATCGAACAGATGCAGAGTCCCCGCCTCCCCGCCGAGCTTCCAGCCGCTCTCGCACCAGTGCTTGGTTGCGGCGAGCGTTCCCCCGACCTGAAATTCGCCGTCAAGGAACAGCGGTTCGCCCGCTTCGCGTTCCATCCGGGCGAGCTGGTGCAGGATATGCGCGGCGCCGTGGATCTCGAACCCGTTGCGGGTCCAGAGCCGGTTCTTGCCGTCGATCCCGGGGAAGCGGGCGGCGCGGAAGCCGTCAATCTTGGGCTCGCAGATGGCGCCGCCGGGCGGGAGGGGGCCCTTCCAATCGGTGAGGAGCTGGACCAGGCCGGTCATGACTTGGCCTCGAACAGCACGCAGCCGAAGTCGACCGTTGTGTAAACCCAAGCGCGATACTCGCTACCGTCCCATGCTACCGCCTTGGCTTCTTTCAATGCGGATGCGCGCGCAGCCATGTAGCGGTCGGCTGGGTCCGGCTTCTCCGCCTCCCATTCGAGAGGCATGGAATTGTCCCGGGGGAGCCCGGAACTCGCCTTGTCGGCTACCGTCCATCCTTCCTTGATAGCTTCGCAGATGCCCAGCCCGGCGGCTTTCGCATCCCAACAGCGGTCCTCGTCGGACAGATTCCAATGCTGACATTGATCGCAACGCATCGTCTCAACCTTTCCTGTTGCTCTGCATGGTCCCGGCGCGAGCTGATCCGGTGCGGGCATGGTAACCCACGGTAGGGGGTGAGCGCAACCCACCCCCTGTTTCCACCGATAGGGCTAGGCCGCGAACCGCACGCTGACATTGCGCACCGCCGGCGGCCAGCCATCGGCGCGGGCCTGGACCGCAGCAAGCGCGGTTTCGGCCTTGTCGGCGCGCAGCCGCTCGCGTTCCGCCCTCGCCTGCATGATCAGCAGCGATTCGCTCGCGGCGCGGGCATTGAGGTATTGCGCCGCGGCCTGGCTTTCGGCGATCGACCGGGCCTGCATGGCCTCGCTGTCGCCGGTGCTGGCGAGCCGGGCGTGGGCATCGCGGAGCATCGCCGCCATGGTTGCCATGTCCTTGCCGCGACGGCGGGCGAGCGCGGTAGAGCGGCGGCGCTTGGCGATAGTGCGTTCATGTGCCCGGCCTTCCTTGAGCAATTCGTGCTGCAGGCGTTCGCGCATCCGCATGTGATCCTCGGCAATCGAGCGTTGCAGCCTGGCAGCCTTGCGCTCCGCCCAGGCCCGCCGCACCGCGCGCTCATGCGCCGGGGTGCGCTTGGGCCGCTCCTGCGCAGCCGGGATAGCCCCCTCGCTGGTTGTCGCCGGTAGGGGGGCGGCAAGCCGGGCCTCGAGCGCCGCCACGCGGGCGGCGAGTTCGGCCATGGGGTCCGGCGCGGGCAACTTTACGCTATCATCGGAAAGTTCAACCGGCGCGATAATATCCACAGGCTCCGAATTTGCCGCAGGAGCCTCGCTGAGCGCTTCCGCCACGGTTTCGCACTCCTGCGCCGGATCAGGCTCGCAATCGCTCTCAGCGCCGCTCTGGCTGGCAGGCGCAGCATATTCCACCGCCACCGCTTCCACCTCGGCCGCTTCCGGCTCCGCTTCGACCGGCCCGGCCTCGATTTCCGCCCGCGTCACATAGGGCGCCCCTTCATAGGTTCGCCCGTTGGGCCGCACGGTGAGAAAGCGGCTATCGCCCTGCTCCCAAAGCCATTGCAGGATAAAGGCGGGCTTGCCGTTGGGCAGCACGATTTCCATCGTTTCAAAGCACGATTCGCCGATCAGCGCGCGGACCTGCTCTTTCGAGAACGCAATGCCACGCTCGCCCATGGCAACCGGATAGGTGACCCCATCCGGGCCGATGATCCGGCTTTCGGGTTCGAGCTGCGCACGCTCGCGCGGCATCACAATCGAATAGGAGCCTTCGATTGCGCCTTCCTCTGCCGGGTGGTCGACTACGCGGTCGCACAGCGCTTCCCAGTCCTGGACCGTCTCGCGCCAGCCGGTCGCCTTGTATTGCCCCGAAACGGTCAAGCCCATGACTTGCGCGCCGCACTGGATCAGTTGCGCGCCGTGGCAATGGGCATAGCCCCAATAGGCTTCCGGATCGCGCCCGGCCGGGGTGAAAGCCTTGCACCGCGCCTTGATTTCATCGGGCGAAGGCAGGCCTTGCGCCTCTGCCATGGCGGTAAGGTAGTCCAGCGCTTCGCCCGTGCCGCTCCATTGGTAGGTCATATCGCGCTTGCCCGCGCCGCCGTCGCGCACCGCCATTGCCCCGAATACCAGATCCGGATCCCCGGCAACGCTGCCAATCATGCCCTCGCGCGCCGGTTGCCAGTCGATTGCGACCTTGCCCGCCTTGCCCAGCTTTTCGAGCGCGGCGACCGGGGCGCCGGGGAGCAATTCAGGAAACAGGCAGGCGTCTCCATCGGTAGGGGCCAGCCCCGCCTCGAAAGCGCGCTCCCATTGCGGAAAGGTGCCGTCGATCAGCTTGGCGGTAATGGTGATGTCACCCAGGTCGAAGCGGGCGCGGTCATTGATCCGCAGGCCGGGCGCGTTCTCCCCGCCGATTGCCTGCCCGCCGCCGCACTCGATCGCCATGGCCTCGCAGTCCCCGGCGAGCTTGCCGGCATGGCCGAGTAAGGCAACGGTCTTGCGGCCGATAATGCAATCCTCGAGCGATTCCGCGCCGGCCGGGATAGGGCGGCTGGCAGCGCCCATATTGTGCCCATCGGTGGCGATCAGCGCCAGCCGTTCGCGCCCGCCCAGCTCGCGCCGCTGCAGGGCAATGCCGTTCAGGTAATAGCGTTCATCGCTGCCCATACACGGCGCCAGGGCGGCCAGGTCAGCCAGGAAGCGCGCCGCCGGCACGGTAAACCGGGATAGGGTTTCACCATCGGTAGGGCCTGCCACGACCGGGAAATTATCGACCGGCAGGGTTTTGAGCGTGAACGTGCCGCGATTGCCGCCCGCGCTGAGCTTGGCGCGGTTGTTCTCGCAGGCGGTAAAGCGGATTTCCCAGGCCTTGCCCTTAACCAGTTTGGCGACGGCATCGGCGAGCGGGCCGCCCTCGACACAGACCGCGCCGGGGCTTTCGACCGTGGCGGCAAGCGTGATGCTGGCGCAATTGTCCAGATCGGTTGCGGTCAAGGTGACGGTGCCAGCCAGGTCCGCAACAATCCGGATATGGGCGAGGATCGGAATCGAATTGCGCTTCTCGATCACGCGCCGGGCGAGGAAGGCCGCGGCCTGGTCGAAGGCCTTGGGCTCGATAGTGAAGGCGGCGCGGGTTTCGGTTGCGGCCGCAAGGTCAATCGTTGAATGTTCCATGTGTAACAACTCCATATGCCCAGGTTGATCCCCGCTGCGCTTGGGCAGGTCGCAGGGGGCAGGCTTGCGCCTTCGCCGAACCGGGGTAGCCGGCGCGGGGAACGCGGGCGGCTTGGGGGCCGCCGCGCCGGGTGTGTCAGGTAGGGGTCAAACCAGTCTGAGCGAAAGAAACTGCTCTATCTGTTGCTTGAGCGCCGGAATCGTTCGCGCGTGAAATGTCGCGTCAAGGTTCGGGCTCAAGCCGCCGTGATAACCAAGGCGGGCGCTCCCGGTAATCCACGCTGCGGGGCGGCTTGCCAGGCGCTGCCGGGGAGTGTCGCGGGGCACAGTGAACGCCTCCCAATAGCCGGGCTCGCCTCGCTCCCATGTGATAGGTTTGGCCACGGTCAGCCCTCCCCCAAATCGGCGAAAAAGGCCCGCGCGTCGGCAAGCGCTGCGCCTCGCGTTTTGAACCCCTCGCGCATTTCCGCAATTGCGCCCGTTAAGCCGGCGTAGGAATACCAGCGCCAGCCCGCCGGCTGCTTGTCGATGAAAAAGCGGCCCATAGGTCTAGCCCTCCCCCGCCGGTTGCGCGGTAGGGGTGCCGTCGATCCGGGCGAGGATCGCGCGGGCATCGGGCAGCCATGCCGAAAGAATCGGCTCGCCTTCCTCATTGGCCAACGCGACGCGCGCCACCGCTTCGCGCAACGCCTCAAGCATCGCCGGGGCGGCGGCGATCAACTCGGCATCGCCGGGGCTGTCACCATAGACCACCGCGATATTTGCGCCCGTCGCTTCATCAATGACAAGCGATTGACCGTGGATTTCGTGGCCTGCCGATGGGCAGCTATACCAATTCGCCATCTCAATTCCTTTCCTGTTGCTCGGCTCATCAGCGGCGGCTTGAGCAAGTCCGCCGGACGCGCCCCGCCCGTTTCCTAAGCGGGGATTGGGGGCGCGTTTCGCCTGGGTCTAGGTCGCAGGCTTGCGCAAGGTCAGCGCTACCGTGTTAACCTGGGTGCCGGCATGGGCGAACGAGCCCGGCGGCAGATCGTGCCACGACTCGCGCCCGTAGCAGGATTGCGCGCCCTCGATCAGCCGGTGCAGGGCCTTGTGCCGCGAATCCTCGCCATATTCGGCGCGAGCTGACATGATCGCAATCAGCTTGCCGCCCGGCTTGACGAATTGCCAGGCGTGCCGAACGTGGTCGCAGTCGCGCCCGCGATCAAACGGCGGATTCATCAACACAAGGTCAAAGGTGCCAAGGTCCGCCGGGGTGGCTTTGAGAAAATCGCCGTTCCAGGTGCGGAAGCCGTGAACCTGGGCCAGCTCGTGCGCCAAGCCGGGCTGAATTTCCATGCAGCGGACATCGCCGCCAAGTGCGCGCGCGGCCTTGGCTAGTTCGCCCGTCCCCGCGCTCGGCTCGAGCACGCTTTGCCCCTTGTGAATATCGGCGAAACCGGCAACCCGCTTGGCCAGTTCGGGCGAGGTGTTGAAGGCGCCGAAATTCTTAGCCGGGGTCAAATGGTATTCGGGCGCGCTGTGCGCCTCGGTTTCGTTGTGTCCGTCGCCGATCGCCTCGCCGTAGTATTCGGCGAGCAGCCTATTAACCTCGCGCAACAGATCCTCGCGCTCGAACCAAATGTGCAGATTACCATTCTTGAACACCCGGACCCGGAAATAAGGCCCGGTGACAACCTCGGGGAGATTGGCGCGGCTCAGCTTGGTTACGGCCTCGGAAGCGAGCGCGGGCCATTCCTCGCCATCCTCGCGGCGCGCCTTGTCAACGCGGCTGGGGTAGGGCTTGCCGTCGAGCTCATAGAGCAGCCTTTCCACGTCCTCGAACGTGTCGCGCCGCTCGTAGGCTTTCCAGTGCGGCGCGCTGTAATCGGTATCTAGCCCGCCGTCGATAATCAGCCGGGCGCCAATCTTGAACCCGTCATGCGACCTAAAGCGGCGATCGAGCCGCGAAAACGTGTTAGCGATCCCGCGCAGGAACAATTCGCGGCGATTGCCCCAAAGGTGCGCGAACGTCGCCTTGCAGTTCTCAGGCGTGAACGGGGCAGGGTCTTTGAGACTGGCGCGCCATTCCTCTTTGGCTTGCCGGTCCATCAATTCGCCGCCGCCGGTCAGGTCGAGCAATGCTTGCCAGGCGGAGCGGTCAAGCTCGCGGGTCAAACTGCGCTCGAAGACCTCGCGCGCCGGGGTCTTAACCTCTTTCCAGCCGTCAAGGCGCTCAGTCTCGAATTGATCCGGGGCGCGCAGGAAGTCGGCGGCAAGGGTCGATTCGTCATAGCGGTTATTGCCGGGCGGAATCGAGAGGAAGGCGCGGCCGATGCAGGCCAGCCCGGCCGCGCGGGTTTCGGTGTGGAATCCATCATAAGCGGCCAGCCAATGCGCCAGGGCGCGATTTCGGCCCTCGCAAAGTTCGTCGATATTGGCGAAAGTGGCGACGGCTTGGCCGGGCGCGTCAATCGTGGTTTGCGCGTTCATGGTTATGATCCCCCATTGATAGCGCCGCGGCCATAGTCGCGGGCGTAATTTGGCGAATGATCGACCGGGCAGGGCCCGGCATTATCGAGAACGATAGACCTGCAGCGCTGATATTCGGCGGCATCGCCGGGTTGCTCCGGACGTGATCCCAGCCGGAAAATTCGGCCGATTGCCAGGCTGACAAGCGCGCGGCGCTCCGTTTCATCTGTCAGCATCGGCTCAGCCCTCCCCGCCATTGGCCGCGACAAAGGCCAGCGCCTTTGCCTCAACCTTGAAGGCAAATCCGCCCGGCGTGCCAGCCCAGGGCCGCGAATACCACCCGCCCAGCTCGCGCGCCGCCGTGTTCAAGCGATCATATTCGGCGCGATCGACCCTGCCGGGCAGGCTGGCAATCCACATCTGAAAGCCCTTCTTGCTGTGCGTGTGCTGCGACAGGGTGAAGCGCCCGCACGCGGCCGGGGTAGGGGTGGCTTCCGGCTCATTCACGGTAGGGGCCAGTTTGCCGGTCATATCGGCCCAGGCGCGGGCGTCCTCTGAGAATTCCAGCCCGGCGAAGCTCAGCCCTTTAAGCGGCGATTTTTTGACCGCCCAACCGCTGCAATAGCGCGAACCGGATTTGAGATAGTTTCCCGCGCCCATGCTGTATTTTTCGCGGTGCTCGGCCGATGCTGGCGCGGTGGCAAGATCCGCGGTTTCGGCGAACGTGGCGGCAAATTTGCGCATTTCGGGGAACAGGTCGCGGCCGTGTTTGCTCCAACCGATAACCACCGTTCGCAAGGTGCGCGCGTTGAAATAGTCGGTCATGGAATCGCAATCGTCCTGGTGCAGTTCGGCGATGATTGCCGATTCCGCCCAAGGCGGGGCCATGCGCTGCAATTCGTCCTTGGCCTGGTCGACCGCCTTTGCGTGCGCCTCGCGCTCTGCGGCGAAGTTGCGCCGGGTTTCTGCTTGCTTGGCCTTGGCGCGCTCCCACAGTTCGGCGGCTTCCGCTTCACTGATAGGGGCAACAAAGCGGGCGCGCTGGATCATTGGCGCGGCGATGTTCTCGGAGATTTCCGAAACGTGCCCGGCCTCGCTGGCAATAGTCAGGGTGAAGCGGTCGCGCGCCATCGGCGAAGGGCCGCCGAAAAGCGTATAAGTCGCGTTCTCGGCTGGCTTGACCGCGACAACATAGGCCAGGCCGCCGCCGGGCGTGTCGCAAGCGGTGCCGATCGCGGGCGCGGAATCGTTCGCGGGCTCAATCATGGTAAAAGCGTTCATTATCTCAACTCCGTGGCCTGGTTGCCGGCGCGCGCTCGGCCTGGTCGCGCGCCTGAATGGGGATAGGGGCGCCCTAAACAGGGCTAGGGGTGATGCGGGACAATCCGCCAGTCATGCCAGCCCTCTTGCACCTGCAGCGCCTTCGCGATCGCGGCCATATTGTCGCGACCGGCCGCCCACATTGTCAGCGATGAATTGCGCCAGACACGCGCGGTAGGGCTTGGCAGATATTGCAAGCGAATATGTGTTGCCGCTTCCATCGCTCAGCCCTCCCCAAATTCAGCCGGGAAGGCGATGCAAAGGAAAAGCCGCGCGCTCTTGTCGCGGCGATCGGCGCGGCGCCCCATGGCGCGGGCCTTGGCATTGTGGCGGCGCGACATATCGCGCGGGGCGGATTCTGTGACACTGAAAACCATGGTATTGACTCCTGTTGCCCTTGCGTTGCGAGCTGGCGCGGGCAGATCCAGCCGTTCGGCGATTGTCGCCTATCTGGCGCCCCATAAACCGGGATAGGGCGCTAGAGAGGCGGCGCGCGTTGCCAGGCGCGCGCCGGCCGGGATAGGGGCTAGGCTTGCGCGCTGGCCAGTTCGCGCTTGCGGGCGACAAATTCGCCGATTGAAACGATCTCATAGCCAAGGCGGCGCATCGCCGCCGCGCCGCCATAGCCTTCGGATTGAAAGGCATCGCCGCCGGGCATCACGTCAACGCTAAGCCAGATTTCCCCGGCATCATCCCGGCAATTCATGGCCGCAAATCCAATGTATTGCATCGCTCATATTCCCTTGCCCTTGCTGGCGGCCGCGCGCGGGCAAATCGCGGCCGGTTAGGCTGGCGCCTATCGCTTGCCCCGTCATTAAACAGGGGAAGGGATAGGCGGCGCCGGATCCGGCCGGCGCGCGCCATGGGGAAGCGGGATAGGGTTAGGGCATGGCGAATAGCTCCCCGATTTGCTCAATCGTGAAAGCATAGCCATGGGAGATTGTGCCGCGCCCTTCGCGGTCAATCATCACAATACCGCTTGCCGATTGATCCAGCGCGCTATTGGTTATCCAGAAACGCGCGCCTTGCTGGACGGTGACCGCGCGCCCTTTGGCGCCCTTCGCCTTGAACGCAAAGGCGCGGCGCGCGGTCAATGTCTGCCCTTGTTTCATGGCCGCCCTTTCCCGCGCTTCGCGGCGCGATAGACCCTTGCAGGCGAATAGTAGGGCGCGCCGCCATAGCTGGCACAAGGCTTGATCCTGCCAAGCGCTTGCATCGCCGATTCGGGCGATAGGCCATGATCGGTTAGGACGGCGAAGGCTTGGGGCGCTGCGATTGCTATCATGGTCGCGCCCCTTCCAGAGCTGCCAGCTTCGCCGCGCGCTTCGCTTCCCGCTCTTGCCGCAATTCAGGGGCGAAGTGCTTGCACCATTTGCCATTGAGCTGGCCAAGGGCATGGTGCGCCGCGTCATAGGCCCGGCGTGCTGCCTGATATTCAGGGGAGCGGCGCACATGATCCGGCGTTAGGCCCATGGGCCCGCTGCCTATACCGGGAATCGCCTTCAGTCTGGCACTTGCCGCCTTTAGGACCGCTTCCCGGCTATCGCGTGCCACTTGGTATAGGGCAAAGTCGATTGCGCGCGTCATGGCACTTGCTCCCAAGGCTTCGCCATGTGCCCCGGCACATAGCCGGTTGCTGCAGCTTCGCGCGCCGCATCGGCCGCAATTTCCAGCGCATCGCAGCGATTCACAAAAGCGGCAAAACTCTTGAATGTGCTAACGCAAGGCGCCGTCCAAGCTGAACGCTCTACGGTGCGGACAATCGCCCGATATGATCCAGCCTTGGCGCCGCGCCCTATCTTGCGCGCGCTGGCGAATACCATGGTATTAGGGAACGGTTCGCATTTGAATGACTGCGACATAATCCAACCTTTCCTGTTGTCCTGCCTCATCAGACGGGGAACGGACAATTCCCCATGACTAGGGCGCATGGCCCTAGTTTCGGCTTTAGATTAGGCGGCCGCTCCCCTTCGCGGCATGGTGGCGCATCACAACGCTAGCGGTTAGGGAACGATCAAACCAAATGGCGCCCGCCGCACTGTCTGGAACGAAGATCCATCCGCCGGCGCCTTCCCTATGGGCAAGCGCGGCGCCCGCACTGGCAAAACCGATAAAGAGCGGCGCCTGTTCTGGAATCGCTTGTCGCATGGTCAAAGCTCCCATTTGTGTTGCACAACGCGCCAGCGGAATTCGCGCGCCAGCTCGCGGCGAAGCTGCAGGCGAAGGCGGCGCCGCGCTTCGATCAAACCGCGCGTGCTATGGTAGAGGCTGGCCAGTGTTAGGCCAGCGGCGAAGGCGAAGAGTAGGGGGAGCATGTTAGTAGTCCCCCCTGCAATACCTGCACCCGTCACCATCGCAGCAATCCGCCCAAGCGCTGACATTGAGCGCTGAGCCGTCTTTAAACTTCGCCCTAACCGACAAGAGATATTCCATATCAACGTCGACCAGCTCGTCGCGCCAGTCGCGCGCCAAAATCTGATCGGCCCGATAGATATGGAGTTTGTCGCTATCCTCGCCATTGAACGAGAATTGAGCCAGATCAGCGATTGAGACATTAGCGCCAAATATCTCCGCACTGTTGTCGACTGTAAGCTGTAGCATCGGCCTAACCTTTCAACGTGCCCTAGTCTAAAGAGGCGCGGGCGAATCCTCTAGGCGCATATGTTCAGAGATTGAGGGGGATTGCAAGTATAAAATGCGGGATGGTGCGGATCGAGCGCGTAAAAAACGCGGGTCCTACCGGGCCAGGCCGCGGCGGGATAGCGCTGCAGGAC
>Ga0315909_10000742_pt1 | contig 43874 bp, 35 predicted proteins | sample LakEriMetagenome_11_FD_203527 | JGI IMG/M metagenome (GOLD analysis project Ga0315909, IMG submission 203527) | Freshwater fungal communities from buoy surface, Lake Erie, Ohio, United States - Buoy 2 MA125 | ecosystem: Environmental > Aquatic > Freshwater > Lake | place: USA: Lake Erie, Ohio... | reverse complement strand
AAGAACACACAAACAGAGCTCTGCGTCCCTCCGCGACCTCTGCGCCTCTGCGGTGAAAATTTAACCTCTCAAGCCGCAAAGCTCTCCCCACATGAGCATGTCACCACCGCGTTCGGATTACTCACTTTAAACCCACCCTGCTGCAAATCATCCGAGAAATCCAACTCACTGCCACTCACAAACAACGCACTCTTGGGATCGATCACCACGTTCACTCCGTTGCTCGGAACCAAAATATCCCTGTCCCGCGGCCCGTCCACCAGATCCATCTTATACTGCAACCCCGAACATCCCCCACCGATCACCGCAATCCTCAACGCCCCATCCGAACGACCCTGCTTCTCCAACAAGCCGCGCAAATGGCTGGATGCGTTATCCAACACCTTCACCAGCTTCTCATTGCCAATTTTGTAATTCACTGCTGTCACACCGCCAACTTGCAACTCTTGATCCCCCCAGTCAAACCCCAACATAGCTGAAGCATGTTGTCCCCATGGACATGGACCGCGTGACTCCAGTCGCGCTCTCTTCCCCATCCCAATGGAATGACAGACATTAGCCTATGGTTAAGGGGCACCGAGAAGGCCATCCTGGAAAAAATCTTAGAATGGAGAATTTCACAAACCTCTCACCAAAAGCCACATGGATTGGGTAATGCCTCTTAGACTAATCAATCTTTGGATGCCATGGCAAATCATTGCCTTGATCAGCATCTATTACGATACTGATCAGTTTCTCTTCGTTGATAACCTCTCGACCTCCTTCTTTTAGCCAAAGATTGATGTGATTTAATGCGGATTCCAAATATTCCCCAGCTTCATCATCTCTACCCAGATACTTGAGGATCATGTAAATTCGGGTCTTCGTAAACGCTAGATACTGGTTCTTCCAAAAAGGCGTTATATCAGATTCCTTTGCATTCATCGTGAGAGTGACATCGTCCAGCATCGCACTTAATGCCTTATCGGGATCTCCTGCTTTATAGATATCGCAATAGACTATGGCTTGTTGGAAAAACGGGCCATCACCCGCTGATTTCTCTGATGTAGCAACATCCTTCTGATGTTCTTCAGGCTTTTTACTACAGGCAAGTATCAAACCCGTTAAAACTAACAGGAGAAAAATATGGTTTTTCATCTTATGTGGAACGACTAGATCATTTGCGACATGAGTGAAAGCTCAAATTCAGATTGAGCCGCTTCCCATCTTCGAATTCCGTCTCCATCTCTCCTCTTGTGCCTTGCCTCTCCAAGTCTTCCGTCTCTAATCTCAACTCTTCCTTGAAATTTAGAGTTTAAAGTTTGAAGTTTCTCTCCTGCATGTCCGACGAGCTTGATCTATTCTCCTTTGCCCCCGCGCCTGAAAAGCGTGTGGCGGAGTTGCGCCAACTCATCGACCACCACAACCAACTCTACTACACCCAAGCCGAGCCGGAGATCTCGGATGCGGAATATGATAAACTGTTTCGTGAGTTGGAGGACTTGGAGAAAAAACATCCCGAACTCGCTAATCCAAACTCCCCCACCCAACGCGTCGGTTCCAAACCTCTTGATGGCTTTTCACAAATCACCCATCCCGTTCCGATGCTGAGCATCGATGACGTGTTCGAACTAACCGAGCAAGCGGTCAAAAATCTCAGTGATAAAGAAGTCGAAAAAGTCGGCAGGCGATGCAGCGAACATGAACTCATCACTTTCTACCAACGCCTTCAAAAAAATCTGGGCCGTGAAAATATCGCCGTCACCCTCGAACCAAAAATCGATGGCGTTGCTGTCTCATTGTATTACGAAAACGGCAATTTAAAATACGCCGCCACCCGCGGTGACGGCACCACTGGCGATGATGTGACCCGAAACGTCCGCACCATCCGTAACATTCCGTTGAACCTCAAGGAGGGGCTGCATTCTGCTGCCCAACAACTCCAGATCCCCTCCATCCTTGAAATCCGCGGCGAAATTTTCATGCCGAACTCTGCCTTCGCAGCGATGAACGAGGAACGTGACGAAGCAGGCCTCCCCACCTTCGCCAATCCTCGCAACGCCACCGCCGGAACGATCAAACAACTCGATCCTAAAATCGTCGCCCAACGTCCCCTAGCCTTCCTCGCTCACGGGCTCGGCGCTTACGATGGCGAAGACCTGGATTCCGAAACCGATTTCCATGCGCTGTTAGATCATTTTTCCATTCCAAGAAACCAACCTGTGCGCATCGCCGAAAACCTCGACGAACTCCTCGCAGGCATCGCTTTTTACCGCGACCACCGCCACGACATCGACCACGCCACCGATGGAGTTGTCGTGAAAGTCATCGACCGCACCGAACGCGAACAACTCGGTTTCACCTCCCGCGCTCCTCGCTGGGCTGCTGCTTATAAGTTTCTTCCTGAACAGCAAGAGACCACGCTCAAAGACATATCCATTCAAGTGGGTCGCACTGGCGTCCTAACACCTGTCGCCGAGCTCGAACCCGTTCTCATCTCCGGTTCCACCGTTTCCCGCGCCACCCTGCACAACCAAGACGAGATCTCGAAAAAAGGCATCTACATCGGTGCAAAAGTCCTCGTCGAGAAAGCGGGAGAAATCATTCCCGCCATCGTCAAAGTCATCGATCCCGATCCATCGAAGAAGCCCTTTTCACTCTACGATTTCGTTGCTGGAAAATGCCCATCCTGCAACGCTCCTATCACTCAAGAGGAAGGTTTTGTCGCATGGCGCTGCACGAATTTCGAATGCCCCGCACAAGCCGTCACTGCGATCTCCCACTTCTCCGCCCGCAAAGCCCTCGACATCGAAGGCCTCGGAGAAACCGTCGCCGAAGCCCTCGTCCGCCACGGCCACGCGAAAAGCCCGCTCGATCTCTTTTCCCTCACCGAAGAAACCCTGGCAAATCTCAATCTAGGAACCGAAGAAGCACCGCGTCGCTTTGGAGAAAAGAACTCCGCAAAAATCATCGCCGCCCTTGAAGCAGCCCGAACCAAGCCATTGAACAAATGGCTCTACGCCATGGGCATCCGCCAGCTTGGAGAATCGGCAGCGAAAGAACTTTCCCGACTTTTCATGAATTTAACGGATGTCTTTCAAAATCCCTTACTGCCAAAAATCGCAGAGCGTGGAATCAAGGATGCATGGCTGAAATCAAATCCTGTTAATCCAACTACGAAGCTCATTAACCAAGAAGAAAGCCAACGCCGCAAGATAATCGCTGATAATTACAAACCGATAGTAACTAAGTTAAGCAAAGAACTAGAACCCTATTCTATCAGCCCGGAACTAGGTGGAGTCGCAGCCCAAAACACTCTCGACTACTTCCAATCTGAGGCAGGTCAAAATGTATTAGGTAAATTTTCTGAACTTAATATTAATCCACTTTCTGCAAATTATGCGCCAATTGCACCTTCATCGACAGGCAAACTTGCAGGGAAAGTTTTCGTAATTACAGGGACATTATCAGAACCCCGCGATCATTTTAAGGATTTGATAGAATCACACGGTGGAAAAGTTGGTTCATCCGTATCAACTAAAACGGATTTTCTATTAGCAGGAGAAAACGCAGGTTCAAAAACTAAGAAAGCGGAAGAACTCGGAGTAAAAACACTTACCGAAGAAGATCTGTCTGAAATTTTAAGCTAATGAGACGCTACATTCTGAAACAAGGGAATATTTCGGTCGAAAAGTGGAACTGGAAATCCAACAATTACACTGAAAGAAAAGTATTCGACATCCTAACAGGGATAGCCCTTGGCATCCTTGCCGATGGTGAGCTTTCAGCCAAGGAAGCAAGTTTCCTCGCGAGATGGATAGAAATTAATTCCCAGATACTTCCAGAGAAATTTATCCGAAAGCTACTACCCGTTATTCGCGTTGCAGGGCACGGAGGTGATCTTGCAGATGATGAATTAGCTTCGATCACGATTCTGCTCGAATCGATCGCATTCGGTGAAACTCCCAGTAATTCAACCAATTGTGCACCTTTGATCGGGACTCCGTGTGCTTTGATTTTTGACGATATCGAATCGCCAGATATCCTGTTTGTAGGTTACGAGTTCGTCTTCACAGGCAATTTCATGAACGGAAGCAAGAAAGACTTAATGGAACGCACCAACAAGCTGGGAGCATCAGCGAAATCCGCTAATCCAACGAGTCAGACAGATTTTGTTGTGGTTGGATCAAAGGGCTCCGAGCAATGGGCATATTCCGGACTGGGACGAAAAGTTGAACACGCTCTCAAACTCAAGGGTGATTTATGTAAACTGAGAATCATTAGGGAAGAAGACTTCTTCCGTGTTCTTGAAGAATACGAAAAGACGACATCAAACTCAACGAAACCGCAATCCATAGGGTGATACGTGCCATTACAAAATAATTCATCCCTCATCATTTACTTCATCAACCTAAGCTCTGTGTTCCCTCTGTGACCTCTGCGTCTCTGCGGTGAAAATTTCCAAACCGTCTAACAATTACTCACCTAAACCCGCCGAAGCCCCGAAACTTCTCTTCACTGGAAAAACTTTCGTCATAACCGGCACACTCTCTCAAGATCGCGATCATTTCAAAACCATCATCGAGAACCATGGCGGCAAGGTTTCAGGCTCCGTCTCAAAAAAAACCGACTACGTCCTCGCCGGAGAATCCGCCGGCTCAAAACTCGACAAAGCCAAAGAACTCGGCGTCCAAATCCTAGACGAAGCCGCTTTCAATTCGATGCTTTAGGTCCATTTCTGAACCACAGAGACACAAAGGACACAGAGATTTCGTAAAATAATGCGAAACACTTTAAGCCCTGTTCCATAGCCTCTGTGTTCTCTGTGTCTCTGTGGTCAATTTCCATATTTCCAAGACGTGACAAATCCCCCCGAAGCGTTTTACTGGAGCGCATGTTGAATCAACTCCACCTCGATCGCTGGGCTGAAGTGCTCGTGAAACACGCCACCGATATCCAACCCGGCAAGATCGTTCGCATCAACGCCCAACCCAGCGCAGAGCGTTTGCTCGAAGCCGTTTATCGACAAGTGCTCATCGCTGGTGGCTTGCCCATGGTCAATTGCCGCCCTGAATTTTTAGGCGAAGCGTTTTACGAACTCGCCAACGAACAACAACTCGATTGGACCAGTCCTCTAGCCAAATTGGAAACCGAAATCATCGACGCATCCATCAACATCGGAGCGTCTAACAATTTGCGTGCTTTGGATAAATTCGATCCCAAAGTCACCCAACGCGCCGCGCGGGCGGATCGACCGAATCGTGAAATCTTTTTCCAACGCGCAGCCGTGGCCGATGATCCCTCCATCGATTCCACCCTCAAGCCGCTGCTGTGGACCACCACCCTTTTCCCAACCAACGCCTATGCCCAGGACGCGGGGATGAGTTTGAACGATTACTGCAACTTCGTCGTGCGCGCCTGCCAGCTCAATCAGGAAGACCCCGTCGCTTTCTGGCAGGAACTCGACCGCTGGCAATGCCAGCTCGCAGAGCAACTCATGACCGGCAGCGAACTCCATTTCCAAACCCCTGCCGGAACGGACCTCAAAGTGAACATCGCCGGCGCCCGCTGGCTCTCCAGCCCAGGTCGCAAAAATTTTCCCGATGGCGAAGTTTACTCTGGCCCCAATCTCAACGCCGAAAACGGCGGAGCCGATGGTGTGGTATTTTTTGACAAACGCTGCGTCTACCAAGGTCACGCCGTCCGCAACGCGCGCATCGTCATGAAAAACGGCCGTGCCACGGATGTCACCGCTGACGAGGGACAGGATTTCCTCATCTCCATGCTCGATCAAGACGACGGCGCACGCCGTATCGGCGAGGTCGCATTTGGCACCAATCGCGCCATCGACCGCCCAACTGGGCAGATTCTCTTCGACGAAAAAATGGGCGGTTCCTTCCACCTTGCCTTCGGCTCCGGTTATCCGGAAACCGGAAACTGCAACAAAAGCGCCCTCCACTGGGATCTCATCGCAAGCCTAGGCGAGGGCTCAAAAGTCACCCTCGATGGCAAACCCTTCTGCATCGACGGACAATTCGTCACCATGCCGCCAGAGGTTAAGTGGCTCTGAATAGTGAATGATGAAGAGTGAATAGTAAAAATTTAAGAAAAATGGAAGCGCGGGAGCAATTTCACCCTTCACTTTTCATCATTCACCCTTCAGTCGCCTTGACACCCAGCCAACCCTAGTGCATTTCCGCGCCATGTCTAAGCTTTCTATCCGCAACCTCGATGTCGCCTCCAAAGAAGTCCTCATGCGCGTTGACTTCAATGTCCCTCTGAAAGACGGACAAATCACTGATGACACCCGCATCCAAGCCGCGGTTCCTTCGATCAAACACCTTCTCATCGGCGGCGCGAAACTGGTTCTCTGCTCGCACATGGGCCGACCCGATGGCAAGGCCGATCCAAAATATTCTCTCGCACCCACCGCGAAACGTCTGGGTGAAATCCTCGGCCAGGAAGTGAAACTCGCTCCCGATTGCATCGGTGCCGAAGCCACAGCTCTTCGCGCAGGTTTGCAAGCCGGCCAAGTGCTCGTCCTCGAAAACACCCGTTACCACGCGGAAGAAGAGGCCAACGATTCTACCTTCGCCAGAAACCTCGCAGGCAGCGCCGAGATTTTCGTCAACGACGCCTTCGGCACCGCCCACCGCGCTCACGCCTCCACGGAGGGAGTCACGAAATTCATTCCGGTTTCTGCCATGGGCTTCCTCATCGAGAGCGAACTCGAATACCTCGAGGTCAAACTCCAAAACCCCGAGCGTCCTTTCCTCGTCATCATGGGCGGATCGAAAGTTTCCGATAAAATCCAAGTGATCACCGCCCTCATGGAAAAAGCCGACGCCTTCCTCATCGGTGGCGCCATGGCCAACACCTTCCGTAAGGCCCAAGGCTACGAGACCGGCGATTCCCGCGTCGAAACCGATAAGCTCGAGCTTGCACTCAGCATCCTTGAAAAAGCCAAATCAAAACGCGTCGATTTCCTCCTCCCTGCCGATACCCGCATCACCCAGGAATTCAAAGACGGCGCAACCACCAAGCTCTCCGGTGTTTACGGCCAAGGCGGCGGCGTAGAGAAAGGCTGGGAAGGCATCGACATCGGCGACGTCGCAATCCAAGAATTCGAAGCCGAGATCGCCAAAGCCAAAACCATTATCTGGAACGGTCCAGTCGGTGTGTTCGAAATCGAAGCCTTCGCGAAAGGCACCCGCGCCATCGCTGAAGCCATGGCAAAATCCAATGCCACCACCATCGTTGGCGGCGGAGATTCCGTCACAGCCGTCAACAAGTTCGGCCTCGACGACAAAATGACTTTCATCTCGACCGGCGGCGGCGCATCCTTGGAACTCCTCGAAGGCAAAACCCTCCCCGGCGTTGCAGCTCTGAGCGAAGCCTAATTCTTTCTAACAACTTTTAACAAATAACATTTAACATCACATGTCCCGCAAGCCCATCTTCGCCGCCAACTGGAAAATGAACAAAGGAGCCTCAGAAACCGAGGACTTCATCAAATCATTCCTTTCCAAAAAACAAGGTCTCAACCTCCATGCGGATATCGTCATCGCGCCACCATTTCTCTCACTACCGAAGCTCGCCGATCTCCTCCATCACTCCAATCCGGGTAAAAACGCACACTCCATCGGCATCGCAGCACAAAACTGCTCGCAGTTCGATTCTGGCGCCTACACTGGTGAAGTCAGCGTGCTAATGCTCCGCGAATTTTTCGTCCACTATGTCATCATCGGCCACAGCGAGCGTCGCTCCATCTTCGGCGAAACCGATGCCATGATCAACGCCAAGATCAAGAAAGCCCGCCAAGCGAATCTTAAACCCATCTTCTGCATCGGGGAAACCCTTGCCGAACGCGAAGCCGGACAACTCGAATTCGTCCTCCGCACCCAAGTCACCGAAGGCCTCAAAGACATTTCCGAAAAAGACCTCTCCGACATCATCATCGCCTACGAACCCGTGTGGGCGATCGGCACCGGCGTTACCGCAACCTCCGAACAAGCTCAGGAGGCTCACGCCTTTGTCCGCTCCCTAATTTCAGACCTCTACGGCTCCGAATCCGCTGCAAAAATCCGCATTCAATACGGCGGTTCCGTCAAACCCGATAACGCCGCCGAACTCATGGCTTGCCCAGATATCGACGGTGCCCTCATCGGCGGTGCGTCCCTCGACCCCCAGTCGTTCCTCGAAATCATCAAAAACGGAACGCAGGAGTAATTTCAAATAAGGAGCGTGGACATTCCTGTCCACTTAGCCATGGGCGGACAGAAATGTCCGCCCTCCTTATTTCACCCCATTTGATTTTCTTAAAATCCCGTTCATTAGAGCTCAGCGAAAAAATCCGCGACCTCGCGGCCGATCTCAAACTCAAAACCGCCGGCACAATCTTCACGACTGAAGCCGATCACCTAGCCAGTGCGGTTTGAATGAATGAACCTTCAGATATTTCATCGAAATGATAATTCTTCCGTCTGTAATTCGTAATTAGAATTCACACATACGAATCAACTTTAGTCTTTCTTCGTTCTTTGATAAAACACACCTACATACTCGGCGCGATAGTTCTAGCTGCATGGCCACATTCCCTCGCAGCAAAAGAAAATATTGAATCACTCTCCCCTGGCTTGGTCGCAACGTATCAAGACGATACTCGTTCAATTTCGGAAATCGTCGCGCTGCCTGAGCTTGGTCTCGCAGCAGAGGAAAGCCCACACCCTGGGGTTAAGCCGATCTTCAACTTTAGTTACAAAGGTTTTTTGAAAATAACCCAAGCGGGCAGCTACCAGTTCGAAACTCAAGGAGCGCTCTCAATTGATGGTCAACCCGTGGCGAGCGAAATCAAGCTCGAGGCAGGGAATCACGCAATACTTCTGACCCACAAGCGCCCTCCCGGCGATTCGCGCTTCGGCTTATCTTGGCAATCGGAACATTTCGTAAAAGAACCTGTGCCGCCCATCGCCCTCTGGCATAAGCCATTGCCACCGTTTCCTCAAAACGCAGACGGCAGATTTCCATCACCATCGCATCGCATTCGCACGGCACTTGCCACCTTGAAATGCGCCTCATGCCACGACGCAAATTTCCTCGAAACGATGCATCATAAATTCGCGCCGAATTCACTACTCACTCTCATGCGCCACGCTAACACACCCAAGTGGTATGGTTCTCTAACAGGACCATTGCTTGAGGAAAACGCAACCCTAACCCAACTCGCCGCAGACCTAAAAAAACTACCGAGCTCACAACGTGTCCGCGCTGCAGCTGCAGCCGAACCTAACAGCGCGAAGAACATGGTGGGCACACAAAAAGGACTTGCCTGCATCGCCTGCCACGACCTCAAGCACCACAAAACCGAAGCCGAGTCCAAAGGACCGAATCTCGCACTCATCACCGAGAGAGTCTCCTACGACTGGTTCGTGCGCTGGATGGAAAATCCAGGAAGAATGAAACCGGGCGTGCCGATGCCCGCATTTTTCGCAGGCCAAGAACCTGCTCTTCGCCAGAAAAACATCGACGCCCTGTGGGACTATTTTGCCTTGGGTCAACAGATGGAATTACCCGACGAATTGCACGTTAATCCGAACCAATTCATTTTAAAAGCATCCAACCGCCCCATCTATACCCGCACCTACATCCGTCTACCCGACGGTCGCGAGTTACTACGTGCCATCTGCGTGGGCCTACCTAACGGAGTTTCGTTTTGCTTCGACTCGGAAACCTGCCAACTCGCCTATGTATGGACCGGCGGTTTCCTTGATATGGCACCTCACTGGCAAAACCAGTCCGGCATGCCCACTCCAGTCATCGGAACTCCTTTTTTCATACAGTCATCCAGAGAAGGCCTTCGCATCGGTGATCACAAACCCGTTTTCACTGGTTATGAAATCGTCGGCGGAATACCACGCTTCGAGTTCACCATCGGCGAAGCCAAAGTAAGCCTTCACATCGATGCTCCGTCGCCAGATTCTATCAGACAAACTTTCTCCATCAGTAAACTCGACAAGCCTATCATCTTCATCGCACCGAAATTAGAATCACCGCTCGCGATGAAAGCATCACAAGGCACTTGGGCGGAAAACCGTTTAACAATTGCTGATACAGGCAATGTTGAATTCACTCTCACCACGGAAAAGAAACAGTAAGCATGAATCATTTCCGCTCCATCTTTCTCTGTCTCTGCCTCGCCTCTCAGTTGATGGCGCAATACACCATCCGCGAAATCCCCGTTCCGGAAAGCACTGTAATCGAGGCTGGTGGTGTCTGTTACTGGCCTGATGGCTCGCTAGTCGTCGCCACCCGCCGCGGCGACATCTGGACGATGCGCGAGGGACAGTGGAACCGCTTCGCCACCGGCCTGATGGATCCTCTGGGTATCTGGGCGGACAAAACGGGCGAGGCCTACGTCACTCAATCCTCGGAACTTACCCGCATCCGCGATCTCAATAGCGATGGAATCGCCGATCGCTATGAAACCGTCACCTCAGACTGGGGAGTGCCTGGCTCAAAAACAGATTTCGTCTACGGCCTCTGCCGTGATAAGCAGGGAAATTTCTACGGTTCAATGCACACCACCCACGCGCCTTGGGCAGGCGGTGTGAAACACTCACCTAACAATTTCGGTGGTCCCATGGGCGCAGCCATGATCGGCCGCGGCTGGTCTTTTCAAGTCAACAAAGAAGGAAAACTCACTTGGTGGTCCTCCGGCCTGCGCGCACCAAACGGACTTGGCTTCAACTCATCTGGCGACCTTTTCTCAACCGATAACCAAGGCGACTGGGTCGGCACTAGCGCCCTACACCACATCAAGCAAGGCGACTTTCACGGTCATCCTTCCTCCTACCAATGGGATCCAAAACGTACACTCGATCTAAAACTCCCGCTCGACCAACTCGCCACAGAGCTGAATAAAATTCGCAAGCGCCCCGCCGTTCTTTTCCCGCACGGGATTTTAGGAAACTCCCCCTCACAACCCGTGCTCGCGCCCGCCGATGGAAAATTTGGCCCCTTTACTGGACAAATGTTTGTCGGAGACAACGTCGCGCCACTCATCAGTCGGGTGTTTCTCGAAAAAATCGATGGAGAATATCAAGGCGTATGCTTCCCTTTTCTCCGCGAACATGGCCTTAAAAAAGCCCTCTGCCGCATAACCTTCTCACCTCAGGGCAGCTTAGTCATCGGCTACGGCTGCCGCGGCTGGGGACCAGCAACCGATGGAATCCAAGAAGTGGTTTGGTCAGGAAATACACCTTTCGAAATGCAGCACATCCGCCTGCTCGCCGATGGATTCGAAATCCGCTTCACCAAGCCTCTCGCCGAACAGGACATAGCAAAAGCGTTTTCAATCCAATCCTACTTTTACAAATACCATCATACTTATGGCTCGCCGATCACTGATACAAAACCTCTCGCCATCAGCGATGTCTCCCTCTCTACCGACCGCTACGTCATACGCCTCCGCACCGCACCGTTAGAAACAGGGCGAATCTATGAGTTCAAGCTCAACAACGTGAAAGCCGCCGATGGCACCGTGCTGACTAACAACGAGGCCTACTACACCCTCAACAAGCTCCTGCCGAAATGGCCGTTTTTCGCTTTCTGCATGGATCATCATGACAGCGAAAAACGCGATCTTGCCGCGCAAGCAAAGCTCTTCCGCGAACTCGGCTATGACGGAGCCGGTCACCTCGCCCAAGAATTCGGCTATAAAGGCACAGGCACCGTGAATGTTAGTGTCGAACAACGTGCGGAAAGCCTTGCGGCTGAGGGATTGCGACTGAACCAAGTTTTCGCACGCGTGTTTCTGGAAAAGGAAAACCCAATCGACCTCAAACGGATCGCAGAAATCATGCCCACCCTCGCTGAGCACCGCAGCCAACTCATTGTGTTGCTAATCGGAAACCGCGCGGCAAATCTCGATGACAAGGCTATTTCCCTGCTCAGTCAGATCGCCGATATCGCAGAGCCCCACGGAGTAACCATCGCCATTTATCCTCACCACCAAGACTACACCCAAACAATAGACGAGGCACTGAGGCTCGTGAAAAAACTCAACCGACCCGATGAGGTCGGTGTGATGTTCACCTTCACCCACTGGCAGAACTACGATCCCAACCGCGACTTGCGCGCAGTACTGACCCATGCCGCACCATTTCTCAAATCTGTTAGTATCAACGGATCAAATAATGAGAAACCTGCGGTCCTACCTCTTTCCGAAGGTGATTATGATAATGCAGATCTGTTAGAAATTCTGCGCGACATTCATTTCAAAGGCCCGGTAGGACTAATGTGCTGGGGCCTCGGCGGCGATGCGCGTATCCACTTGAGTTCTTCTATAAAAAAATGGAAAAACCTAAGCTCTGAAAATCAATTCGAGATCAAGAATCACATCGCTGATTTCGAAACAAAGGATCTCAAGGGGCGGATCGGCGACGGACGTTTCATTGGTCTAAACCAGCTTGTTCACAAACCCAGCGGCACAAAAATATCTGGAGATGGAGCAGCCAACCGCCATGGCTTGCTGACTCTCTATCGCGTCTTTACCCGCAACCATCGCTTTGGCGAAAGTGCCTATGAATGGCCAGAACGCGAGATCATCTCGAACGGCGACACCGTGGAAATGCGCTGGCCTGCCACTGCGACTAGACCCTTCGAGTTGCAGGCACGTTACACCTTTCCCGAACCCAATATGGTGAAATTGCAAGTTAACGTCACAGCGCGCGCGGAGTTGGTCGATTTCGAGGTGCAGACGGCATCCTATTTCGATACGACTTTTCCGCGCGCGGAAGTCCAGATCGGAGCAGAAAAATTCGCCACCTCCCCTGCTCAAGTCGGCACATGGCATGCATTTCCACGCGACGAACGATCCATCGCCATCATTAACGACGGGCGCTGGCGACAAGGGAGCTCACCGGTCACTTTCACCGTACGGGAACCATTTTCAACTCCCCTTAGCATCCGCCGCCATGCCAGTGACAAGCTGTCCGCCACTCTAAAATCGAGTGCGGAAGACTGTTTCGCAATCTATACCGCCCACGACGGTGAAGCACACTTTTCAAACTACCACGCACTGTTCGGGCGAACCATCCCAGCCGGAACCACAGCTACAGCCAGCGTCGTTCTCACAATAAAATAGCGAATAAAACATAGCAGGGGCAGGAACTTGGGTGCTTGTTATCCAATACAGCAAGTTTTCACCCAAAAAATAAATAAACTTCTAAGTTTTCTAAGGCCCGCGTGTCTCATACGATAGACCTATGAAATTCCTGCTATTCCTGTTTTTAACATGCGGCTTTTCACTCGCTGCTGATGCCCCTGCTTTGAGAAAACAAGCTTCAGAGCTCGAAAAACAAGGAAATTGGAAAGAAGCCTACGAGGTCCGCGTGAAACTTCTCCGTGAAGTCAACGATGCAGAATCCGGCGACGATCTCGATAAAGCGCTCAACTCCCAACGCCAACTCCGCGAACCCGATAAACTCGACGTCCTGTTAGATGAACTGACCGTAAGCAAAAAAGACAATCCCCAGTTCATGGAGGCAGCTGGAAATGCCTACCTTAACGGTCACGGTCATTACGGACAGCTTCTCGACAACAAATTCAAACGCGGTGGTTTCGATGGCAGAGGAGAATACCGCCAAGTGTTCGAACAAGATCGTATCCGCGCCATGCAGTGCTTCATGGAAGCCCTTCGCACGGTCGAAAAAGGTGGTGCTGATGAAGTCGTGGTCCTTAACAGCCTCAAACAAGCACTTCTATTCAACCGCACCGGCTCGCACTATCTCTGGCGGCTTTACATTCTAACCGATATTTCCAAATCACCCAACTTCTCAGAACAAATCGATGAAATCACCAGCGACGGTGCACCTGCTGATGCAGAAGGTAACCCCTCTTTGATCGACATCCCGGCATCCTGGCAAGCCGCCAAATCCGATGGCGAAAGATGGCGTTGGATCTTACAGGAAATCGCACGCATCGATCCTTTGCAAAAAAATCAGGGCGATTACGAATGGCTAACATTTTGCCAACAACACTACGACGTCGGTACCCTCGCCCGTTACTCATGGTGGAGCCAGCCCGATGTCAAAGAACGCAATGGCATCCTTCAGTCATCCACTCTCAAGGAAACCGAAACCATTGCCCGCCTCGCCAACGGTGTGAAACGTTTCACCCTTCGCGAAGATTACCAATTCATCCCGGGCCTGCGTGCACTCATGCGCAAGGATAAAGGATCAGCAGCTTGGCAAGCTGGTGACCAACTCGTCCAAATTTTCCTCAACCGCAGCCAATACCCGAAAGCCGCAGAAACCCTGAAAGAAGTCATCGAACTCCACGGCCCTGGCCCTAGCGAATCTCGCACCAAACTACTCAAACAAATCACCGGCAACTGGAGCCGTTTCAATCAAACCTCCACCTATTACGCCGGAGATCCGGTCGCCGTTTCCTACACCTACCGAAATACCAAGGAAACCTCACTCAAACTCAACAAGGTCAACGATGAACTGATCATGAAAGATCTCATCGAATACCTGAAGTCCGAACCCATCGAGATCGATTACAACAAAGTCAATTTTCACAACCTCGGTAACCGCCTGATCGATCAAGATCGCAAACGCTACGTCGGCGATGAAGTCCGTTCATGGAAACAAGCGCTCGATCCAGCTCCCAACCACGCAGATACCATCACCGATCTCGACCTAGGCAAACTCGCTCCGGGTTGCTACCTGTTAGAATCCAAACTTTCTGATGGCAACACTTCATGGATCACTATCTGGGTTCGCGATCTCGTCATCCTCAAACGCGCTAACGGTGACAATGGCATCTTCTATCTCGTCAACGCCAAGGACGGCACTCCGGTCGTCGGCGAATTGGAATTCTTCGGCTACCAAACCATCTATCTCGAAAAACCCAAAGGCAAACGCCGCTTCGACATCAAAACCGAAAGTTTCCGTCAAAAAACCGATGATAACGGCAAGCTCCAACTCAAAAATAAAAACTACGAAAATTTCCAATGGTATGTCATCGCCCGCTCCGGCGACCGCCGCGCCTACCTCTCCAACCAGCAGTTCAACTGGTATGACCACGGTGATCTAACAGACTACCAAGCCCAAAACACGATCGGTATCACAGACCGCCCCGTTTATCGTCCCGGTCAAACGGTTCATATGAAAATCTGGGCAGGTGAATCCCGCTACAATCTTGCCGATGTATGCACCTACGCAAACAAAACCGCCGACATCACGATCCGCGACGGCAGAGGTGAAATCGTTTTCGAAAAATCCGGTATTCCGACGGATTCCTACGGTGGTGCGACCTTTGATTACAATCTCCCCGACGAAGCCACTCTCGGTGCTTACAATATCACCGTCACCGGCGGCGTTCCTCATGCGAACTTTTCCTTCCGTGTCGAGGAATACAAAAAACCCGAATACGAGGTCATCGTCGAAGCACCGAAAGAACCTATCTCTCTCGGCGATAAATTCGATGTCACGGTTCTTGCAAAATATTACCACGGCGCCCCCGTCTCCGAAGCCACGGTGAAGATCAAAGTGCAACGCGACTTTCTCAACAATCGCTGGTTCCCAGCTGGTCCATGGGATTGGCTTTACGGTCCGGGTTATTGGTGGTGCTACTCCGAATCTCCTTGGTATCCCGGCTGGAGCAACTGGGGCTGCATCCGCCCCTCCCCTCCATGGTGGCAACACGGCCGCATGGGCGCACCCGAACTCGTCATTGAACAAACCTCACCTATCGGCGCCGATGGTAAAGTCAAAGTCACCATCGACAGCTCCATCGCGAAGCTCGTCCATGGAGATCAGGACCATACCTACTCCATCACCGCGGAAGTCATCGACGCCTCACGCCGCACCATCGTCGGCAACGGTTCCGTCCTCGCAGCTCGCGAACCCTACGCCGTCACGGTTTGGTTAGATCGTGGTTACGCAAACGTCGGCGACAAAGTCACTGGCACGTTTGCCGCACGCACTCTCGACGGCAAAAAAGTCGAGGGTAAAGCCACCGCCATCCTCTACTCTTCCGAACTCAACAAGGCGGGAGAAATCGAAGAAAAAGAAATCGGCAAATGGACACTCGAAGGCGAAAACTGGACCTTCACCGCTTCCAAACCCGGTCAATACCGCATCGCGGTCGAGTTCACCGATACCAAAGGCCGCAAACAAGAAGGAGCAACCATATTTTCTGTTAGAGGATCCGATGCGAAAGGCAATTTCCGCTACAACGATCTCGAACTCATCCCCGACAAAAAAGAATACCGACCTGGCGATACGGTGAAACTCTTGGTCAATGTCAACCAACCGAACTCTCGCGTCTGGCTTTTCATTCGCCCTTCCCAAGGCAAAGCCAGCGAAACCCAAATCATCTACATCAAAGGAAAATCCCAAGTCGTTGAAATTCCCCTCTCCCTCGCCGACATGCCGAACTTCTTCATCGAAGGCGTCACGGTCGCGAAAGGACAAGTCCACACGGTCACTCGCGAAATCGTTCTTCCTCCGGAAAAACGCCAGCTCAATGTCGAGGTCAAACCTGCCAAAGACAAACTCAAACCCCGCGAGAAGACTTCTCTAACCGTCCGCATCACCGATCACGAAGGCAAACCGTTCAAAGGCTCCACCGCGATCACGATCTACGACAAGTCTCTGGAATACATTTCCGGTGGATCGAATGTCAGTGAAATCGTTCCCTTCTTCTGGGACTGGAAACGCCACTACTATGGCCAAGGCATGCATCATTCCCAAAACCTCCACGGCTATCACCTTCAACTGCAACAGTCGATCTACATGCAGAATCTCGGAGTTTTCGGCCACATGGTTGGGAGATCCGGAAGAGCTCTCGGTTTGAGCAGTAAAAAAGGCGGAGGAGATCATGTATTTTTTGCTATGGATGCCGTGGCCGAAGGAGGCGAAGGTGGAGCTCTCATGCCTTTCGCTTCCGCTAAAATGGCGGAGGTAGGAAGCTTATCCGCCAATGCCTTCGCAGATACCGAAGCCACTGGTGAACAAGCAGGTGCCGCACCTCAAGTCATGGTTCGCTCGGAGTTCGCCGATCTCCTGAAATGGGTCGGTTCCATCGAAACCAATGAAAACGGCGAGGCTACGATCGATATCGAAATGCCAGATAACCTCACCACCTGGAAAATCAAAACCTGGGCAATGGGCAAAGGCACACGTGTCGGTGAAGGCTCAGCAGAAATTGTCACTAGCAAAGACCTCATCCTCCGCCTCCAAGCTCCACGCTTCTTTGTCGAGAAAGACGAAGCCACGCTCAGTGCGATCGTTCACAACTACCATAAAGAAGCCAAAGAAGTGACGATCTCACTCGAGCTCGACGGTAAAAATCTAACAGCGGCAGATAACAAAACCCACAAGGTTTCCATCCCTTCCATGGGAGAAACCCGCATCGACTGGAACACCAAAGCCATCGCCGAAGGTGAAACCACGATCCGCATGAAAGCCATCGCCGCCGATGACTCGGATGCAATGGAAATGAAATTCCCGGTCTACGTCCACGGCATGCTGAAAACCGATTCTTTCAGCCGCGCGATCGCTCCAGATGGCACCGTAACCTCGATTGATTTCAACATTCCAAAAGAACGCCGACCCAACCAGAGCAAACTCACGCTGAACTACTCCCCCAGCGTCGCCAGCGCGATGATCGATGCCTTGCCTTACCTTTCGAGCTACCCTTACGGTTGCACGGAACAAACCCTAAACCGTTTCGTACCCACCACGGTCGTTCATCACATCCTCAAAGACCTCGGCCACGACCTTGCTGCAATCAAAGATAAAAAGATCAACCTCAATCCCCAACAACTCGGCGATCCCAAGGAACGCGCCGCCCAATGGCAACCCAAACACCCAAACTGGAATCCTGTTTGGGATGAAAAAGAGGTCGCCAAAATGGAAGCCGCCGGCATCGCCAAACTCCGCGATCAACAAAATCCCGATGGCGGTTGGGGCTGGTTCTCCGCCTACGGCCATCAATCGTATGCGCACACCACCGCTGTCGTCATGCACGGCCTGCTCCTCGCCCGCGACAACGGTGCGAAAGTCCCAGCCGATATGATCGAACGCGGCCTCGCTTGGCTTTCTCAACATGAAGAAACCCAAGTCGATTACATCATCCATTGGAAAAAACGTGATAAAAACACCAAAGAGAAAGCTGATGCAACCGACGCCCTCGTCCGCCGCATCCTCGGCGAAGGCGGTAAAGATCACCCAAAAATGTTAGAGTTCCTCTATCGCGACAAGGTCGATCTCCCCATCTACGCCAAAGCACTGGTCGGACTCGAATTCCACCGCACCAAAGACAACGCAAAACGCGATGACCTGATCCGCAACATCCGTCAGTTTTTGAAAACCGATGCCGAAAACCAAACCGCTTATCTCGATTTAAAAAATGGAAACTATTGGTGGTATTGGTATGGCAGCGAATTCGAAGCCCAAGCCTGGTTCCTCAAACTCCTCTCCGCCGCAGAACCCAACAGCCCAGACACCCGCGGCTTGGTGAAATATCTCATCAACAACCGCCGCAACGGCACTTACTGGCACTCCACCCGCGACACCGCTTACTGCATCGAAGCGATCGGCGATTTCCTCAAAGCCACCAAAGAAGGCGATCCTAACCTGAAAGTCGAAATCCTTCTCGATGGCAAAACCCTCAAAACCGTCGAGATCAACAAAGACAATCTCTTCACCTTCGATAACACCGCCATCGTCGCAGGCGACATCCTCACCACTGGCAAACACAAGATCGAGATCCGTAAAAAAGGCGAAGGCCCGCTCTATGCGAATGCCTACGTCGAATACTTCACCTTGGAGGATTTCATCACCAAGGCCGGTCTCGAAGTCAAAGTTGACCGCACCTACCACAAACTCGTCCCCGATCAAAAAGTCATCGATGCCGTGAATTCCTCTGGCCAAGCCGTGGATCAAAAACGCTCGATCTATCAACGTATCGAGTTGAAAAGTGGCGACGAAATCAAGAGTGGCGATCTCATCGAAGTCACCCTGGGGATCGATAGCAAAAACGATTACGAATATCTCGTGTTCGAGGATTGGAAAGCCGCCGGCATGGAACCGGTCGATGTCCAATCCGGCTATAACCCGAATGGCCTCGGTGCCTACATGGAACTTCGCGATGAGAAAGTTTCCCTCTTCGTCCAATTCCTCCCACGCGGCAGACACAACCTCAGCTATCGTCTCCGCGCCGAGATCCCCGGAAAATTCAGTGCTCTACCTACCCACGGAGAAGCCATGTATGCCCCCGAACTCCGCGCCAACAGCGATGAAATGAAGTTCATGATTAAAGACTAACCGGAGAGCCGGTCTCCGACCGGCTGCCTCTATATGGACCGCGCGACTCCAGTCGCGCTCTTCTCTTCCAAATCAAATATCAAATATCAAATATCAACAATCATCAAACGTAAATCAAACCGAAAAATCTAGCAGCATATTTAATTAATCACCTTCTCACATAAGATAGATTGACGATTATTGAATGACGATTGTTGATTTTTGAATGAAGAATAAATCATAAACTCCCTCATCCAAATCCTTATCAGCCACTCTGCCGGCGCCAGAATGCCGCTGCTCTTTGGGCAATAAAAAAGGCCACCTTTTCACAGGTGACCTTTTGATAGATTCGATTGTGTTAGAAATTACTCACCCAACACACCTGGGTTTCCACCACCTTCACCCTCGCCACCTCCAGGGTGCCTGTCTGGGCGTGGACCATCCGGACGTGGACCACCAGGACGTGGACCACCAGGACGTGGACCACCAGGGCCACCATTCTTCTCATGGTGATCTTTATACATGGCCTTTTTTTCATCCTCACTCAATTCTCCGTCGCCATCTTTATCATATTTGGCGAGCATCTCTTTTTTGAAAGCTTCGTGTCTAGTCTCGCGCTCTTTCTTGGCTGCTTCTTTTTCCTCTTCGCTCAAAACGCCATCGCCATCCTTATCGAATTTTTCGAGCATTTGTTTCCTATGTGCTTCTTCTCTGGCTTTCATCGCCTCTCTGGCTTCAGAACGCTCTTGTTCGTTGAGCTTACCATCACCGTCCTTGTCAAATCTCTCGATCACCTCACGAGGAAATGGACGATCCGGATGTCCCGGACCTTCCTTACCTTCCGGTCTCTCCACCCGATTGTCTGGCCGGATTGGACGATTTTTCTCTTCTGCATTAGCGACACCTGAAAGGCCGATTGCCGCTGCAATAATGATCAATGTGTTCGTTTTCATGATTTTGGTATTGGTTTTTAAATGAGTGATTGGGTTTCTCACATGGACTAGTAACCTGAGAATTAAAACAAAGTTGCGCAAAGCGGTAAAAAAATCTGCTACCGCTCGTGAAACTATGCGATCCTTCCCTAGCCACCTGATGAAAATCCATTTTAAAAATCCCTGGCCACACCAAAGTCATGGAATTTCAGATATTTTCGGCTGGAAACTTGGGATCTCCTCCCAGGAAAAGTCGCGTATTCCTGATGCGCCCGATCACGGTGCTCCATGCCTGATTCTAGACCCTTCTACGATTGCCACCCCTCCAATGGAAGGCTGGAGAGTCACTTGGCTGGGCCATGCGTCGTTTCTTATTCAAGGCGGCGAAAAATCCCTGCTCGTCGACCCTGTTTTCTCTGAACATTGCGCACCTCTGCCCTTTCCATCGATGAAAAGGAAAGCCGCCACCCCCTGCCTCCTATCTGAACTACCTCCTATCGATGCGATCTTACTGACCCACACCCATTATGATCATCTCGATCTTCCGACCCTCCGCCAACTCGGTCGATCCATTCCACTTTTTCTTCCCACTGGCCATGCGGGATTTTTCAAGAAGTCAGGGTTCAATGATATGACCGAACTTGCTTGGTGGGATTCGCATCAACTAACAAATGAGATCCGGATTACCTCCGTTCCGAGTCAACATTTCACAGCCAGGACTCCATTCGATCGAAACACCGGACACTGGTGCGGCTGGATGATCGAAGGTTTGAATAAAAAATTATGGCACGTTGGCGACAGCGGTTATTGCCCGGCATTTTTGGAAATCGGTGAACGCTTCGAGATGATCGATCTGGCGATGATTCCTATTGGAGCTTATCAACCCAGAAGCATCATGAAAGCCATGCACATGAATCCAGATGAAGCCGTACAGGTATTTCTGGATGCCAAATGCAAACGTGCGATCGCAATGCATTGGGGAACATTCCGCCTCACCGATGAACCGCTTGGGGAGCCACCGCTACTTTTGAAACAAATCATTCAAGAAAAAAACCTGCCATTAGATTGTTTTGTAGCAGGCCATATCGGCGAGATATGGGATGTTCGATGATTATTTCAAAAAATCATCAAGCTTCGATTCTCCAGGCGACCAATAGCTGATAGATTGCACTTTGCCTCCTGAAATGGCGATTACCGTTACCTTACCCGCTTGCATGGGAAATTTCGCAATCAACCCCGCATCATCGCCAAGGATAATACGATGTGCATATTTTTGCATCTTGGGAATGGCGAACATTCTGCCGATTCTTGGCATGCCTTCAATATTAGCCAGATAAGCGGCCTTGTGATCCGAAAAATAATCCTTACCTAAAGTTGTTAGAACCGCGTTGGCTTTTTTACCTGTCTCCATGTCATGTGAAACCAGCAAATACTTGATACTCGAAGGCTTGAACTCATAATCCGCATCATGTTGATCCTTGGCTTTGAATGCTTCAACTTTTGCTCCCACAGCGTATAGCTCTGCAGAAGATATCATGACGCTGGATAGAGTTATCAGCATAACAGCCGCACACTTGTTAATGAGATTAATTTTCATTAGGGTAATTGTTTTGTTTTTTATGTTTTAATTAGATCTTTTGTCCAGTTAGTGACGATTATTAATAACAAGTAATCCTCTAAACCCTTTATGAAACTAATTCAAGCTATCCCACTATTATTTCTAGCCTTGGCTAGTGCTCATGTTAGCGCAGCAACTTTAGAAGTGAATCAGGAAAAAAGCCGCATCCATGTAGATGCGAAGGCGACGGGACATAATTTCACTGGCACGCTCGAGAAATACACCGCCACGGTGGAAGGTAACACCACGACCATAGCGCCGGATGCATTCAATCTCGCATGGAGCTTTAAAGACCTGAATACCGACGATAAAAAGCGAGATAAAGAGATGCTTGCATGGCTTGGTAGTGGTAATCCAAAAGGGAAATTCGATTTCACGAAATCGTGGGTAGACAAAAAGGGTATCAACCACGCGATGGGCAACCTCACCATCAAAGGGGTTAGCAAATCGATTTCTTTTCCTTACACCACCAAGAAAGAAGGCGATTGGGTTACCATCGATGGCACAGCAAAGATGAACTACGAAGACTTCGGGCTACCTATTATCCGGGCTATGGCCGTGATGACCGTCGATCCAAAGCTGACCGTGCGTTTCCACATCGTAGGTCAGATCAAGTAAGAACACCTAGATTATGACTCCAGAATCATGGTGGCAAAGACGCAGCGGATGCGCGAAAACCCTCCTCACCGAGTGTTTTTCAAATGGCATGGGGCAACTCGATAAAGTCGAACAACGACTAGGTGGAGCACTCAAACATATTCTCTCCAAACCCGGCTCGATGACTCGAGCCATCATCGCCTACATGGTCGGAATTGAGATGGGATTGGTAGAGGAAGGTGCGAGGGCGATTTCGTGTGGCATTGAATACCTCCATACCGCCTCTTTAATTTTCGATGATTTACCTTGCATGGACGACGCCGTTTCCCGGAGAGGCGATGATTGCGTGCATGTCGTTCATGGCGAAGCTACGGCAATTCTCGCAGCCCTAGCCCTCGTGAACCGCGGCTACTCCATGCTTTGGCAAGGGGTTGCCTCAGGTAACAGCGATCGTAGAAAAGAAGCTGCGGAATGGATCGATAAACGCCTCGGCACAAGTGGAGTGATTGGCGGCCAATCCCTCGATCTCAACAGCTGGGCAGGCTCCAAAGATACAACGAGCGTCAGTAAGGTTGCTGCCATGAAAACCGCAGATTTGCTGCGTTTAACGGTCGTGCTACCTGCTATTCTAGGTAAAGCAACCCGACGTGAAATTCAACTGCTCGACCGCCTCGCGCTGTTCCGCGGCCTCGCCTACCAGGCGGCAGATGACATCAAAGACGTTTTTCAGGAATTCTCACAATCCGGAAAAACTGGCGGACGGGATCACGCGCTGGATCGTCCAAATCTCGTGGCAACTGAAGGCGCTGAGGGCGCGATCCGGCGTTTCCTGAGACTCAATGCCATTGCCGACCGATTGCAGGCATCCCTACCCGGTGCGCTCTACCAATGGCAGATTCTCGATATGCTCCGCGTTCCTCTATCTGTGGATCTAACAGAAATAAAAATCCGCGCTGCGGTATAAGTTAGCATGAGTCTTTGGAGAATGATTTTCACCAACCTCCGCCGCCACCGCGTGCGGACGGCGATCGGTGCCGTCGGCATTGCACTCGGAGTCGCGACCATGCTGAGTGTCGTCGGTATCCTGGGCGGTGCGGTAAAAATGTTCGAACGCATCCTGCGAAACGATTCCGAGATGGTTGTTTTCGAACGAAATGTTTCCGATCTTTTTTTTAGCAACGTGCCCATCGGATTGGTTGATGAATTAAAATCTAAAAAATTCGTTAAAGATGCTCAGCCAGTGCTTTTCACCATTATTTCCGCACCGGATCGACCGGTTGTGACGTGTTTTGGCATCAGTCCAAACGATGGTCGCTTGAAAAAAAGTGAGTGGCTGGCGGGCAATATCTCAGGCTTCCGTGAGGATGAAAACGGGGTGGTGCTCGGTGAGCGTGCGGCGGATTTCCTGAACGCAAAGCTTGGAGAAAACATCGAACTGGGTCAGTACCAATACACCGTCGCAGGCATCGTGCGTATGGAAAACGGCTTCGAAAATGGTGGGGTGTTCATGCCACTGGCAACGTGTCAAAAAGCATTTCACAAAGAAGGTGTATGCTCTGTGGTGACAGTCGCTCTGGCAGATAATCATGAAGCTTCGGAAGTTAAAAATTGGATACAAGCAAACCACTCCGGCATCACCGCACTGGAGAACGAAGAATTCAGCAACAGCTATTCCCAATTCAGAATCATGAAAATCACGGCATGGGTAGTTGGCGGTTGCGCATTTCTGTTAGGTGGCCTGAGCGTGACCAACACCATGATCCTCTCTGTCTTCGGTCGTATCAAGGAGCTCGCCATTGCCCGGGTATGTGGCTTTTCACGGGGCCAGATCTCACGCATGATTTTCGGAGAATCTCTTCTCATTTCAGCCATCGGTATCATCGCCGGTTGGGTTCTCAGCAAGGGTGTTCTGATCCTGCTCCGCGCCATTCCACAATTGCAGGGATACATCGAACCAAGCATTGGCTTAAAAGAACTTTTTGGAGCCAGCATATTAGCGATGCTCACCGCCCTCATTGGGGCGCTCTATCCCGCTTGGTATGCCGCGAAACTGAATCCTGCCGCGGCTTTGAGATTTGAATAACCCTAAACATATGAGTGCTCTAGTAAAAGTCGGTGATGTATGGAAAAGCTTTGATCAAGGACGGGTCGAAGTTCTGCGCGGGGTCGGTCTCAATGTCGCTGAGGGTGAGATCATCGCGCTCTGCGGCACTTCAGGTTGCGGAAAATCCACTCTGCTCAATTGCATTTCCGGGCTCGAAGAAGTCGATAGCGGAGACGTCTCAGTCTCCGGTTACGATGTTGTCAATGAGTCCACCCGTGTCGATCTTCTCCGCCACCACATCGGCTACATTTTCCAATTTCATCACCTCATGCAGGATCTCACCTTGGCGGAAAATTGTTACGTTCCGGTCATCGCTGTGGGCGGCAGCAAACGTGATGCCCGCGAACGCATGGAGGAACTCGCAGCGTCCACCGGCATCAGCCATCGGCTCAACCAAAGAGTCCGAGAACTTTCCGGCGGAGAAAGACAACGGGGCGCTCTGGTTAGATCTTTGATGAACGATCCCAAACTGCTGCTTTGCGACGAGCCGACTGGCGCACTCGACGAAGAGAATCGGGAAAAGGTATTCGATTTGCTGTTAGACTTGGTCAGGAAACGAGGCCGTACGCTCATTCTCGCCACTCATGATCCCGAGCTAGCAAGCCGTTGCGATCGTACGTTACGAATGAGAGACGGCAGAATTGAGAGAGAGCTAGTTGGAAAATGACTCTGGAGAATTCCAGACAAGGAGTAGACACTGCCGTAGCTCATGCCTTGGCATGGCTTGTCATCGGCAACGGAGTCGGACTGTTTCTATCTATTCTTCTTCTGTTCCCGAGCCTGAATCCCGGTGAGCTCACCTATGGACGCTGGACGCCCGTTCATCTCAACGCGCAACTCTACGGCTGGACGGCAATGCCTCTCATTGCATGGCTTTTCTCTGTCTATGAAGTTCATCTAAGCAAAGCCGATAAATGGGCCTCTGCCGCAGTCTGGGCTTGGAGCAGCGCGATACTGATCGGCTCCATCTCGTGGCTTTCCGGAACAAGCTCGGGAAAAATTTTCCTCGATTGGCGCAACGGCTCGCTCTGGGTTTTTGTCGCAGCTATGATCATTCTCTGGATCGTGCTTGCAGTCGCATGGAGAGATGGCAAATGCCGCTGGAACCGCTCGAAAAAATGGCTATCTGGGATCAGTATCGCAGGTCTGGCCTTGGTTCCGATTTCAATGATATTCGCAGCCTCACCATCGGTTTATCCACCGGTCGATCCAACCACTGGTGGCCCGACTGGATCGAGCCTGCTAGGTTCAACGCTCATCGTGGTTGGAATGATGCTGCTTCTGCCACGTATTGCCGGACTTCCTACCAAACAACCCACCTCGAAACTTCGCTGGATTTTTTTCAGCATCTGTTGGTTGGTCTTTATCGTCACGGAAACCATAGGTGGAACACACTTCGACGTCTGGCAGATAGGCGCCATGCTTTGCCTTGTCCCTTGGGCGTGGCTCATTCCCCAAGATTGGAAAACATTCACATGGCCCGCAGAAACCACTGCATGGCGTTTTGCAGCCATATCTTGGTGGGGCATTTTAGTCATCTCAGGTGTCACCATGTTTTTCCCAAGTCTTCTGGATCATCTGAAATTCACCCAAGGACTGGTCGCCCACTCACATCTCGCCATGGCTGGATTCACCACTTCCTTCTGCGCGCTTCTTATAGTTTCCATCACCAACAAGAAGATGGGCGGCAAATTCACCATCCCTTTGTGGAACGCCGCCGCCCTAGGAATGATTGTGGTGCTTGCCTGGATGGGTTGGCGTGAAGGCGATGGATATTCATGGATGATCACTCATCCTCAATGGAGAGAAATAGGACTGATCATGAGAACGTTTTTTGGAGCGATTTTGTTAGTCGTCTCCGCATTATGGTTCAAACAATGGATTCGAAAATGAATAAGAAACTTCTCATCAATGGCTGGAGCGTATGCGTCGGCTCCATGGATACGATCACTGGAATACTTCTGATCTTTATGCCGGATCTCGTCCTGAAATTGTTAGGAATCGCACATCCGGATAACAGCTCATGGGTTTTCCTGAGTTGGATGGGAGTCTTCATCACTGGCGTCGGCCTAAGCTACATTTGGGCGTTGGGAAATGCGACACAGGGCAAAGTCCTTTGGAAATTCACGGCAATGATACGCTTGATGGTGGCCGGATTCATCTCATGGAAAATAGTAGCCGGTGAATTGCAACTGGCTTGGTTGCTGGTGGCGATATCCGATGCCTTTGTCGCTCTGATACAATTTGTCATTCTTCGCTTGGATTGGTGGAGGGAGGTCGATTCATGAACCTGATCGCACTGAGAGCTGCGATTTTGATCGCCGCCGTATATGGCTATTTCCTGATCTTCGCGCAGTTCTCCTTCATCGAACTCATCCGCGCCGGCGGGATCAGCCAAACGAGCGAAAAAATCATTCTCGCTACGATGGCGATCGGAGGAATAAGTTGCGGAGTTTTTGTCGCATGGCGGGGAGTTTCTAGCTACTGGTTAAAGACAGCTCTCATTGTCGCCGCGATCACTTCTGCCCTCGCCCCCACCCTGTGTCATATGCCGTATGCGGTGCTGATCGGATTTCTAGCAGGTGCCGCGCTTGGGGGTGCGACCGTAAGCCTCGCCACGTTACTTAAAGATTGGTGCGGATTGTTCTGGGTGGGACTCGGAACAGGCATCGGCTATGGCTTCTGCAACCTGCCGTGGGTTTTCCAATCCAGCCCCTACCAACAAGCATACATCGCTTGCGGACTTACCTTGATCGGATGGCTGGTCATTCCGAAACCAACTGAATCCGAAAATCTAACAGAATACACAACCGATCAAACCCGCAACTTCTGGCCCATGGTGCTTGTATTCACCGCGCTCGTCTGGTTGGACTCGGCCGCATTTTTCATCATCCAACATGTATCGGAAATGAAAGCTGGAACTTGGGGAACTGAACATCTCTGGAGAAATGCAGCACTGCATTTCATCGCTGCGATTTTGGCCGGGTTCTGGATGAAACGTGAAAATGTTAGAATCTTACCAATCGCTGCTTGGATACTACTCGCAGTCGCTTCACTGGCAACAACCCATTCATCAACGATTGCTTTCACTGGATGGCTTTACCCGATAGGCGTTTCCATTTATTCCGCCGCACTGATTGCTTGGCCCGCATGGTTCAGTCATGCAAAAAACAAAAAGCAGATCGGCTGGAGAGCTGCGGCATTGTTCGGCATCGCCGGTTGGTTTGGCTCTGCCAACGGCATTGGAATGGCACAAACTCTGGAAACCGTTCCCAACTGGTTCATCGTCGCATCGGGAGCCATCGTGATTTCAGGAATTCTTCTAACCAAAAATGGTTCGTGGCGTATCGCGGCGGTCATTGGATTGACGTTGATCGTTTTCCAATTGGGAAATCTGAATCATAAAAAGGTTTCCGAAAGCCCCATCGAACGCGGCAAACAAGTTTATCTCTCCGAAGGTTGCATCAACTGTCATTCCCAATACATCCGACCCAATAGCAGCGACGAAATTATCTGGGGAAAAGGTCCGAGTATGGATGAAATCAAAACGCAACAACCTGTTCTGATCGGTAACCGTCGGCAAGGTCCCGACTTATCAAATATCGGCACTCGCCGCTCTTCAACATGGTTGAAACAACATTTCATCAATCCCCAAGCGTTCGCTGTTGGGTCAAGCATGCCTTCTTACGCTCATCTCTTTGAAGATGGTCGCGGCGATGATCTCATTGCTTATCTCTCAAATCTTGGTCTGGAGAGATATGCCAGCCGCCTTGAACAAATGGCTGAATGGCAACCAAACGAAACGAAAGCCAAGAACAACGGCAACGAGCTTTTTTCCAAACACTGCGCCTCTTGTCATGGCACCGCAGGCCATGGTGATGGTTTAATGGCTGCCCATTTTCAAAAACCTCCCGCCAATCTCGTCGTTGGCCCTTTTATATGGTCGGCTGCGGGAGATCAGTTGAATGACAAGCTAGCGAAAATCATCAAATTTGGCATTCCCGGAACCGAAATGCCGGGCCATGAAACCTTGTCCGATCAAGACATCGCCTCTCTGCGGGCACATGTGTTGGACTTGAGAAAAGCTCCAGCTAGCAACTAATACGCTTCGATTTCTTCACCTAAGCTGACGAGAATGAGTTGCCACCGCTCACAGTCATCGCTTTCATCTTGGTCGCACCGTGGAAACTAAACCCTCAATTTCGCCTCCCAGTAAATCTGTCGTCTTCTTTCGCAGGGGATTTAGCACGCTTTTGCTCTGGGCTATCGTCGCCTCTATTTTCATCAGCATGCAACCGCTCGCCTATGTCGGCTTGGTGGCGGCTTTAGTGATCATCTCCACTCTTGAGTATTTCAAAATGCTGCACGTTGCAGAGGTGAAATGCTTCCCTCGCTACGGACTCTTTCTCGCCCTCAGCTATTGCGGCTTGAGTTCCTACTACTTGCTCAATGGAGCCAAAGACATCCCACCCGGCCTCGATGCGTTTTTCATTTTCCTCGCTGCCACCGGCGCATTCACTCTCCAACTCCGATACTCGATCAAAGGCATCGAAGCCCTTCTCTCCGTCGCGGCCAACTTACTCGGCTTCGTTTACATCGCCTATCTCTTCAGCTTCGCCTCACGCATCTCCTTCGGACTCCCCGGTAGCGGCGATGTCCCCGGCGCTTACGTTTTGCTCTGGCTGCTCGCTGTCACGAAGTTCAGCGACATGGGTGCCTACATCACCGGCTCTCTCATCGGGAAACACAAAATGATCCCAAAAATTTCCCCCGCGAAAACCTGGGAGGGCTTTGCTGGCGCTCTGTTCTTCGCACAACTCGCAGCTTGCGGATTGTATTGGCTCATGCCAGATCACCTCGATGCTCTCCATTCATGGAAACACGTGATCATTCTCGGTTTCCTCCTCGCACTCCTAGCCGTAATTGGCGACCTCGCGGAAAGTGTCTTGAAACGCTCTCTCAATGCCAAAGACTCCGGTAAAATGCTTCCCGGCATCGGCGGCGGTCTCGACCTCATCGATAGCATTTGTTTCACCGCTCCCTTCCTTTGGTTTTACCTCAAAGGCGTCATTCCTTATTGCGTATGAGTTCCGGAAAAAAACGTCGGGTCGTCGTCTTGGGTTCCACGGGATCCATCGGTCTCTCCACCCTACGTGTCGCCGCGCAGCTGCCCGATGAAATCGAAATCGTCGGCCTCGCAGCCTGCTCAAGCGTTACCAAACTAGCCCAACAAGCAATTGAAACGGGCGTTCAAAACATTGCTATTTATGACGATTCCAAGGCAGAAGCTCTCCGCGCTCTACTTCCCTCCTCAGTCAAAGTCCACGTCGGAGCCAAGGGTCTAGGCGACCTCGCCCAGCTCGAAAGCGCCGATATCGTCCTCATTTCCATCGTCGGCACCGCCGGTCTTCACCCCGCCCTCGCGGCGATTGATGCCGGAAAAGACCTCGCGATCGCCTCCAAGGAAATCCTGGTCATGGCCGGTGAAATCATCACCGCCCGCGCAGCCGAGAAGAACATCCGCATCCTTCCGGTCGATTCCGAACACAACGCGATCTTCCAATGCCTCGAGGGCCACCGCGGCCCTGAATCTGAAATTTCACGCATCATCCTCACCGCATCCGGCGGCCCTTTCCGCGACACCCCGGCGAGCGAACTTTGGAGCGTGACTCCAGAAATGGCGCTCAATCATCCCACTTGGAACATGGGGCCGAAAATCACTATCGACTCCGCGACACTTTTCAACAAAGGCCTCGAAATGATAGAAGCCCGTTGGTTGTTCGGAATCGAGATGGATCGCATCGAAGCCATCATCCATCCTCAATCCATCATTCACTCCATGGTCGAGTTCACCGACGGCTCGGTCCTCGCCCAGCTTTCAAGAACCGACATGGGCTTCCCGATTCAATACGCCCTCACCTACCCGAACCGTATCGCCGGCGCTCTCAAACCCCTGAACTTCGCCGAACTCTCCAAACTCGAATTCTTCGCCCCACGCACCGAAGATTTCCCCGCCCTCCAACTCGCTCGCCAAGCCGGCCTAACAGGTGGCACTCTGCCCGCAGTTTTCAATGCCGCCAACGAAGTCGCCGTCGATGCCTTCCGTAACGAAAAAATCCGTTTTCCTAACATCTGGGAAACCGTCGCTGCAGTGATGCGGTCTCACGAAACCATTTTCAAGCCGACGCTAGAACAAATCCTTACTGCCGATAGCCAAGCGCGTCTCGCTGCTGAAGACATGATCCTCACAGCAAATAGCTAAGATATGATTTCTATGCGCAAATTCACCATACTCCTTCTTGCCGCATGTTTCGTCGCATCGTCCATTGCCTTTGGACAAGGCAAGCAACCGAACATCTTATTCATCTTTTCCGATGACCACTCGCTGCAAGCCATCACCGCCTATGGCAAAAGCCGCTACGCGAAACATTTTCAGACTCCAAACATCGACCGACTCGCCTCTCAAGGCGCGTTGTTTGTAAACTCCTTCTGCGCCAACTCCATTTGCGGCCCCTCACGCGCTTGCATTCTCACCGGCAAACACTCGCACATCAACGGCTTCGTCGATAACGATTCACGCTTCGACGGCTCCCAGCCCACCCTGAACAAATACCTCGGCGCCGCTGGATACGAAACCGCCATCATCGGAAAATGGCACCTCGTTTCCCAACCCGTCGGGTTCGACTACTGGGAAGTCCTCCCCTCGCAAGGCAGTTACTGGAATCCGGATTTCATCCAAATGGACGGAAGTAAAAAACGCGTTGAAGGATATGTCACCGATATCATCGCCGATAAATCCATCGATTGGCTCAAAAATCGCAAAGATAAAACCAAGCCCTTCCTGCTCATGAGCCAGCACAAGGCACCGCATCGCAACTGGATGCCTGCTGAACGCCATCTCATGATGTTCGATGGCATCGATCTCCCGGAGCCAGAGAGCTTGTTCGATGACTATGCGAATCGTAGTGAGTCGCTCAAAACCCAACAGATGACCATCGCAAATCATTTCTATTGGGGTTGGGACATGTTTTTTCACGAAGCCCCACCAAAAGCGGCAGGTTTATTAGGAGGTTTACCGAACACCGAATACGATCGCATGACCCATGCGCAAAAGCGCCCGTTTGATCTTATTTACGGTCCACGCCAAAAGAAATTTCTCGATGACCTCGCAGCCGGAAAAATGTCGGAACAAGACATCGTCCGCTGGAAATACCAACGCTATATCAAAAACTACCTGAGCACGATCCAAGCCCTCGATGAAAACATCGGTCGGATGTTAGATTATCTGGAAGAAGCCGGTCTCGCCGAAAACACCATCGTGGTTTACTCATCAGATCAAAGCTTCTACCTCGGTGAAAAAGGTTGGTATGACAAACGTTGGATGTTTGAAGAATCACTGAGCATGCCGTTCATCATGCGCTGGCCGGGTGTTGTGAAACCCGGCATCCGCCCAGAGGCGCTCATCCAAAACATCGATTACACACCCACCTTTCTCGAAGCCGCAGGCCTCGAAGTTCCCAAAGACATCCAAGGCAAAAGCCTTATCCCCATCCTCAAAAACGAAGGCAAATCCCCAGATGACTGGCGCAATGCCATCTACTACTTCTACACCGGAGAAGCCACCCACAACGTCCCCGCCCACGACGGCATCCGCACCGATCAACATAAACTCTTTTATCTCCCCCGAACCAAAGAATGGCAACTCTTCGACCTCATCAAAGATCCCCAAGAAATGGTCAGCGTTCACGATGACCCTCAATACGCCGAGATTTTCAATACGATGAAAAATCGCTACCAAGAACTCCGCACCGAATTCGTCGTGCCGGAGGGAATGCCGAAATAAGCTGAAGCCTTCGCCTTCGCCTCCCCCCCACTCCAGCCACATCCATGATCCAATCTTTCGCCGACAAAGACACTCAGGAACTATTCAACCAAGAAACCAGTCGCCGCTTCAACTCCATCACACGCGTCGCGCTGCGTAAACTCATCCAAATGAACCAAGCTTCGGTTCTCTACGATCTTGCGGTGCCTCCCGGAAATCGGCTCGAAGCTTTAAAAGGAAACCTTGCGGGTTACCATTCGATTCGCATTAACGACCAATGGCGTATCGTTTTCATTTGGACGGAACACGGTCCAACCGATGTCAAAATTTGTGATTATCATTGACGCACCCCTATAACGCTATACGTTATAGTCATGAAATCTCCCATCACTCCCGGCGAAATTCTTCTGGAAGAATATTTAATTCCTATGGGCATTTCACAAAACGCCATGGCCCGTGCCATCGGCGTTGCTCCACGTGCAATTAACGAAATCATCCACGCCCGCCGTTCGATCACTCCCACCATGTCCATCCGCTTCGGCGCATTCTTCCGACAATCACCCGAATTCTGGCACGGCATCCAAGTTGAGTGTGACTTCCGAGCCTTGGCCAAAGATAAGAAAAAACTCACATCAAAAATCAAACCCGCGATCACCATCGCTCGTGCTTCATAATCATGAATTCCACACCATCACCACAGCGCGATATTCGCTACCAGTGCCTGATGACGTCACTGACCACTGATCACTTACCCCTCCTCATCAAAGCCGCCGCACTCCACAACACCGCCGGCACTCCGAGCGAAAACGCGAAGCCCCACGCAGGTTGCTCGCGTCCGATCGCGCCAATCCATGCGAATAGGAAACCCATAGGCACAGAACCACAAGCGAGGGCGATCACAAATTTTCCAAACGGCATACGCAGCAAACCCGCCATACATGCGAGCACTTCGGGTAAGATCGGCAGAGCACGGCTCATCGCCACCACCCAAGCGCCACCTCGCTCGAACAAACTTTTGCCCTTTTCAAAATCTTTTTCACCCAACCAACGCTTGGCGAAGGACTCTTTGAAAAACCGACCCACCGCATAGCCTGACATTCCTGCCAACATGGAACCAATCGCGGACAGCAGGCCCCCGATCCAAAACCCATAAACTGCGCCCAAAGCAGACATCACAATCGTTCCAGGAATCGGCAAGAAAAGATCAGCCATCAACAAAGCGATCCCTAACAACCAAGCCCAGCCTTTGGCATTTTCAAAATGTGTGACCAGATTTTCCACATTCCAGATTTCCTCCAAGCCCTGTCCGAAAAAAAACCACCCAACGAGGAAAAAAACCGCCATGGCTATCATCAAAAAAACAAGTCTCATCTTAAATTGCTTCTTTTATCTTTCTTGGATTTTGAAATTTGAGCTTTGAATTTTCAGGTAACAATTTCCACAGGTGCATCCGGCAAAGCTTTCATGAACGTCTTTCCATAGCGTTTGGTGACGATCCTATTGTCCAAAATACATACCAAGCCGTGATCTTTTTTCGTCCGAATCAACCGACCCACCCCTTGTCTCAATTTTAAAACAGCCTCAGGCAAAGAGTAGTCCATGAAGGGATTTCCGCCTGCTTCTTGGATCGCTTCCAAGCGTGAAGCAGTCAGCGGATGATCCGGCACAGCGAAAGGCAAGCGCGTTACAATCACATTTGATAAAGCCTCGCCCGGCACATCCACACCCGTCCAAAAACTATCCGTGCCAAACAGCACACTACTCACATCCTCACGAAATTCTTCAAGCATCTGATGCCGTGGCATGCCGTCGCCTTGCTTGAACAAGCGCCATCCTTTCTTTTTGAAATAACTCTCACAACGCTTCGCCGCGTCCTGCATGGTCCGATAACTCGTGAACAACACAAACGCCCGCCCCTCGCTATCACTCACCGCATCCATGATCCCCTTTGCTAACAGCTCATCATATTTCGGCGTGTTCGGTTCAGGGATGGATTTGTAAATTTTCACCTTCATCTGTTTTTGGTAATCAAACGGACTACCGATGCTCAGGGCCCGCGCCGATTCTGCACCGACCCGTTTCCGAAAATATCCCAACTCGGGATCGCCAACCCCAAGAGTCGCACTGGTCATCACCATGCATTTCTTTCCGGAAAACAACAAAGGCCGCAAACGATCCGCGACATTGATGGGTGCGGAATGGCAACTGAACTGCGTTTCCTCACGCCCGCTTTTCTCCACCCAATACACACTGCCTTCATCGCGTTGATCGAGAAAAGTTCCAATCTCAACATGCGTATCGCGAAACTTGCGCGCCAGATCCATCAGCTCGTTTTTCGAGGTTTCGTTACCAGTGTCTTCCGCTAACTCCGACAACTCCTCCCACAAATCCCGCAACGGTGCCGCCAAACAATTTCCCACGAGCTCCGGACTTCTCACGCGGTATTCTTTCGACCACTCACCGAACTTCGCCGCATTTCCAATGTCGTTGAAAAACTGATCCACCGCATTCAAGCTACGCTCCACCGCCAACATCGGCGCCGCCTTGCGATAGGTTTTCAGCAACCCCTTGCGCGTCTTCGGATTGTAAAGCCGCTGCAAATCAAAACGCATACCCGCTTGAGTGATACGCAGGCCGAGCTGAACCGCCGCCACCTGCTCCACGGTATGTGCCTCATCCATCACCGCGAAATCATTCGGAAAAAGAAATCCACCCATCTTCTCAGGCTCGTTTTCATCGGACATTTCATTCGTTTCTAACAAGGCAAAAAACAAGGTGTGATTCACCACCACCAACTTCGCATCCGCCGCGGCTTTCCGCGCCTCTTGGAAAAAACAATTTCCCTTGGGTCCACAATATCGCTGCGTGCACGAATGCGCCTCGCTGCAAACCTGCAACCAAACCTTCATCGATGGTTGAAACGGAATTCCACTTAACGTCCCATCCCGAGTCTGATCCGCCCAATCACGAATCCGCGCAAGCTCCTCACTTTCGGTCGATGTAAATAAATCGCCCGATTGCTCCCAAGCACGACGCAGCCTCGCCGGACACAAATAGTTTCCACGGCCTTTCAACAAAACCGCCGGCAAATCCTCACCCAAAATTCTCCGCACCAAGGGAATATCTTTTCTCACCAATTGCTCCTGCAAATTGATCGTATGCGTCGAGATCACGGCCTTACGACCCGTCGCCAGCGCAAACTTCGCAGCCGGAATCAGATACGCCAAAGATTTCCCCACTCCCGTCCCCGCCTCCGCAACCAATGGCTGCGACGATATGAAACTTTCCGCTACCGCACCCGCAAGTTCCTCTTGTTCAGGGCGATACTCAAAATCTTTCGATTTCGATAACAAACCCGTCCTAGAGAACACATCACGCACCTCCTCAACCAAATCCACTCCCCCTGCGTTTTCCGTAATCGAAATCATCTGCCGCCACTCTCAGCCCTCACCCGCATTTCTGCAAGAACGTAGCGCGGAGCCATTGAACCTTAAATCCGCAGATTTAAGGTTCAATCACTTCAGCTAGATTATTATTTTCCTTTAGATTAGATGGCTTTGCGTTCCCTCTGCGACCTTTGCGGCTTTGCGGTGAAAAAAGAAACCCCAACGGCTCACAGCACGGAAATCATCAAAAAGTCGCCGTGATCCCCGTATAGAACCCCAATCCCGCGCCGTTTACCGGTGTCGCGAAATTCGCTAATTCGTAATTCTCATCCGCCAAGTTCTCGACTCGCGCATGCAGGGTCACGTTTTCGTTCAGTTTGTAACTCGCATGAACGCGGAGCAGTAAATACTCATCCAAAGGAGCACCACCATAGGATCGAGTATCGACGTAAGTCGCCCCAAGCCCAAGTAGCAGTTTCTCGATAGGGCGATACTGAACCGATGCCGTCGCAGTATTTTCAGGCTGATCATCAAGCGAATCACCTAACCATGTCCATGAAACTTGGTAATCAATTTCTTCCGTGATTTCACCATTCGCGGCAAATTCCAGACCGCGAGTGAGAGTCGACCCAGGCAAGTTGATGGGTGGAGGTGATAGAGGAAATGCAAAGGTCGTTTGAATTTGGTTTTCAATCGAGTTTTCAAAATATGTGACCGAAACCCTATGTTCATCCGTCAGCTCCTGTTCTATCCCAAGATCCCAACCCAAGCTCTGCTCTGCCTCGAGATTGGGATTCCCCAAGCCAAAGGTGGTGCCGTACAAATCTAACAAGGTCGGTGTTCGGAAGGCTTTGCCAAAACCTGCTCGGAATTTCGTCTTTTCCAGCGCCTCCCATCCACCACCCAATCGCCATGTCACTTGATCGCTGTAATTCACGTAATCTTCCCAACGCACAACCGCATCCGTGGTGATGGTATCCGTTGGCTTCCATTTCATACCAAGGTGACCTCCGTAGCGATATTCATCTGAAACGGTGTTAATGGTGTTCTGATAATCGCTGTGTTCAACAAACCCACCAAACAGCAAAGTGTAAGTATCGGATAACTCAAAACTCTGATCCGTTGATAATACAACACGCTCAAGATCGGCACCGTAGTTTCCGCCCGATGAATCGTTATCGTAACTTTCCTTATACAAACCCATCACCACACTTGAAATCCAACCGGGTGCCAGACGTGCATTCGCATAAGCCGTAACCAAGTTCGAATCCACATGATCGATATTCGTTCCGAAAAAATCATACTGAAATTCCGAGTCCTGACCTCGATACGTCATTCCAAGTGTTAAGTCTTCGGTCTGCGCCCATTCCAATCTCATGGAGCTGCGTAATAGGTCGTAAGACTCATTCGGAGCATCGTTATCCGTATGCTCATGACCTCCACCCACATACCAAGATAATCCATTTTCTTTACCGGAATTGGATGCAAAGACCTGATAACTATCAAAGGATCCGATCTCCGTCCTTAAATAATTGTTAGACTCACCACTACCCCTGGCCGTTTCCATCCACAGAACACCACCCACCGATTCACCACCATGAATCGCTGCTTGCGGTCCACGAAGCACTTCGATCCGACTGAAATCATTCACCCGCGCACCTGATAGAAAATTTCCCATAGGAGAGGTCGAGTCACTGACACGAACACCATCCACAACGAGTTGCGAATATGACGAAGTTGTCCCGCGAATAAGCACGGTACCAGAGGCTCCTATTTGTCCACCTAAAGATGTTGAAACCACACCGGGAATCCGATTTAGCGCATCTTTCATATCAAGAAGACCCAGGCTTTCCATCTCCTCTGGATCAAGAACCGTCACGGCCGAGGTTGTCCGGGAAACATCCCCAGGCATCCTCCATGCCGATACCACCAACTCTTCCAGCTTATCCTCCACCTCCGCGTTCAATGAACTGCAGAGCAATGTCGCAGTTGCTCCAAATAGAGTACAGCCCGTCCTTATAGTTCGCTTATGCGCGAACGTTTTATTTTTTATCATTTATGTTTTACCTCCGTGAACCTGTATTCCGCAGGTTCGTTCAGAAACTCCCAAGGCTGGCGATCTGACTCAGCTCCCCGTTTTCACGAAAACCCATACAGTGGCGGTACCGCTCCGGATTCTCACCGGATTCCCCATCAATTGACTGCCCGAGCGACAGGCTTCCAAAGGAGTGCCACTGCTATTTCAACAACGACGGAACAGAAATAGGCATATCCATCGATGTATCCAAGCATGTTTTTATATTATTAAGGGCTGTTTTAGCTAAGGCTTATTGCTGAGCCTCTTTTACCCAGTGTTTATGTGGCTTGAAGAGCATTTGACGCTTACCTCCATTGAGTCGTCATTCTCACGCCTCCAAAATAACTCTCATCAGCTTCAACTTGTTCTGAGATTTCATAGCTTGGGAGTTTGCTTGCAATTCGCTAACGAAGTCTCATGAAGAATGTAGCTGCTGTATATTTATTAACCTCCGTGTTCTCGGCCGCTACACGAGCTATGGCGCCCACTACAAAAACTTTGATTAAATCGCTTTGCTTCCAGGCTGGAAGACGGCTTTTTCTCAGATAAATTGACTTGTCTATTAGACAAAAAAGAAAAAAGCTAATCCTTACCGAAATCCGTACACGTTTCGTGCATTTCGTGGTTAAAAAATCTTTACTCAACGGATTATCCACGGCGGATCTTCGAGCCCGTGAAAAAGATCGTCATGCGATAAACCTTCTTCTCACGCGTGGAGATAATTCCAGTATTTAAATCCACTTTCTCAGGGATTTCCACACGATGAATATCAACCATCGCTTGAAATCCACGCTCCGAATACACATCGATCAAGATCGCTATGGCAACCGGATTCTTAAAAAGTGCATCTTCGGTGTTTACGGTCGCCCGACCCGTCACAGCGTATCGTTTGATGACTGGCATCATCTTGTCTTGGATAAACTGTACCACTTTTTGTAACGTTTCCGTGTGCTCGACCTGATAGCTATCCAAACGATTCACCAGCTCCTGCCGCGCTTTAATCACGATCTCATCCGCCAATGGAATATGACGCAACATGTCGTAAGTTCGAGGATCTAACTCCAGCGAGCTTTGATACTCCAACTCACGAATAATATTTTGCTGCACCACTTGGATCGGTGCCTGGGCGTTGATGAAATGATAATGGAAAATCTGCTTAAGCGAAACTAAGGCATCATAGGTCTTTTCCTTAAATGTCCGGTAACGGTTCCGTGCCAAATCGGGGTCAAAATCCGTTATACGCTCTTCCTCTAACACACCTACACCGGATTGCCTGACTTCCGCATTGTGAAGCAAGGTTTCCCGACCACGCTTCAGCTGCCGCGCGATGCTTTCCACCTCATCAACAAATAACACCATGATATGAAACACTGGTTGGCGGAAAAAATGTGCCTGCGGCGTATCGGAAAACTCTTTCCGCAATTTCACCATTTCATCGTAAAATAACTTCAAACATTCCACCTGCACTTTCGTTCTTGGAAACCCATCCAATACCGCACTGTCGCGGAAGTCAGGTTTCAGCAACTCATGGAACAACAACCGCAACACCTCTTCATCCCCCACCATGCCACCTCGTGCCTTGATCTCCTGAGCTTCAGGTGTGCTCAATAACTGACTCACCACAATCGGCTCCGCCATGATCCCGCGGACCTTCCGAATGAAATCCGTGTTCGTTCCCTTACCCGAACCCGGCGCGCCACCTAACAAAATCAACTCTTTCGGAAACCGTAAATTTTCCCGTCCAATATTCGTCTCCAGCTCTTTCCAAACACGGTTGAAAATAAGCTGCGCATCTTTGATTTCTAAATCCGCTCTGGGCTCAGTTAATGAATTTTTACTCACGAGAACGCGATCAAAGAGCATCATCTCCCATCCGTCCAGCACGGATGAAACCTAGTTATTCGTTATAAGTTATAGCTCAAGATAACTTAGCGAATACCACCTCCAATCTGGCTTCTCCAAGTCTTCTGTCTTACTTCTTCTAGCCTTGCGCATTAAAATCATCCCTTTAGCTTCTTCACATGCGCAACAAAGCCATCTCCCTACTCCAAGAACTCACCGAAGCACACTCGATCTCAGGCTTCGAAGACGAAGTCCGAGCAATTTTCATCGACGAACTCGAAGAAGTAGGCCCCCTCGCCACCGATAAATCCGGCTCAGTCATCTGCACACACGCCAACGAAGGCCCACGCGTCATCATCGCCGGGCACATGGACGAGATCGGTTTCATCGTCCAAAACATCACCCCAGATGGATTTCTCCAATTCATCACGATCGGCGGTTGGTGGAACCAAGTTCTACTCGGCCAACGCGTCCAAATCATCAATCGAGACGGCGATAAAATCCCCGGCCTGATCGGCAGCAAACCCGTCCATTTCCTCCCTGCTTCCCAGCGCGACCTGCCTGTAGCTGTCGAATCCATGTTTATCGACATCGGCGCCAACTCCCGCCGCGAAGTCATCGACGCCTACCGCATCCAACTCGGCGCTCCCATCGCCCCACTCTCACCCTTCACCCCCATGATTAACCCCAATCTATTCATGGCTAAAGCTTTTGATAACCGGGTCGGCATGGCTGCCACGATCCAATCCGCCCAGATCCTCGCCGAAATGGACCACCCGAACGAACTCATCTTCGCTGGAACCGTCCAAGAAGAGGTCGGCCTCCGCGGAGCAAAAACCCTCGCCAATTTCACCAAACCCGATGTCGCCATCATTCTCGAAGGCCCGCCGGCCGATGACACCCCCGGCTTCAACCCATCCGAAGCCCAGGGAAAACTCGGAGGCGGCGTCCAGATCCGACTCTATGATCCCACCGCCATCGCCAATCCTCGCCTCGCCGAACTCGCCATCGAAACCGCGGAACTTGCCAACATCCCTTACCAAGTCACCGTCCGCCGCAGCGGCGGAACCGATGCCGGATCTTTCCACCTCGCCAACCACGGCATCCCATCCATCGTCCTCGGCGTCCCCACCCGTTACATTCACTCCCATAACGCCATCATTGATATCAACGATTATCTCGCCATGTTGTCACTAACGGTCGCTTTGGCCAATGAATTGGATCAGGACAGGGTCGATGGACTGACACAATACCTCTGATTTCGAAACGTTCGATTGAATTACTTGTTTGCTTCTCTAGTTAATATTTTTTAAATATCAATAAAACATTATCAATTAGTGACTTACAGTCATATTACTCGATTAATCTTTATGCTGAGAGAAGCTGCTGAAATCGAAATTGAATGGGGCATATCTAGCTCACCGTTTGGAAATGCATTCATCGCAAGCTCTCCAAAAGGCATCGTTCAGCTCTCGTTTTTCGAGACGAACGAAACCGAATCCTACCAGCAGTTGATGCACGCTTGGCCGAAAGCGAAGCTGAATAGAAACGATCGTTTAGTAGGCGAACTCTCACGCCAGATCTTCCAATCTGGGACCTCAGAAAAACCCAAAATCGCCCCCCAAGGCACCGAGTTTCAACTCCAAGTCTGGAAGGCATTACTGAATATCCCGAGGGGTAAAACCGCCACCTACAGCCAAATCGCTAAGCTCATCGGCAAACCCAAGGCCAGCCGAGCTGTCGGAAATGCCACAGGAAAAAACCCCATCGCCTTCCTCATCCCCTGCCACCGAGTCATCCGCACAGACGGTTCCTTAGGTGGCTTCCGCTGGGGAACCAACTGCAAAGCCAAAATCCTTGGTTCGGAACTAGCCTAAGCTCTTCCTCTTCATTCAAAAATCAACAACGCCTCAGTGAGCATTAGCGATTGATGATTATTGATTTTGGATTTTTAATTTGAGAATCCCAATCCCTTTTTCACTATTCACTATTCAATCTTCACTCTTCAATCTACTCTCGCCAACCCATATCAAGCCGACTAAAATCTCCTGTGACTGATCATGAGTAACGATTCACAAACCCCTGAAAACTTTCCCAACGGAAATCCGCCCGATTTCCCGGCGGATATCAGCGGGTATAACGAAAACGACCTGTGGGAACTCGGTGATTCACCTAATGAGTTTCCTAAGGATCTCAAAGAGACTAAAAAAAGTTATGGGATAATGGAGAAACCCGTTTCGACGGACGATTCTCAAAACGCCCCAACCCCACCAGTAGACACTCGCACATTCTACGCCAGCCTAACAGGACTCGAGAAAATCAGCTTATTTGCCATTGTAGCCACTTTTGCCATCTCTGCAGTTCTAGCAATCATCCACTTTTCAAAGGAAATCCCCATCGATTCGAAAATCTCGAAAATCGTCAAATTACCTATCGAAGGCAAAATTCTCACAATTACCACTGTAGAAACCTATTGGCGCAAACCAAACTCTCAAGGTGAAAGTATCGACGTCGTTAAACGTGGAGCCATACTCATCCCTAACATAAAAATGACAGCATCAGGTAAATCCGGAGCCATCCGTATCTTCTTTCGAGATAGCGATGGCACGCTTGTTGGTGACAGCACTACGCTTGCCATTTCAGGAACCCAAGATATCACCATCTCCGCCACCGATGGCTTCAGTGACATAGGCATGCACGCCTCCTACCGCACTGGAGAACACCCACGCTGGATGATCCAAGCCTTCGAAGGCCCATCCGTCGACGCCCCCATCGAAAATTTTCACCCCATCTTCGAGACCGAAATCTCCACAGATATACGTTAAAGAGTGAATGATGAGTAGTGAATAGTGAAATGAATTAAAATCTCTCTGCTTTGACTCCATTTTATTCCATCCAAGCCATCACTGCTTCGCCTATATTCTAATTGCTCGTAAAACTCGCTCTGCTTTGACTCCATTTTATTCCATCCAAGCCATCACCGCTTCGCCTATATTCTAATTGCTCGTAAAACTCGCTCTGTTTTGACTCCATTTCATTCCGTCCAAGCCATCACCGCTTCGCCTATATTCTAATTGCTCGTAAAACTCGCTCTGCTTTGACTCCATTTTATTCCATCCAAGCCATCACCGCTTCGCCTATATTCTAATTGCTCGTAAAACTCGCTCTGCTTTCACTCTTCAAACTTCACTCTTCACTATTCCATGACTCCACTCCCACCCAAAGAAGGCTGGCACGTTCTTCACCTCTTCTATCACATCGACTACTCGCAATGGGCGATGCTCGGCGATGATGAAAAACGCCAAGCTAAAGTCCGTTTTACCGAGCTCATTCAGGAAATCCGCGCGACTCCTGACACTCAGCTCCTAACATTTTCCATCGTCTCTCCCAAAGCCGATCTCGGGTTCATGCTACTCACCCCAGATCTCCATGTTGCGAATTCCTTTGAGAAACAACTCTCCCTCTCTCTCGGCCCAGAAATTCTAACACCCGCGTATTCCTATTTCTCTATCACCGAGCCTTCCGAATACACCACCACCCGCGAGCAATATATCGCCGAAACTTTGATCGCCGAAAAGAACCTCAGCGCCGATAGCGAAGAATACGCCACCGCACTTAAAGAATTCGACGAGCGGATGGCTCACTACCGCTCCTACCGCGTCTATCCTCAACTTCCCGATTGGCCAATTGTTTGCTTCTATCCCATGACCAAACGCCGGAGCGGAAACGATAACTGGTATTCGCTCGATTACGAAACCCGTCGCAACCTCATGTCCGGCCACGCCCGCGTCGGACGCACTTACTCCGGACGCATCCTCCAACTGATCACCGGCTCCACCGGCCTCGACGAACACGAATGGGGCGTCACGCTCCTCTCCAAAACCACCTCCGACATCAAAGACATCGTCTACGAAATGCGCTTCGACGAAGTCTCCGCAAGATACGCCGAATTCGGTGATTTTTATATCTGCCTTCAGTTGCCGCTGAATGAATTGTTTAAGCGACTGTGTTTGTAACGTTCGGAATAGATTGCGAATGGTCGATCTCTTAAGAAAAAATTAGCAGATTCATCCAAAACAGCTAACTTACCACAGATATCCAAGAAAACAGGATACCATCAGCAAAGAAAGTTTGAGAAAGATCAGCGACTTGAAATTTTCTTATAACACTCACTTAAACTAACAAATTCTTTGATGTTATT
>Ga0315909_10000739_pt1 | contig 44005 bp, 41 predicted proteins | sample LakEriMetagenome_11_FD_203527 | JGI IMG/M metagenome (GOLD analysis project Ga0315909, IMG submission 203527) | Freshwater fungal communities from buoy surface, Lake Erie, Ohio, United States - Buoy 2 MA125 | ecosystem: Environmental > Aquatic > Freshwater > Lake | place: USA: Lake Erie, Ohio... | reverse complement strand
TGACGGAAGTGTTTTGGCTCCCGGACAAATTCGTGAGAGCAATCGCACGATGCTGATGGGTCTTGTCTCGCAGGCTGGTGCAGAGGCTATTGATTACGGAATTGTTCGTGACGACGAGGCTGCACTCGAAGCGGTGTTGCGGCAAGCGGCCACCGAATGCGATGCCATTGTGACAAGCGGTGGCGTGAGCATGGGTGACTACGACGTCGTCAAGGCAGTTCTTTCACGCATCGCTGAGATGCACTGGATGCAACTTGCGATCAAGCCAGCTAAACCGTTTGCCTTTGGTCTGTTGCAATCTTCAGATGGTCGTCGTGTGCCGGTGTTTGGTTTGCCTGGGAATCCCGTGAGCTCATTAGTGAGTTTTGAACTATTGGCCCGTCCAGCAATCCGCAAGATGGCTGGACACCCAGAATCGGCATGGGATCGTCCGACGATCACTGCAATAGCTGATAGCCCCATCAAGCGATCAGTTGATGGCAAAGTGCATTATCAGCGAGTGATCGCTCACTTTAAGGACGACGGGCGACTTCACATTGATTCGGTCCGTTCGCAAGGAAGCCATCAATTGGCGGCTTCGGCCTTGGCTAATGCCATTGCAGTGGTTCCCAACGGCACTGGGGTGGAGGCTGGGGGAGAGGTCCCGACCATCCTTCTCGTATCCTGAAGCCATGTCATCAACAGCTGCTGTTCGAGATTTGGTTGACCCCTACGGTCGGACCATTCGCGACCTACGCATTTCGGTGACCGATCGTTGTAATTTCCGTTGCACCTATTGCATGCCGGCTGAAGGCATGGTGTGGTTGCCAAAGACCGAAGTCTTGACCTTCGAAGAAATTGAACGCTTAGCCCGCATTGTTGTTGAACATTTTGGTGTCGACGGAATTCGCTTAACGGGTGGAGAGCCCACGATGCGTGCCCACTTGCCAGTTTTGGTCGCCAAGCTTGCGGCGCTGTCGGTGCCAAAAGATTCGGCGTCGCCGCTTGCTGGTCAACCAATTGATCTTGCGATTACTACTAATGGCGCAACGTTGGCGAATTGCGTTGATGAATTGAAGTTGGCCGGGATCGGTCGCGTCAACATCAGTCTTGACACGCTTGACCGAGCAAAGTTTGAACAGATGACTCGCCGCGACGAATTGCCTCGTGTGTTGGCAGGCATTGATGCGGCGATTGGTGCCGGTTTCTCGAGCGTCAAGATCAACGCAGTCGTTGAACGCGGAGTCAACGATAACGAAATTCTCGACCTTGCCGAATTCGGACGAAACAAGGGCATTGAAGTGCGTTTCATTGAGTTCATGCCGCTTGATGCTGAAGGTCATTGGTTGAGCGACAAAGTTGTCAGCCAAGATGAAATCGTGGAGCAGATTGCCAAAGTTCATCCACTTGAATTGATCCCAGCACGTGGCGCAGCTCCGGCCGACCGCTGGCGCTATCTCGACGGCAAGGGAAGCGTCGGCGTTATTCCGAGCGTGACCAAACCATTCTGCGGAGACTGTGATCGCGTGCGTCTCACGGCTGATGGACAATTCAGAACCTGTTTGTTTGCGACAACCGAATTTGACTTGCGAGATCTCATGCGCTCAGGAGCTGACGACGCAGCAGTCGCGGCAGAAGTTGAACGAGCCGTCGGCACCAAGTGGGCAGGACATCAGATCAATCAAGTGAATTTCATTCGCCCCAAACGGTCAATGTCGCAAATTGGCGGCTGACGTTAGCGAGCAGTAGTTAGGACAGTCGCTCTAACGAGTGAATAGTCGTGTGCACTCCGGGGCTAAAGAGCAAGTGTGGTTCGCCTGGTGGGCGAGGGAGTCCGGCGGCCGTGACGAGGTTGTCGTCGAGATGCAACAATTCGGCACGATGAAGTGGCCAGGGTTCGTGTTCGACTGCGCCGTACCAAAGCCGATCGCCGCGCGATGATGAGACGAGTCCCCAACGCGATGTCAAAAAGTTTTCTAAAGGCCCGGGTTGAACCGACTCGCCAATACGAACAGCGAGCGCCGATGACGAGTGATGGGGCCACTTGCGGGAAACATTGCTGGTCAATATCGCTCCTTCGCCGGTGCCCGTCAATGTCACTCTCGTCGTGCCATAGCAATACGGAAGTTTGAATGCAGTACGCGCCACCAAAGTCGGAAGAAGTTTTTGTGTATCGAGCGAGAAAAACCACACTGCCGATCGGCTTCGCGATGTGACGTAGGTGCGGACATTGACTTCGGCAAAGTTCGAGGTGGTCGGAATCGGCGGCAATCCGCGCAACCGCAAGTTGCGCATGTTGAACGGCACGAGTCCTACGTAGGCCTTGCCTTCAAAAGTGTCGAGTTCAACGCCCGATGGAAGGAGTCGTTGAACGACCTCGGGTTCGTATGCCCAATGAGCAAAAAGTAAGTCCTGCCACTGTTGCGTCATGACCTTCATCTCCCCATCGTTCAACATGTTGTTGACTGATGAGGGATCAGAAGTCGGTGACTCCTGGCTCGTTCATTCCTGATTGGCAGATACTCTTACGACTGTGACGGAGAGCTCGAATCAATCTGATTCCCACCAAACTGGTTTGACACATCTCGATCAGCACGGCCAGGCACGCATGGTTGATGTGGGGGCAAAGCAGGCCACCCAGCGTCGGGCGGTCGCTCGATGCAAGATTTTCATGAGCCCAGACACGATTGCTGCGGTGACTAACCAGGACTTGAAAAAGGGTGATGTCTTGGCGGTGGCTCGAATTGCTGGGATTCAGGCTGCCAAACGAACATCTGACCTCATTCCGCTATGCCATCCTGTGATGTTGACGAGCACCTCAGTGAGCTTTGAGATTGCCGACGATCACATTGTGGTTGAGGCTCATGCCGAGGTGTTTGAGCGCACTGGAGTCGAAATGGAGGCCCTCTGCGCTTGCTCGGTTGCGGCCATGACCATTTATGACATGTGTAAAGCCATTGATAAGTCGATGGTGATCGGTGAATTGGCCCTGTGGGAGAAGACCGGGGGCTCTTCTGGGACCTATCGGCGAGCCCCTGAACAGGGAAAATAGCCACATTCGAAATTTTGGCGGGGGTGACCTGAATGCCACTGCGTTCACCTAAAGTTCGCCTAATATTGCGTCGTTCGTCACGAATGTTGTAAAACTGTAATGAAGCGGGTTGCCTAGTAACCCGTGACCGCTTCGGTGGTCGGTACATCCTGAGTACTTCGTGAGTGCTCAGGCCAGATCACTGAATCAAGATTGAGGGGAGGACGTCGACATGGGCACCATTGTTTTGTTAGTAGTTGCAGCAGCTTGGGCCGCCGTACTCGTTCCGCCGTTGATGCGTGGTCGTCAAGACAGTCGTCCCAGTTCCTCAGTTGTTGATTTTCGCCGTCAGTTGTCAACACTTCAGCGTTCGGCACCTATTCGTCCCGGTTCACCGATGCGTTCGATGGCTCGCCCCTTGGCTCCTTCGCCAGTTCGTCAGCGTTCGACGCACATGTCGCATGCAACCCCCACTCGTGGCATCGTTCGACACAACGTCAGCCGTCAGCACCTGATTAAGCAGCGTCGCCAAAATGTTCTTGTTGCTTTGACCTTGGTCACCCTTGGTTCAGCGTTCATCGCTTTCACAACGAAGAGCGATCTCTTCATCTACGTGTTTGTCTTGTCGGCCATTTCGTTGGCGGGCTATTGCTACAAACTGTCCCAATTGCGCCGGTACCCGAGCTCACAGCAGCCGTATCGTCGTGACTGGGTTCGTGCCGCCTGACGTTCGTCGTCGGTTTCTCGCTAGAGTTCAAACACCTTCGGGGGTGTAGCTCAGTTGGCAGAGCGCTACGTTCGCATCGTAGAGGCCAGGAGTTCAATTCTCCTCATCTCCACCCGAGACCTAACAACTTGTCGAGCCGTACGCAATGAGCGACGGCAACTAGGGTCGCAGGTATGTCTGGTCCACTGCACGGAGTCAAAGTTGTTGAATTAGGTGTTTGGGTAGCTGGTCCAGCTGCTGCGGGTGTCTTGGGCGACTGGGGTGCCGATGTCATCAAGATTGAACCCTTGTCGGGAGACCCTGCACGAACATTTCAACGCATGTTTGGCGGCGACATGCCAAACAATCCCGTCTTCGAATTAGACAATCGCAACAAGCGCGGCATCGCACTCGATATTTCAACTCCCGAAGGGCGCGAGATTGCCCTTGAACTCTTAGATCAGGCCGATGTTTTTGTCACCAATGTGCGAGTTGATGCACTGAAGCGTGCCGGTCTTGACTACGACGCCGTGAGCGCTCGCAATCCGCGTCTGGTGTACGGCCAAATCACTGGTTACGGGCTTGAAGGACCAGACGCAAACCGTCCTGGCTACGACATCGCGGCATTTTGGGCACGATCAGGAATTGCGCACATGCTTACTCCCGAAGGCGGAGCTCTGCCCTTTCAACGTGGTGGTATGGGCGACCACACCACTGGTGTCACTTTTGCTGGTGCAATTTCGGCGGCGTTGTATCAACGCGAACGCTCGGGTCTCGGGCAGATGGTGTCATCGTCGTTACTGCGACAAGGTGTGTACACGATTGGTTTCGATCTCAACATGATGTTGGGCTGGGGTCAGCATCCGATGATTGGTCAACGCACGCAGATGATGAACCCGTCGGTGAACAACTATCAAGCTGGCGATGGCAAGTGGTTTTGGGTCGTTGGTCTTGAAGGTGAGCGACATTGGCCGCCGTTAGCGCGCGTTGCTGGACACCCCGAGTGGATTACTGACGAGCGCTTCGTGACTCCGTTGCAACGCGCGATCAACCACAAAGAATTGATTGCGCTTCTTGATGAAGCGTTCTCGGGTAAATCGCTCGACGAATGGGCTGATATCTTCGCAACCGAACCCGACATGTTTTGGTCACCAGTGAATTCGGCCGAAGAAGTATTGGCCGATCCCCAGTTGCAGCATGCAGGTGGACTGATTGAAGTGCCCGATGAATATGGCACGACAACCATGATTGCGTCGCCGGCAGATTTTCATGGAACACCGGGTGAGCCACGATGGATTGCGCCGAAGTTGGGCGAACACACCGCTGATGTGTTGCGTGAATTAGGGCGAAGCGATGTAGTGATCGACGATTTATTCGCTCGACAAGTCGCCGCGCAATTCGTTGAAGAGTAAAGGCCTCAGCCCAAACGGGGCATGACGTCATCCATTAACTGCACGACTTCAAAGGCGCAGTTGATGAAATCTTCAACCTCGCCGCCACCTGGGTCAACAACTTCTTCCCACGGTTCAAGTTCGACCGAGGCCAAGTTAAGTGCAGCGATGCGCTCGACAAATGGACCGTCATGTTCAAGATGGCGGGTCAGTCTTTTGAGCGTTGACGTTCGATGCGCAACATGGGGAAAGTTGCGACGAATCCATTCGACATGTTCGGGCGCTAAAGCAATGATGAGGTCGGCCGCATCCACATGATGTTGTTCAATTTGTTTACTGCGGTGACCTTGGGCTTGCAGGCCAATCTGTTTCAATGCTTCGCGGGTACGAAAACTGATGGGCTGTCCATCAACAGTCAGCGTGCCAGCAGTGACGACATCTAGATCGGGCCGACGATCATTAATGATCGCCCCGGCCATAACCGATCGCGCGGCATTGCCAGTGCAGATAACAAGAAGTGAAGGCACGGGTGTTTAGTTGATGTCGGCCATCGTGGTGCGCGGACGGGCTGCGGCCAACAATGGACGAATTGCTGCATCAACGTCTTCGGCTTCGGCTGGGGGAGTCGTGAGGGTTGGACCACGCTGCCAACTTTCGGCAATCGCCAAGAACATGCCATTCGATTCGATGACTTGGCCAGTCACGTCTTTCGACAATGGTGAAGCCAGCCAGGTGACGATGGGGGCAACCCAACGTGGATCAAACTTGGCCAACATTTCATCGGGCAAGTTGAGGTCTTCGGTTAGGCGTGTCAGCGCACCTGGAGCAATGGCATTGGCGGTCACGCCATAGCGGCTGAGTTCTTGTGCGGCGATCTGTGTGAATGCTGCAATACCTGCCTTGGCGGCTCCGTAATTGGCCTGGCCTGGGTTGGCATACAAACCAGCCACTGACGATGTGTTGATGATGCGCGCGTCGTTGGTCTTGCCATCTTTTGAACGGTTGCGCCAGTACTCGGCGGCAAAACGACTCGTACCGAACGTTCCCTTGAGGTGAACCTTGATGACTGAGTCCCATTCTTCTTCGGCCATCGAGAACAACATGCGGTCACGCAAGATGCCGGCATTGTTGACGACGACGTCAAGACCACCGAAAGTGTCAATCGCTTGATCGACGATGCTCTTCGCGCCGGCATACGAACTGATGTCGTCGGTATTTGCGACGGCTTGTCCACCGGCGGCCTTGATTTCATTCGCCACGTCTTGGGCGGGACCGGAGTCGCCACCACTTCCGTCACGCGATGCACCGAGGTCGTTGACCACGACGAGGCCGCCGTGGGCGCCCAGCATGAGGGCGTATTCGCGACCAATTCCACGTCCGGCACCAGTAACGATGCAGACCCGACCTTCAACCATGTTGTGATTCGACATGTCTTGACTTTAGGCGTTCAAGCGTGGGTTGAGCGCAGTCGAATCAGCGAGAAGTCAGCCCCGTAACGCCGATAATTGCGATGGGTCGATGTATTCATCAAGTTGAGTGATGAGACCTTCATCGTTAAGTGTGACGATCATGACCGAATGAGCGCAGATTTCTCCGCCAGGAGCGGTTCCGCGAATTGCGGCCTGCCACATCCAGCCGGTGCTGGTGGCGGCAACTGCTCGAGTTTCCCAACGAAGGTTCGGGATGATGGCGTGCATCCGAGTCAAGGTTTTGCCGGTGCTTGCGTACGGCACGCTCTTGTCGTCGAAGTTATGCCAAACAAGAGCACCTTCAACGCACATCGACATGGTGATATCAGGTTGTCCAGCATTGGTTGCAGCCGCAAATTTGCTGTGGTGCTCAAGTTTTTGCTCATTTGTTAAAGCCATCGTGGTGTCCTTTCAAGAACGAATGGTGTGATCAGGTTGGAACGCCACCGTCAACAGTGAAAACTGCGCCAGTGGTGTAGGTGCTGGCGTCGCTTGCCAAGAATAAGGCAGCCCCAACGATTTCGTGCGGTTCACCAACGCGCTTGAGGGCGACTCGTTTCATCATTTGGTCAACCATGTCCCAGTTCCAGGCTTTGCTGATATCGGTACGAAATGAACCAGGCATAATGCAGTTAACGCGTACGTGCGGACCAAAGGTTTGTGCGAATCCGATCGTCATCGCGTTCAATCCTGCTTTTGCTGCTGTGTACGGAATGACATCGGGTGTGGGGTGAATTGCGGCAATGCTTGAAATGTTGATGATTGAGCCAGCCCGGCCAGTTTCTTTGGCGCGTTCGCTCATACGTGACCCAAGTAAAGCCGAGAGTCGAAATGGTCCTTTGAGATTGAGGCCAATCACCGAATCCCACATTTGTTCGTTGACGTTGGTGATGTTGTCGTACAGCGGTGACTTGCCGGCATTGTTGACCAAGATGTCAACGCCACCGAATTCATTCCAAGCCGCCTCAGCAAGACCTTCAAGTTCATCCCAGCGTCCGATATGGCAGGCATAAGGAACGCAGTTTCGCCCAGTCTCACGTCGAACTTCGGCCGCAGTTTCTTCGCACGATTCAATCGAGCGGCTGGCGATCATGATGTCGGCGCCTTGATGAGCGAAAGCCAACGCCATCTCTTTGCCGAGTCCTCGGCTGCCACCAGTGATGAGGGCAGTACGACCAGTGAGATCAAACAGATTTGCGGGGTTCGCCACGGCCGGGGGAGGTGTTGTCATGAAAAGACCTTAGGTCGGGCGCGCCGATTACGCCGAAAGGTGCTTTTCGGGCGAAACTAGATCCATGGACTTTTCTGAGTCAGCCCAAGCCTCAACCTTTCGTCACGAAGTGCGAACGTGGCTGAATGACAAATTGGTTGGCGACTATCGCAAACTAGGCACGTCGGCCGAGATGGGGGCTCATGACTGGCATGTGCGGGTCGCTTGGGAACAAGAACTCGGACGTGCTGGCTGGTTGGGGCTCACGTGGCCCAAAGCCTTTGGTGGTCGCGAGGTGTCGGTCTCAGAAGAATTGGTCTTTGCCCAGGAATACACCTTGGCTAACGGCCCGCAACGTGCGGGTTTCTTCGGTGAAGGCTTGCTTGGGCCGACATTGATCACTTTTGGTTCACCCGAACAACAGCAACGTTTCTTGCCGCCCATTTTGCAGGGTGAAGAATATTGGTGCCAAGGCTTCAGCGAACCTGGTGCTGGATCTGATCTTGCTGGTGTGCGAACGACCGCGGTACTTGATGGCGATACTTGGCGAATTGATGGCCAAAAGGTGTGGACGAGTCAAGCGCAATTCGCGCAATGGATTTTTGTTTTGTGCCGCACCGAACTTGACGAAAAAGCTCATAAGGCTTTGTCGTATTTGCTGGTACCCATCGATCAACCTGGTGTTGAAGTTCGACCGCTCAAAGACTTGTCGGGCAACGATCACTTCTGCGAAGTGTTCTTTGATGGTGCTATCACTGCGGCCGACATGGTGGTCGGTGGACGTGGCAATGGCTGGAAAACTGCGATGGGCACTTTGGGGTTTGAACGCGGCACTGCGTTCATGGCTCAGCAATTGCGGTTCGCCAAAGAATTTGCCAATGTACGTGAGCTTGCTCAGCACAAGGGAGTCGCCGAAGACCCCGAAATTCGTCAACGCTTGGCGCGTGCGTACGGCGAATTAGAAATCATGCGGTGGTCAGGTTTGCGTAACGTCACCCGATTCATCAAAGGTGGTCAGCCTGGCCCCGAAGGATCAATCGGCAAACTGTTTTGGTCAAAGTGGCATCAGCGACTCGGCGAACTTGAAGCAGATTTACTGGGAGCCGACGCGATGATCATGCACGATGAAGGCTCGCTTGAGCACGATTTTCAACACACGTTCTTATTCAGTCGGGCCCACACGATTTACGCAGGATCAACCGAGATTCAACGCAACATTGTTGGCGAACGAGTTCTTGGATTGCCGCGAGAATAACTCGCAGCAACCAACATCACATACGTTCGATAATGGTTGCGGTACCCATACCGCCGCCGGTGCACATCGTGATCAGTGCGGTCTGCTTGTCTTGACGCTCGAGTTCATCGAGAGCAGTCTGCATGAGCATCGGTCCACTGCCACCAATGGGGTGACCAAGGGCGATTGCTCCACCGTTGACATTGACGTTTTCGTTAGTGATACCGAGTTCGCGCATTGCACGTAGCGGAATGGCCGCGAAAGCTTCGTTGATTTCCCAAAGATCGATGTCCTTGGTGGTCATGCCGGCACGATCGAGGCACTTCTTTGATGCAGGCGCAGGGGCAGTGAGCATGATGACGGGTTCGGCACCAGCAACTGACGACATCACGATGCGGGCGCGGGGCTTGAGACCGTGAGCCTTGGCATATTCGGGACTGGCGATCATGATGACGCCAGCGCCATCGACAACACCTGAAGAGTTGCCAGCGTGGTGAACGTGATCGACGCCTGAAATTTCTGGGTACACCTGCTTGCACATTTCGTCGAACGTGCGATCAAACTCTTTGAATTGATGAGCGCCGAGACGTGCGAATGACGCTGACAGACCAGCGAGCGATTCCATCGTGGTGTCGGGGCGCAAGTGCTCGTCCTTGGCGAGAGCAACAGTGCCATCAGGATTCAAAATCGGAACAACACTGCGATCAAATCGACCCTCAGCTTGGGCGATGGCAGCACGCTGCTGACTTACCAATGCGAATGCATCAACATCCTCACGAGTGAATCCACCGATGGTGGCAATGAGGTCAGCAGAAATTCCCTGCGGAACCATCGGGAACATTTCGCGCAGTGCGGCGTTACCTGATGTGAAGTCGGGTGCCCCTTCTGGTGCTGGCCAACGCGACATGGATTCAACGCCACCGGCAATCACGAGATCTTGGTGGCCGGCTTGCACGCCCATGGCTGCCCATGTGACTGCTTGCTGGCCTGAACCACAGAAGCGGTTAATGGTGACGCCAGGTGCAGTGACTGGCCAACCTGCTGCCAGTACGGCCATACGACCAATACAAGCGCCGTGATCGCCAACGCTGTTGCCATTGCCAACGATGACGTCATCGACATCGGACGTGTCGAAGCCGACGCGCTTCTGCAGGGCGTTCAAAACTTGAGCAAGTAGTTCTTGGGGATGGATGTGGTGCAACGAACCAGTTGATTTGCCGCGACCACGTGGGCTGCGTACTCCGTCAATAATCCAAGCTTCGGCCATGGCGAATCTCCTTCACGAAAGCGGCTTTGCCGCTCAATCTCGTTACTGACCGTAGTCGGCGACGAGGTCGGCCGAGTAACGCAACATGCCAGAACTCAGGCTTCTGCTGCCCCAGATACTTGATTCTCCAAATAGACGGCATCAGTTTGAGGGTTACGCCGCAATGGGAGTTCGCCCAGATGGAACGCTTGTCACAGTTCGGCGCTAAGTCGGGTCTCTTCTCGTGTGCGTAGCGCAGTGTTGACTCGTTGGCGTTCGAGGACCTGTTGCAACGTTTTGGCAGCTTGTGGAATGTTATGTTCAGCAAAAAATGCTTGAACATCTGCTTCCAATTCTGGAGTGTTAAGGAATTTGACGGGATCAACCATGCGGACAATGGTGTTCGTTGGGAATTTCACTTGAGCCTGGTCCCAATAGTTACGAACGAAGTTCCACGCAAGAACGCCATTTTCTCGAAGGGCAATGCAGCGAGCCAAGACGAACGGGGCATTCTGGCTTTTCACTTCGCCAGCAACCGCGAAGTTGCATGTTCGTTGTACGAGTTCGGGACTATCAAAATCGGTGAGTGCATAGAGATAACGCAACTGGTCTTGCGGGTTGGTGGTCGTGCGGAATTTGTCAAGGAAATACTCGTAAGCACCTTCACCACTCGTTGAAGCGACAACCGTTGTCGATGCCGCGACTAGTTCTGGATGTACTGAATCCGATTGCTCGTCGTGTCGCTCAAGTAGTTCTTGGCATTTTTTCTGAGCATCCGTGTCGTTGCCGTTGACCGCTAACAACACGACAAGGATCCCGCGCAGTTTTGCCCGTAGATCGTCTTCGCCGGGTTGTGACTGCCAACCGAGCTCAGTAATGACAGGAGCGACGAGTGTGCGAATATGTTGTTGCAGCTTTGGGTAGTTCGATTCGCTCAAGAGACGTCCGCAACCGCGAAGTCCGATGGCGATCGCTTGCCAAACTGCAAGATCGCGCTCACGAGTAAATCCGCTCACGAACGATACGAAGTCAATTGCAGCCAGTCGTCCAGCGACAACGGCGTTCCATGCATCGTCGACGAGGCTGTAGCGCTCAATGACTGCAAGCTTGGCTAATTCTGGCCCTTGAAGTCGTGTGAGTAGTTCGGGTGAATAGGCAACGCGGTAATAGCCAAAGCCACCAGCATTGATGACTATTGCTTCGTTTGAGTTGTTGAGTGAAATCTCGAGTGGTTGGTCAGATAGCAGGTACTTGGCGTCTGTTCCATTGATACGAATATGGACTGGGACGAGCCAGTGTTGCGTCTCGGTCAGCAAGTCGGGGGTAAATGAGAATCGCTGCTGTTGAAGAATCAGTTTCGTTTTTGTCGCGTCAAGGCTCGCCAGGATGAGGGGATAGCCGGGTTGCCAGATCCACGAATCCATCAAATCGCGCACCGGTTCGCCGCCATCGTTAGAAACCGCGGTTTCGATGGCATCCCACAAGTCGGAGGTTTCGGTATTCCCGTATGAATGAGTTTTCAGGTACAGGCGAATTCCATCCCGGAATCGTTCGGTTCCAAGATATTGCTCAAGCATGCGGAGGAGTGACCCGCCTTTCTGATACGTGAGAACGTCAAACATTCCTTCGCAGTCTTGTGCTGAACGAACTTCAAACTCGACAGATCGGGTATTCAGCAGCGAGTCAACTTCAAATGCGGCAGAACGTTCAAGCGAGAAACTCGTCCAACGTTGCCATTCGGTTCGAAAAGAATCGACCGCAGCTACCTCCATGAAGGTGGCGAATGCTTCGTTGAGCCAGATGCCATTCCACCATTTCATTGTGACGAGGTCACCGAACCACATGTGGGCAAGTTCGTGACTCACAACATCAGCAACGTTTTGTTGATCAGCTTGAGTGCTGGTTGCTGGATCAACGAGCAGAAGGCTCTCTCGATAAGTAATACAACCCACATTTTCCATCGCACCAGCTGCAAAATCGGGTAACGCGATCATGTCAATTTTGGCATCGGGGTAAGGGATTCCGTAATAGTTGACGAACCACCGCAGGCTTTTTGCCCCGACGTCTAGTCCAAAACTTGTGAGGTGACCTTTGCCAGGAGTGTGCACAATACGAAGTGGAACTCCGTCAACATCAACGGGATCGGTTGCTTCAAGCTTGCCGACCACGAATGCAACCAAGTAGGTGCTCATCGGCATGGTGTCGGCAAACTTGACGGCGACTTTGTCGCCTTGATCGCGCGATATTACCGAACGTGAAACTTCGGGACCATTACTGATTGCGAGATGATCGGGCGCAGCAATGAGGGTTGTTGCAAAGACTGCCTTGAAATCAGGTTCATCAAAACACGGGAACGCACGGCGACAGTCGGTTGACTGCATCTGAGTAGTGGCAACGACTTGTTGCGTCCCTTGTTCGTCAACATAGGTGCTGCGATAAAAACCTCGAAGTTTGTCATTCAAGATTCCCGAGAAGACGATGTCAATCATGGCTGTACCGGGCTGCAGCTCTTCAATAAGTCCGATGAAAAGCCGTTCAGATTCTTCATCGAGGCTGAATGGCGAAGGTTGACCGTCAACGAAGACGGACTTGATGTCAATCTCGATCGAATTGAGAACGATGAAACGGGTAGCGACCAACACATCAACAGTGATAATGGCCTGACCCTCGAAGGTGGCGTCAGCTAGATGAGGCTCGAGCGTCAGGTCGTAGCGACTCGGAAGTATGTGCCGAGGAAGACGAAAAGGATCAAGTTGACTACGTTCGGCGGGCGCTTCAATCTGGGGAGAGGTCACGATCTGAGCGTACTGCCGTAGCTGTCTTTGCTGCCATGCCGGACTTGTGAAACCTGTTCAGTAGGTCGTCAGGGACTAGCGTTATGGCTCGTGTCAACACAGCCAATCTCTGAACCAATTTATGACGTTGTAGGAATTGGCAACGCACTAGTCGACGTGATCGCTCATGCCGATGATGATTTCATTCATCAACAATCTTTGGTGAAGGGGTCGATGACTCTGATCGACACTGATCGAGCGCTACATCTGTACAAAGCGTTAGGCACGGCCGTGGAAATGAGTGGCGGTTCGGCTGCCAACACCGTTTGCGGAGTCGCAAGTTTTGGTGGCAAGGCTGCCTATATCGGCAAAGTAAGTCACGATGATTTGGGTGACGTTTTTGGTCATGACTTGTTGGCCGTGGGCGTGCACTTCAGCCCAGGCCATCATCTTGATGGAATCCCGACTGGTCGCTGCATCATCGTCGTGACACCAGATGCACAACGAACCATGAATACCTTTTTGGGTGTTTCTTCGTTTATGGAACCACATGACGTTGATGTCTCGGTGGTTGCTTCTGGGAAGGTTCTCTATATGGAGGGCTATCTCTTTGACCGCGATGATGCCAAGGCGGCGTTTCGTAAGGCCGCTCGGGCGGCGCACGATGCTGGTCGTGAAGTGTCGTTAAGTTTGTCCGACAGTTTTTGCGTTGATCGTCACCGAGACGATTTCCGCGCTTTAGTCGCTGACGAAGTGGACATCTTGTTCGGTAATGAAGATGAGCTTTTGTCGCTCTATCAACTTGACACATTTGAGGCGGCGGTTGCGGCAATACGTCGTGATAGTTCATTGGCTGTTATCACACGCGGCCCCCGAGGGGCATCAATTATTACGCGGGAAGAAATCATCAATGTGGCGGCCGAAGATGTGCCTCACGTCCTTGATACGACTGGCGCGGGAGATTTGTACGCCTCTGGCTTCTTGTTCGGTTATACGAATGGGTACTCGCTCAAAGAATGCGGCGTTCTCGGTTCGATTGCAGCTGGTGAAGTTATTTCCCATGTCGGTCCGCGACCGCTTGTTGAGTTACATACTCTGTTACCAAAGTTCTAAGGACGCATCATGAGTCGTGGCTCAAGTCGTGACATGGCAGAGAAGTGGTTACTTGCCGAACCTGATGAAGATATGCGTCGTGAATTGCAGTCACTTATTGATGGTTCAAGCAATGAGCTAGAAAACCGATTTAACGGTCGGCTGATGTTTGGCACCGCGGGGCTCCGCGCTGAGGTTGGAGCAGGTCCGAATCGAATGAATCGTTTGGTCGTTCGGCAGGCTGCAGCGGGATTAGTCGATTATCTACTTCGTACGGTCGAAGGGTCTGCGGAAGCCGGAATCTTGATTGGTTTTGATGCTCGTCGCAAGAGCGATGTGTTTGCGATCGACACTGCGCGGGTCGCTGCGGCGCGTGGGATGAAGGCGATGTTGTTGCCACAAGTCATTCCAACTCCAGTTCTTGCCTGGAATATCACCCGGCTTGGTGCAGCGGCGGGCGTCATGGTCACAGCAAGTCATAACCCACCTCAAGACAACGGTTACAAGGTGTATCTAGGTTCGGGTGCTCAGATTGTTCCTCCGCACGACTCGCTCATTTCAGATGCGATTGAGAGTTTTGATCCGACGCTCATCGAACTCGCGCCCGAAGATTCGCCTTTGATCCACTTACTTGGACTTGAGTGCGTCGACGATTATGTGAATTGGCTTCCATCGGTGCGGCTGTGTCGTGATCTCCCCACCGTCAAAGTCGCCTATACCGCAATGCATGGTGTCGGCGGTGACACGGCACTCGAGGCATTCGCTGCGGTTGGATTTGATGTCCCAAGCGTGGTTGAGGCACAACAGGAACCAGATGGCTCATTCCCAACAGTTTCATTTCCGAACCCAGAAGAGCCGGGTGCGATGGATTTGGTGATTGAACTCGCCCAGAAAATTGGGGCTGATCTTGCATTGGCAAATGATCCCGATGCTGATCGGTTGGGAGTTGCGATCCCCACTGGAAAAGATCCCACACGAGAGTGGCGGCTACTGCGGGGCGACGAGATCGGTTGGTTACTCGGTGATCATGTGCTTCGTCATACGAGTGGTGATGACCGATTGGTCGTGACAACACTGGTGTCGTCGTCGTTGCTGGGGAAAATGGCCCGAAAGCATGGTGTGGCTTTCGCCGAAACTTTCACTGGATTTAAATGGATCGCCGATGCTGTCGTGCGACGTCCAAATACGCGATTGGTATTTGCCTACGAACAAGCACTTGGTTATCTAGTTGCCGATCGTCCTCTTGACAAAGATGGAATATCTGCTGCCTTGGTAATGACTGAAATTGTTGCGTTGGCAAAGCGTGACGGCGTGACTCTGCAAGACCGATTAGATGAAATTGCAATCGAGTACGGACAGCATGTGACCGCCGAGTTGAGCATCAAGATGAGTCCGAGTGAAGGCGCGGCAGTCGTTGAACAATTACGAGCTCATCCGCCTGAAATGATTGGTGGTCGTCGCGTCGCTGGAGTTGAAGATTTCCCTGAAGCCAATTTGTTGCGAGTTTGGCTTGATGAAGTTGGCGGTCAGGGAGTGCGTTTACAGATCAGACCGAGCGGAACCGAACCCAAAGTGAAGTTGTACGGCGAAGCAGTTGATATGGCGGAGAGCGAATTGCGACAACTGCTCGAGGCTCTTGCCCCGTAACTCTCTTGTGCTATTCGGCGGTGCCGACAGGGACGTTGTCGATGATTTGGTCTAAGTACTCGGACAAGCCGTAACCAACTTTGCCTTTGTGCTCGTCGCTCACCATCGTCCACTGAGTCATACCTTCACTGATGCGCGTTGTTAGCCATTCGCCATCGGGTGTTTGGCGACGATTGCGCAACGGGATCAAACTCATGACGTCACCGGTGAATCGCCATTCTCGATCGCTGCGACTCGACTTGAGCACAGCTTCAATCTTGTCGTGGTACGTATCGTCACCCTGGAAAACCGTGGAGATTTCGGCATGATCGCAGTAGTGCATCTTTCCGTCTTCCCAAACGAATCCACCGCGAGTTCCGGGACCTTCTTTTTTGGCGACTCGTGACAACATGAAACCCAAGTTTTCATCGAAGTTCGCAGTGAGCCATCGGTAATACCAGGGTGCTTGCCAGTAGCGCGGTCCCCACGAGTGATCACGTAAGCCGAAACCATTGATTTCCCATTCTTGATCGCCAACGCGAATTGTTCCGTGGGCTTGAATGAGTTGCTCGTAGTGACCTTTTGCAAACTCTTCGCCAGGTGCTTCGTGCGGTGTGTCGGGTTCGCCGCCAAACATGCTCGAGCGACCTTGTCCGGTAAACGTGATGTGGGCTTCACATTCTGAGTACGGGTTGTTCTTGAACGCAGTCTTTGGATCGACCATTTGCTCGGGTTCGGCGAGAACGACAACCTTGCCCGCAAAATCAATTTTGAGTTCTTCAAACGGCTTGACCATGGTCCAGGTGAGGCCACCAGCATCGAGTTGATTGTTATTTTCAATCGCCGGTCGTTTGAACATGAATGCGACTGAGCCATCGGGCAAATAAATGCACACCGTCATTTCGGCGATGCCCTCATTGGCGCGGTTGCCCATGCGGAACCAGCCACCAACTTTGTTCACCGGGTCAAAACAGTTGATATACATGCTTTCGTTGAAGTTCGATTCGGGACCGAGTTCGTGCATGTATTCGTCAGAAGGATCAAGTCGTACGCCCATGAGCCCACCGTAGCCGTTTAGAACAGTGTTAATTGCTCCCAGGTGACCGCCACGTCGGTGACTGCCTGCCAGGTGAGTTTCTTGCGTTTGCCAGGTCGCTTGACCTCAAGGTGTTCGGGTCGTAGCGAACGAGCGGCTCCGTGGGCGTCGTGCACTGTGATGCTTCCGTCTCGTTCGACGTAGGCAATACGCCCGGTTTGCCACCTTCCTCGATCGGCTCGCCGAAAGCGCACTTCTTCTCCTGCAGTCAGCCCGATGCTGTGCAAGACCGCAGCCTGGTCAACCGAAGATTTTTCGGCCGCAGCTTTCGCCGACGCCGAGCGCGGGGCAGTGGCTTTGGGCGGCATTCTTAACCTTTTCCGTAGACCCGAGCTTGAAGTTTGCGCATGCCTGATAGCCAACGATCACGATCGGCGGCCTTGCGTTGTTCGAACTCGGCAACTTGTGGGTGAGGAAGGATGAGAAACTTTTCTTGCTCAATGGCATCAGACACCACAATTGCGACTTCATCGGGTTCGAGAACGTCGCCTGCCGAACGAACGACATCGCTCGCGATTCCGGCGCCAGGAGTGTCACCTTGACGCAACATGTTGGTGTTGACGCCTTGTGGGCACAGGCAACTCACGCGAATGCCGCGATCGCCGTAAGTGATCGCCAGTGATTCGGCGAAAGCGACCGCTGCACTTTTGGTCATTGAGTAGGGCATTGATCCGATTTGACTGAGTAGTCCAGCAGCTGATGCGGTTGAACAGAAATATCCGCGTCCAGTCTTGAGCCATTCTTCGATCAAATACTTGGCCGCCCAGCGGTGTGCGTGGACATTGACATTGAATGCCAAATTCCAGTCGGACTCGGATGTTGTTTCAATCAGGGTTCCGTTACCAACTCCGGCGTTAGCGAAAAACAAATCGATTCCATTGCCGCCGTTTTGGGACAAGAACTGGCGGGCAGTTGCCACTAGTTGCTTATTGCCATTTTCGGTTGAGACGTCGGCGGTCACGGCCAACACTGAATTTGGGCGCTTGGCGTTGAGTTCGGCGGCCAAATTGGTGATTCCAGCTTCAACAACATCGGAAACCACCACCGACGCTCCGAGGTGGTGGAAACGCCGAGCGAGGGCTTCTCCAATGCCACCAGATGCACCCGTGACAACAGTTCCGGCTCCGTGAAAATCCATATCCCGATCGTAGGTGCTGGGTGCTGTGCCCGACGACGCCCCAAGCTGACCATGTCAAGAAAAAAGACTGAGATACGATGCACATATCCGCTCGTTCTATGCGTTACTTTCTCAGTAGGAAGTTGTTCAAGCCGAGTGATTTTCTGAAAACCGTGACCAGAGGAGCAATCAATGACCGATACGCAGGTAGCCGATGTGATGACCGAACTTGAAATCAGTGACATCAAAGTTGTCTCCGCCGACGTCATTAACGAAGCTCTCTCAATCATCGATTCGGCATTATCCGATCTGGTGAAGCGTGAACTGGTGTCAACTGGTGAAGTGAGCGACATGTTGCTTGACGTGCGCAATTTGTTGACAACCGCAATGCGTGGCTGATTCTCGGTCCACTGAGTTTGTTTGTGTCGTCTTTAGTGAAGACGACTTTTCATCATGAGTCCCGAGCCATAACGGTCGGGCTACGGTTATTGGGCGATGAAATTTCTTAGGTCAGTGTTTGCCGTGGTGCTGACAGCTGTGACGTTCGCTGGATGTAGCAACGTGCAGCAGGCCACGGGTGATTTTGATTCTGAAGCCCTGAACACGATGGTTCAGATTGAGTCGCAGTTTGGAGACATGGCTCTTGGTTCAGACCAATGGGAAGTTGTTGTCTGCCAAATTCCGCAAGATACAAATGACCCAATTTTTGCACCGTTGCCAGAGAGGCTGAATCGGTCAAGTGGCGACATCGTGGCCGAACTTGATCCAGTTATCGACTATTTCTCGCGTTGGTCCTTTGGGCAATATCAACCAAACTTCACGGCAGCAACTGGCGTTTCGATCAGTGCTGATGAGAAATCTGATCTATGTGTTGAGCGAGCTCTCGATAAGGCTTCACCTACTGCACGTGGTGTGATGGTGATCGCTAACGCACAACATTCTGAGACTGCAGTGGGCGGATGGGGTCGGCCTGGTGCGCCATGTGAAAAGAATTGTTCAGCGAAATCAACTCGTCGCGCGGTGTATATCGGCGCCTCGGACTTTATGCCGTTTTGGAAAAGTTCTCCGCCATTGGATTTGGTGGTCCACGAAATCGGACATGCTCTTGATTGGCCGCACAGCAGTACATCGGTTGACAATTTTGGTGATGGTGTTTACGACAGTGAAGTTGATGTGATGAGCAATAGCGCGGCACCTCGAGATATCTATCCAGATGTCCGTAACGCTCCAGGTCCATTAAGTATCAATATGTATCTTTCGCAATGGATGAAGGACAGCCATGTTGCGCTCGTTGAATTTGGAACCAGATCATTTGATCTTGTGGCATCCGATACCGATTCTGCGATTAATGGAGTGCGTTTGGTTCTGCTGCAGCTGAATGATTCCACGATTGTTTCGGTTGAACTCTTGCACGCATCTGGAGATAATCAGCACCTTCTGCACGATCGTGTAGCTATTCACCACATTGAGGTCACTGGTGTGGCCGGATTTGAACGTCGACAAACTGTTCTTGATGCTGATCTGCAAAGCGGCGAATCGTATTCGCAAGAAAAAATTGAAGTCAACGTCAGTCAAATAACCACGGATAACTCTGTGACGTCGGCAAAGATTGAAGTAAGAATCGCGTCGTAAAAAAGTTATTTCATCAGTTTGACAAGGGGACGAACTGCCAACCCGAGTATGAGTCCGACAAAGGCTCCACCGATGACATCAGATGCGTGATGAATACGCACAAAGGCGCGGCTAGTGCCCACGATCGCAGCAATTCCAAACCACAAAGGCGCTGACTTCTTTCCATCCAAAGTTGTGAGCACTACCGCAGCAAAAGTTGCCGCACTGGCGTGACCGCTCGGAAAACTGCTCGTTGATGGTGTGCGGACTTCAAAGCGATCATCGCCACTTGATGTGGGGCGATCGCGTTTGAAGATTCGTTTGACGCCTTGGTTGACAATCAAGGATTCGGCTCCGAGTAGGGCGGCGATTGCTAGCGCCTGTGAGGCTCGCTTGCGTCCGGTCATTGCCCGCGAAACTGCAATGAGATGCCAGACCACGCTGAAATCACCTAAACGACTTGCGGCTAAGAACACTCGACCAGCTGTCTTGGACGATCGCACAATTTCGAGAAGTTGGTCGACGCGCTCGTCGAATGCATCAACTGACGGTCCGAAGATTCCGGTACCCGGAGTAGGTTCCTGGGCGCTTTCCGACATCAGGGTTCCAGGGTGTCGGCAAATGTGTCAATAATGCGTGCAACACGCGAGGGATCAACAAAAGGACCAAAGTGATCGAGATCGCTGTATTCAATGTGGTTGCCCTGGGGGAGGCGGTCAGCGATTGCTTCGGCAAAACCTGAAGGCTGGAATGGTTCGGGATGTCCACTCAAGACCCAAACCGGAATATCGAGTTCGGGCAACTTTTTCCAGAGGTTAGGGATTTCGGGATGACGGAAGTTTTCTGACTCAAGAGCTGGATCGCATTTGAGATGCACTGTCCCATCTTCGGCTTGAGTGAAACCACCACGCACGTATGCCTCTAAAGCTTCGGGGGTGAAGTGAGTCATCGGCATTTTGTCTGAATAATTCGCGATGGCTTCATCAAATGATTTGAAACTCTTCTTGCGACGAGCCGCGCCTTCAGCCAAGTTGTTTGGGCGATTGGCGGGCATGCGCACATCATCAGGTTTCACGATTGGTTCGTACAACAACAATCCGCGAAAGAGACCGGGATTTTTGATGGCTGCAATGAGAAGAGTTGCGCCGCCCATTGAGTGACCGACACCGATAATGCCACCGGGTTCAGTAATCGACTTTGCGCACGCTGCTGCGTCGGCTCCGTAACCAGCCCAAGCGACTGTCCAGTCCTTGGGAGCTTTGGTATCACCGTGGCCACGATGATCGAATGAGTAACAATGAAAACGCTTGATCAAGTTGTCGGCTACGGGCTTCCAACACAGACCATGGAACCCGTTGGCGTGCGAAAGCAACATGTTGGGGCCTGCGCCACCCATGTCATACATTTCGACTTTGACGCCGTTAGTAGATGCGACTTTCACGATGTGGTTCTCACTGTTTCTCGGCAGTGAGGCTCAGTCGTCTTTGCGGCGACGCTTTCTCTCATCGATGAGGAACCGATCAAGAACTACGCCGAACGCAACGGCGACGCTGAGATTGACTCACTGTCGACTGTTGATTTCGAAGAAAGGCAAGTTTACGGGCAATCTGACCCGGTTCTGCAGAACGAACATCGAGAGGATCAGCTATTTTCGGGTTTTTTGGCCGATGGTTCACGGGGAAGGCCAAGGAGACGTTCGCCAATGATGTTGCGCTGAACCTGGCTCGTTCCACCAGCGATGCGCCCACCAGGTGCTGAAAGCACTCCGAAGGCTTCGGGGCCAGTCAATAAAGAGTCCATGCCCGAGATGTTTGAGCGCAGTATGGATGTTTCAAACATCATCTCGGTAATCCCCAATTTCATGAGTGACGCGGCCGTTGAAGCCACTGGTCCTTGACGCTGGGCCATGGCTTTGTAGGCCATTCCCTTCGACAGCAACTTCACGATCTCTTGTCGTTCGGTCGGCGACAGATCGCGCCCCTCAGCAAGTCGGGAAATCGAATCGAGTCGTCGTTCGAGAGAAATGACACTTGTTCCGATGTGGCCACGCTCTGAAGTCAGCACTGCCATGCCCACGCCCCAGCCACCATGAAGTGGTCCGAGTAAAGCCTCGGCAGGCATTTCAACATCGGTAAAGAACACTTCATCAAATTCAGCTTCACCAGTCATCTGCTTGAGCGGACGAATATCAATTCCGGGCAAACTCATGTCAAGTAAAAAGAAACTGATGCCTTCATGCTTGGGTGCATCAGGATTTGTTCGAGCCATCAAGATTCCCCAATTGCTGTAACGACCACCCGAGCACCAAACTTTTTGGCCGTTCACGATGTAGCGATCGCCGTCACGTTCTGCCTTGGTGCTGAGCGAACCCAAGTCACTACCTGCGCCAGGTTCGCTGAACAATTGACACCACACATGTTCGGCGCGCAACGTGGCGTTCAGATGTTTGGCTTGCTGTTCAGGTGTCCCGAATTTTTGTACTGCACCGCCAGTAAGTACGAGACCAACCATGTTGAAAACGCCGGGCACTCCAACAAGGGCGCATTCGTAGAGCCATTGAGCTTGGTGCGCAGCAGTGAGTCCTTGGCCACCGAACTCAACTGGCCAATGGATGCCGGCCTTGCCAGATGCATAGAGATGTTGCTGCCAGGCCAAGCCTTCGTGAACCATGTCGGGAGGACAGATCGCGCCGTAATCACGTGGAGCAAGATGCTTGTTTTCGGCCAACCATTGTTTGGCTTCTTGGGCAAATTCGTCCACTGTGATCACGGCGTGACCTCCCGATATAGAGATATCTAAATGAGTGTTATTTGAAGAAATTTAAGAACAATGCGGTTTCTTCGCCGAGGTTGCTCGGCACCGAGAACGAATCGCGATTGGTGATGGTGTCCCAGTTGTCCTGCACGTCTTCGGGAGTCAATGTTGGTGAATAGAAACCATTGGTTTCTCCCAAGAACACATGAGCAACACGTCCGCCACCAACTGAGAACAATTGACCGCTCACTGGGCAGTCTTCGTGCGCCAAGAAAGCGACGAGTGGTGACACCAAGCCCGGATCGAGTTTGTCTTTGAGTGCTCCCAGGATGTCTTCGGTCATACGCGTCATTGCGAGTGGTGCAATGGCATTGGCCTTGATATTGAAACGTGCACCTTCAACGCCGAGCACGCGCGTGAAACCAACAAGTCCCATTTTGGCGGCACCGTAGTTGGTCTGTCCGAAGTTGCCGAAGACGCCAGCTGCTGACGACGTTGAAATGATGCGGCCGTAACCTTGTTCGCGCATGTGTACGAAAGCGGGTTGGGTGACGTAGAAGGCGCCCTTCAAGTGAACATCGAGGACGGGGTTCAACAGATCGGGTGTCATGTTATGGAACGCTTTGTCGCGCAAGATGCCAGCGTTGTTGATGACGATGTCGACGCGACCGTAGGTGTCGATTGCAGTCTGAACGATTGCTGCTCCACCTTCGGGAGTGGCAACTGAGTTGTGGTCGGCGACGGCTTCGCCACCTGCTGCCTTGATTTCATCGACAACAACTTGAGCGGCTGACGAGTTGGCGCCAGTTCCGTCAACAGAACCGCCGAGGTCGTTGACCACGATGAGCGCACCGCGCTTGGCCATCATCAAAGCGTGTTGGCGACCGAGGCCTCCACCGGCTCCGGTGATAATTGCAACTTTGCCGTCGTAACCGAGTGCTGACATTGTGACTCCTAAATATGTAATGGGTGAATGAAGTGAGGGGTGATTGGTGGATATCTATAAAACTGCAGGTCTGACGCTACCCGAGAGACTTCAAGGCAATCTCAGTCAACGCCTTGTAATCAAGTTTGCCATTACCGGCGCGACCAACCGTTGCGATGGAAATGACGCGCTTAGGGGCTTTGTATGCGGCGTGGTGCTGCTTGATGAAGGCAATGAGATCGGCTTCCACGATGGTTTGGCCAGGCAGCGGTTCGACCAACGCGGTGATGGCTTGTCCAAAACGCTCGTCGGGAACGCCGACTACTGCAGCATCGGCGACGGTGGGATGAAGTTTGAGCGCTTCTTCAACTTCCTCTGGATACACCTTTTCGCCACCAGTGTTAATGCACTGGCTGCCGCGTCCTAACAGGCGGACGGTGCCATCGGCGTCAATGCTGGCCCAATCACCAGGGATCGACCAGCGGACTCCATGAATGACTTGAAAGGTCTTCGCTGACTTTTCGGGGTCTTTGTAGTAACCAATGGGCGTGTTGCCCTTCAGAGCAACACGCCCGATTTCATCACTGCCCGGCTGAACTTCGCGACCATCTTCGGTGAGGATTTTGGTGTTGGGCCCGAGTTCGAACGAAGCAGTTTTTGATTCACCGTCAGCAGAAGTTGTGTTCTGAGCCATGCCGATGGCTTCAGATGAACCAAGAGCGTCAACCATGATGAGACGTTGGCTATGCCGCAGTAATCCGGCTTTGGTCTCGGCAGCAAACATCACGCCGCTTGAAACAATGACACGGAGTGATGAAATGTCCCATCGGTTTGGCTCAGCATCAAGAGTGCGCAAGATGGGTTTGGCGAATGCATCACCGACAATCGACATGGAGTTGATTTGGTATTTTTCAATGGTGTCAAGAAGTTCGGTTGGCTCAAACTTGCGACCAGCCATGGTGACGATGCATCCAGCCACCATCAAATTGCTCATGGCATTAAACAAACCAGTTCCGTGCATGAGTGGCGCCGCCGGCAAATTGCGCGGTCCGGGTCTGGTTGATCGCTCGCCAATTGGATCTCCATCGGGAACTGGAGGTAGTCGCTTCTTATTGGTGCTATCGAGCGTCAAGAACAAATCTTCTTGGCGCCACATGACACCCTTCGGCATACCAGTGGTTCCACCGGTGTAAAGCAACAACAAGTCGTCGCCAGTTCGTCCCCACGGTCCGGAGATATTTGTTGAGGTACCCGATTGCGCGGCTGTTTCGTAATCGGTCGCCCAACTTGGACATTGGCCACTTGTATCGTCAACCCAAAGCCACAAAACAACTCGCGGCACGCGTTGACGTAATTGTTCAATGGTCTCAGCGAAGATTCCGTGGAAGACAACTGCAACAACATCGGCGTTATCCCAGATGTATACCAGCTCGTCGGCGGTGTAGCGATAGTTGGTATTGACCGGAGCGAGGCCCGCTTTAAAGGTTGCGAACAAGCTTTCGAGATACTGCGGGCAGTTGTACATGTACTGCGCGACTTTGTCTTGTTGCTGAACGCCAGCGTTGAGAAAGCTTTGGGCGATTCCGTTTGCTCGCTGGTTGAAATCAGTCCAGGTGTACGCCTCATCTTTGTATTGCTGAGCGGGAGCGTCGGGTAGTCGTTGAGCAACAGACTCCCAAGCATCGGCGAAGTTCCAGGCTGTTGTTGCGGGCATTTGATGGGACACGAAGGATCATCGTAAACGCTGCTCGGTTCACTCACCGTGTTCGCCGAGTGCTGATCGACATGAATAAGGTCGGGATATGGAATTTCAGTTACCCGCCGCAGATGATCCTCGCCGAGTCGTGGTTCGGGATTGGATTGATACCCATCCCAATCCCTCCGGTCGAGTTTTGGCCGAAGCGGGTTATGTCGCCCCGCACTGGCCCGCCCCCTTTGGTTTAGACGCCGACCCAATTCATCAGATCATCATCGATGACGAACTGGCGAAAGCCGGAATTCGTCGTCCCGCGAACCCCATCGGGATTGGTTGGGCAGGACCAACAATCATGTTTGCGGGTACCGATGAACAAAAGCAGAAGTACATCTTGCGGCTGTTGTCTGGTGAAGATTTTTGGTGTCAGTTGTTTAGCGAACCTAATAGTGGAAGTGACTTGGCAAACCTCGGAACTCGCGCCGTGCGTGATGGCGATGAGTACATCGTCAATGGGCAAAAGATTTGGACGAGTGGCGCCCAACATGCCAAGTACGGAATCTTGATCGCGCGCACGAATCCTGATGCTCCGAAACACAAAGGAGTTTCGTATTTCATTTGTCCAATGGACTTGCCCGGTATTGAAATTCGGCCGATTAAAGAAATGACGGGGGCAAGCACTTTCAACGAAGTCTTTTTCACTGATGTACGAATTCCGGCTGCAAACTTGGTCGGCGAACAAGATGAAGGTTGGCGGTTGGCCAAGGTGACGCTTGGCAATGAACGAGTTTCGTTATCGACTGGCGGCGTGTTGTGGGGGAGCGGTCCAACTGCACTTGAAATGTTGGACGCTGTGCGGGTGCGTGGATCAATCACCGATCCGGTGATGCGCCAACGTTTGGCATCTATATATACAGAACATATCTTGCTCGACCTCATTCGTATGCGGACACTTTCAGCGCGATTACGTGGAGAGCAACCAGGCCCCGAGGCAAGTATTCGCAAGATTTTGGCCGATGAACATGGGCAAAATGTCATGGAAGTTGCTCGCGACTTGCTTGGTGCAGACGGAATGTTGCGGGGTGGAGTCGACAACAGTGAGCGTGGAGCGCACAACGGATTGGGCGGTGGAGGTGGCGTCGGACTACGCGCGCTCGAACATCCGGGTTGGTTTGATGGCTACATGTTTGCTCGATCGCTCACAATTGGTGGAGGAACAGGCGAAGTGCAGCGCAACATTGTGGCCGAGCGGGTGCTCGGATTACCGCACGATAACGATGTGCTGAAGGGTATGACTTGGGCCGAAACGCAGAAGTCATCTTCGCGGTAATTCAGTATCAGGTGAGCTACTTGTGATAGTGATTAGTCGTGACTAAAGGTGTCGAACACGCAACTCATCGTGCTCTAATAGATTGTGGCGTTGAATTAGCCAAAGAATTTGGCATGTACAGCTTTACCGTCGAACAGTTGTTAACAAAGTCGGGGATATCAAAAGGTTCGCTATATCACCACTTTGAAGACTTCAACGATCTTGTCGAGTGTGTGCAGGTTCGTATTTTTACTGAATACGTCGCACTGGATATTTCGGCAATTCAAAAGGCGCTTGACGCGGCGACTGATCGAGAAAAATTCGTGCAATTGATTTCGGCAATCACACGAGCCGCGATGCAACCACTGCGCTCAGTGAGTCGAATTCAAAGAGCGCGTATCATCAGTGCGACTCAAGGTCGAGAGCGATTTGCTGCTCGCATCGCCCATGAGCAACAACTCCTGAATGATCAAATGACTCGCGTGATTAGCGTTGGGCAAGAACGAGGATGGGTCCCTTCTCATTTTGACGCCCAAGCTTTAGCTCTATTTGTTCAGGGCTACGCATTCGGTTTAATTCTCAATGACGTGGCTGAAGCACGTGTTAACCCAGAAGAATTGATCACCGTCATTGATTCAGTGATTGCCAACCTTCTGATTGGTTCTTAAATTTGGTTTTGAATTCGGTTAGCCGCTTCGCTGAGCGGTGCAAGGCTTGCCACCGCAAACATCGGTGAATACTCCATCGAACAAAAATTCAGCCATTTGACTCCTGGCTATCTTGTCGTCGCGAGGATCTTCGTGAGGGTCATGCTCACCACCTGGCGGGGTGACTCCAAGAGGAATCATGTCTGCGCCGGAGTCCCAAATGACGATGACAGAACCAGTATCCCCATCGGTCACAGAATCGAGACCCCAACCAGGTGTGGTTTCGCGTGAACGGCCATCGGCCACAACCGGTCGGTAGATTTTGGCGCCAAGCGAACGTGCTTCATTGAACGCCGCAAGTTCACTGACTTGATGGTCGCCCCAAGCGACGTGCATGAGCACGGCTTTATTCGGCTGAGTTCTTGGGAGTGGATCGCGCGTGATGTGATTGATGTATCCGCCACCTTCTCCGCGATCCCAGAGCATCTGCAGCAAAGAAATAGCAATGGTTCGATCTCTTCGAGAGGGATAAGCCGGTTCCATAATTGACTCGTATTGATCAAAATCAACAGAACGCAACAACAAGAGTCCGTAGTTAGTGGCTGGTACGCCAAGCACGGCCCGCGAAATATCAGGTGACACAGCGGTTAAGGCAGAGCCCATAATGCCGCCCTGGCTATTTCCGTAATACACCAAGTCGCCTGCAACGTTGATGTCGCCAAAAGCCGGATCAGAAAGAATTCCGTCGTCGGTGTTCATCAAACGTCCGAGGGCGATCATGTTGACAATGCCTTGCTGCAAACGGTCGGCAACCGTCGGAAAATTTGAGAGGTCTTGTAATGAAACAACCGCGTTGCCGACGTCGTCTTCGCTCATTCCTGCCCACTTTGTTGCGCAAAATAGAACGTCTGCTTCTTGGGCGAGCGCTCGGACATCCCCGCCATAATCAATTTCGTATTCGCTTCCGAGTAAGCCATGTCCATACAAGCCTGGATGCAGAACTGTTGATGGGTCATCGACAGCAACTTTTGGAACTTGACAGATAAACGGCACATCGACGACTTCTCCGATGACCGGAAGATCATTGGGTCCAGGCGTTGTTGAGTCATACGCAAATTTTTGACCAGCGGATCCGTTGCCGGTGAGGTGCGTGGGCAACTTGAACGTTCCGGCAACTTGAACGGCGACGTCTTCTTTTGACGCTGGGACGATCGAGGTAATTGCGTAATCAGGCGTATGAGTGTCAAGCCAATCGAGAGTGTTGTCACGAACCTCCAGGATTCTGCCGGTCAGATTTTGGGTGGAGGCAACCGTGAAATCCCAGGCGAGTTGAAGCGTTGAACGTTCAATTCCAGCGCTGGTCAAAGCCGTGAACATGGCTTCCATTTCGGTTGTTCGCTCATTGAGTCGCTCATTGTCGGATGTGTATCCGTCGCGATAGAACTCAAAAATTGGCGAAGGAACCACGTCTGAGCCTGAAGTTGTTTTCAAATTTCGCATTGCCACTACGTAAGAGTGTCCATCAAGTAATGCCACTGCTGGATACACAATGAGCAATGGTTGCTCGCCATCAACTTCGGCATCTAATTCAGCCCAGAGCGGGATTCGATCGCCTGATTCTCTATCGATGATGACAACTGATGCATCGCCGGAAAGTGAGCTTTCTAAATCGGTCCACTCGGGAAGGGATGACGCTTTCGGGTCAAGATCGGCGATAGAGGTCAGAAGGGGACTGTTGGGGCTAAATCCGTCGTTACGGTTCCATTCATTGGGATTGACAAAAACCCCTTGCGCATTCACGAGTAATCCTTCAGCAGGAATTGCGACTCTCCGTCCAGTAGGAGTTGTTGCATCAGTAACTGTGTACCTGTTGCTTGGGAACGGCAAAACACACTGAGATACGTCAAGTTCGTCGCAACCCGTCGGGCTTGCTGATAAAGCCTCGTCGACCTCAATCTTGAATTCGGGACTCATTACTTGAGTAACTTGCTCGGGAATTGTTTCGGGAGACGAAGTTGTTGTTTCGTCATTGTTCTGCGAATTCTCATTATTTCCTGAACAAGCGCTCGCTATCAGGATCAATATCGTTGCTGTCGCGAGAAATCTTTTAGTTGTCATGAGAACCCCCTAGGTCACACGTAAGTATCGCGCACAATTAGGTGCCCCTCGTCGAGGTGCGGGTACGATTTGGGTGTGCGTGGCCAAAGCAGTTCGAATCAGCGAATGGCGAGCTTCTTAGTGGCGGGTTGTGCTCTTTTCGCCTCTGCCTGTGGGTCTAGTGAGACATCTAATGGTGGTGATTCGTCCCCGAAAAGCGGTCAGAGTTGTCCGATGCACGAGGCAATCAATGACAGACCATTGATTATCGCAACAACCGTTGCTCCCATTACGAGCATTGCTGCCAATATTGCCACCGGAACTCCAACCATCGTTCAGGGAATTGTTCCCGAAGGAACGAACAGTCACACCTACGAGCCACCACCGAGTGTGGCGGCAACTCTTGAAGAAGCCGACATCGTTTTCATTAACGGTCTGTCGCTTGAAGAACCAACAAAAGAGATGGCACGAGCCAATGCGCGTGAAGGTTCGGTGATTTGCGAATTGGCCACCACGATCCTTCCAGAGGATCAGTGGATTTACGATTTCTCGTTTCCCAAAGACGGTGGTAAACCAAACCCCCATGTTTGGACCAACCCGCAACTGGCTGGTGATTTTGCCGCGTTGATTCGTGATTCGCTCGTATCTGCCGATCCAGAAAATGCAACGACCTATAACAAGAACTACGAGGCTTTTGTTTTGAAGGTTGATGCGCTCGATAAAGCGATCGTTGCATCGACAGCAACATTGGCTCCGGAGCAACGCAAACTGCTCACTTACCACGACGCCTATGCATATTTTGCCCGCACCTACGGTTGGACGGTTATCGGAGCGATTCAGCCGTCTTCATTTGAAGAGCCGACTCCTCGAGAAATTGCCGAACTCATTGATCAAGTGAAACAAGAAGGCGTCACGGCGATTTTCGGTAGTGAAGTGTTCCCGTCGAGTGTGCTCGAACAAATCGGCAAAGAATCAGCTGTTCGTTATGTTGACGTCCTTCGTGATGATGATCTGTTGGGCGCACCAGGAGACCCTGAACACTCATGGCTCGGACTCATGCGCTTTGACTACGTCACGATGGTCGAGGCCCTAGGTGGCGATGCATCGGCCTTGAAGTCGCTTGATGTTTCCGATGTGGGTCCTGACACTGCGGACTATCCCCAATGAAATCGGTGCCCGACGGTAATCCGACCTTGATGAAATGTGAGCACATGTCGTGTTCGTATGGCGGAGCTCCGGTCATTGAGAACGTGGATGTCACTATCAATCGTGGAGAATTTCTCGGAATTGTGGGACCATCTGGTTCGGGTAAAACGACGTTGTTGCGAGCCTTGCTGGGTTCCATCAAACCAGTGCATGGGAAAGTTGAAAGATTGCCGGGATTGAGGTTGGCGTATGTCCCTCAATTAGAAACTGTCGATTGGAACTTCCCGGTCACCGTGGGCGAGGTGGTTGGAATGAGCCGACCTCAGCGTTTGATGCGCCCAAAATCGCAGAGCTCTGAACTGTCGTTAATCGAAGATGTTCTTGAACGATTGGGTCTTGGGGGGTTGTTGCAACGACACATTCGTGAATTATCTGGTGGTCAACAACAAAGAGTTTTCTTGGCGCGTGCGCTCATTCAAAAGCCCGACATGCTGGTCTTGGATGAACCAACCGCTGGTGTTGATGTCCGAACCCGGCACGAGGTTCTTCATGTGCTGGCCGATCTCAATGAGAGTCCGCCTCACGGAGACGGGATCGCGATTGTTCTCACAACCCACGATCTGAATGGTCTTGCTGCGCACTTGCCGCGTTTGGTTTGCTTTAACCGAACAGTTATCGCCGATGGAACTCCGGCCGAAGTTTTGCAACCGTACTTTCTGGAACGTACTTACGGCGCTCCGATGGAAGTCTTGCAACACGGGGGAATGCCGGTTGTTCTTGAGCAGGGCGGCGACGAACTACGTAACCGATTGAACCGAAGCAGCGCATCGTGATTGTCGCAGTAGATCTACTTGAACCATTTTCTTATGAGTTTTTCCGTAATGGTTTGATTATCGCTACGTTGGCTGGAGCTCTGTGCGGACTCATCGGAGTCTTCGTGGTCTTGCGTGGTATGAGCTATATCGGACATGGATTGAGCCATGCCGTATTTGGTGGCGCCGCATTGGCCGCCGTCTTGAACTTGAATTACTTCCTTGGTGCCGGATTTTGGGGTCTGGCATCTGGATTAATGATCGGGCGAGTTTCTCGCAAGCGCATCATTGGTGCCGATGCGGCAATCGGAGTGATCACCACGGCATCGTTTGCTATGGGTCTGGCATTGCAGGCACGTTTCGGTCAAGCCAAACGCAGTATCGATGCTGTTTTGTTCGGAAATGTACTCGGTGTATTCACGAGTGATATTTTGGCTGTCGCTGGTGTTGGAATCTTGAGCGTTGTTGTGATCGTCGGGCTCTATCGCAAGCTTTTGTTCGCTACGTTCGATCCTGAGGTCGCTGGAGTGAGCGGAGTCAGTGTCCCAGCAATGGAAGCAGTGCTGATGGTTTTGTTGTCGGCAACGATTTTGGTGACAGTTCGTGTGATCGGAGTGCTGCTTATTTCTGCACTTTTGGTTTTGCCTGCAGTAACTGCCCGATTGATGACGAATTCATTCGGTCGCATGTTATGGCTATCGCCCGTTCTTGGAGCGATCTTCGGTGGGGTTGGTATGTACATCAGTTGGTACGCCGACATTCCTAGTGGAGCAGTCATTATTTTGTCCGGGACCCTGGTCTTTATCGCTGCTTATTCGGCAGTCGGAGTTCGGCGCCGGACGCAACTTGCTGGCATTAACCACCACTGAAAAGTTCGTCGTTACGAGTTGATGACCCACTCGACACCTTGAGGGGTGTCACGCACTTCAATTTTCACTGCGGCGAGCCGATCGCGAATCAGATCGGACAGGTCGTAGCGCTTGTCGGTCCGAACAGCAGAGCGCAGTTCAAGAAGCACATTCATGATCGGGTCAAGAGCATCGCGAGGATCGGCGAGTCCGCCGACGGCGGCATCTCCTAAGCGAACAATCATTGAGCGTAAAGCGGCGTGGGCATTGTCCATTTCTACGCCTTGCAGTGTGTCGGCCGACCATGCATGTATTGCCGATTCAAGCGCAAGAACCGCCCGTGCCGCGCCGGCGGCATCACCGGACGACATTGCATCATTGAATGCTCGTTCAGCCTGTTGCGTGTCGTTGGCTAGTGACGTCGATTCTTTTGCAGGTTCAACTTGCAGAGTGTTGGGCGGTGTCGCTTGAATCGGAATATTCGTTGCGCCAGTTGCCGGGTCGCGAAGTGCATCAATCGAGATCACATCGCCAGAATTGTGGATTGTTGAACGCCCCTTGATGCGCACGGTGATCGTGCTATTGCCGATCACAGTCGCGGTATTGGAGTCGAGATCCAAAATGACTCCAGTGTGTTCGTCAACTCCGATGACATGCGCATCGGCTGGGAGTTGTTCCTCGAGAATTGCGAGTCGGTGTTCGCCCAGGTAACAGAATCGTGTGTCGTGATGGCCGCCCTCGGCATTGTCGTAGTGCGGAATGATTGCGACATTCAGTCCGATTTCGCCCAGGACATCGAGACCTTCAAGCCAAGAGGGATCGTCGCCCACTTTGTAAATCTCGTACACCGGGACTGTGTAGCGACCAAGAGTTAATGCGGCAGCCGAGGCAAAAGTGACTGCGCCTCCTGTGCGCATCTTGCCGCGCACGATGTCAGGAACAGACGTGCCAGCCCATTGGCGAAGTGCATAAGTGGGGCTTCCAGGTCCGGCAAAAACGTAATCAGCTTGGCGAACGCGAGCGAGTCCCTGTTCGACGGTCAACGTGTCTTGCCCGTGTAATCGGGTGAGTCCAGCAATTTCAATGGGATGTCCAACGCTCTTGCGAAAATACTCAACAGCCTTTGATGCAAGTTCTGCAGAATTTTCTTGAAAGCCATAGGGAGTATCGAGAACAACTGCTTTGGGTGTTCCGGGAAACCGCGCGATCAATTCACGATGATGTTTCATCATGGTGGGTGCGGTTTCGCCCGAACCCATGATGGTCAAGATGCGCGGAGAAGTACTCATGAGAAGAAACCATTCTTGTAATTGGTGGTCAAAATCATGGCGCATTGCTCGGGATACTGTGCATGTAGGTCGTGATGCGCGGGGCGAAACCAGTGAGCGCCACCACTCTTGAGTTTTGCGAGCGCTGAATTGATTGCAGTTTCTTTATTGCTTGTCCATGCCACATCGCCCGAGTCGGCTGTAATGAAAAGAACCGGACGATCAATTGAAGCAAACATTTCAGATGGTCGGTGTTTCCATAGTTCTTTGAGAATCAGCATGTGTCGATCGAAAGTTAGCCATGGACTGATTGTGCCGTCTTCATGGAATTCAAAGTTTGACAATGAGCCAATGATTCCTGTTTCGGGCCAATCAATATTGGTCGCACGAATTGCACTTTCAAGTCGACTCCCGCGCATGCCAGCAAGGCGCGGCGGCTGCATTCGTTCGGCGCAAGTTTCCCATTCGGGAAATGAGTCGCTCAGTTCAATGAATCCACCGTCAACGGGAACTGCGGCAACAACGCGATCGGGGTGTTGATGGGCTGCATGCACAACAATGTTGCCTCCCCAGGACTGGCCGACAAAAATTGCTTGTTCGATTGCCAAAGCATCGAGCAAATCACACAGGTCTTGGCACACGGTGTCAAAGTCGTAGCCATCGTCAGGCTTATCGCTGCGGCCGTGTCCTCGAAGGTCGACAGCGATGCTGCGATGACCCCTGGCGGCAAGGGCTCGACCCATACCGTCCCACATGCGGGAATTGGAGGCGAGTCCATGAATGAGTAAGAAAACGGGACCGTCCGAATTCTCGGGGCCACGATGGAGCGTTCGTAGCCGAAGTCCAGATGCGAGGACAACGTGAGCCTCGCGGGCGTCTGTAATGGGGAATCGTTCAGGGGACTTGGACATGGTTCTTAGAGTCTGCCCGTTCGCATCGATAAATGAGAGAGCGAACGGCGAGCAATTGGGCACCTCGGCATGGCACGATAGGGGTGTGGCACACTTCGAAACCTTCAGTCTTCCCGTTGAAGTGCGGGCCAAGTTGACTCAATTAGTGGCGATCATCGGCGATCTGGGTCCGGTTGTTACTGCTTTTAGCGGAGGTGCCGACTCGGCTTTTGTTGCAGCTGTTGCTCACGAAGTTCTTGGAGGAGAACGTGCCCACGCCGTCACGGCAGTGTCGCCCAGTTTGGCTGGTGATGAAGAAGCGGACTGCCGACAACTAGCAGCCGAATGGAATTTGCGTTGGACACCCGTGAACACCGCCGAAATGGAACGCGCCGCCTATCGCGCGAATGATGTTGATCGCTGCTATCACTGCAAGGCCGAACTAATGGATGTTGTCGGTCCCATCGCCGATCGTGAAGGAGCAACAGTCATTCTTGGCGTCAATGTTGATGATTTAGCCGATCATCGACCAGGTCAACGTGCTGCTCTTGAACGTGGTGCAGTGTTTCCGCTGGTGCTATCGGGCTTCACGAAAGACGATGTTCGTTTGGTATCGCAGGCGATGGGCTTGCGCACCTGGGATAAGCCAGCCGCAGCTTGTCTAGCCAGTCGTGTCCCGTATGGGACGCCGGTCAGTGTCGAAATCTTGAGTCGGGTTGATCGCGCCGAGGCCGCATTACATGGATTGGGCTTTAGGCAAGTGCGAGTGCGCCATTATGGCGAAACGGCACGCATTGAAGTCATTGAATCAGAACTCGAAAATGCCCTATCTCAGCGAACCTTCATTATTGAGGCAGTTAAGGCCGCCGGATATCAATATGTCACGCTCGATCTTGAAGGATTCCGATCTGGAAATCTCAACTTTGGGGTCACCGAAAGTTCGTCGGGCGCCTCGTCGCACTCGTAGGGTTGAGGTCACGCCTAGGGGCGAATGTTCTGAAGTACATCTCATACAACAAGGGGAAAATATGAAACTGTCCATGATGCTCAATTACGCCGGTGGATTCCATGCTGCGGTTGACAAAGTTGTCGAATACGAGAAGGCCGGTCTTGATGCCGTGTGGATTGCCGAGGCGTACAGCGCCGACGCGATTAGTCAGGTTGGTTACCTGGCTGCCAAGACCAACAAGGTCGAGATCGGTACCGGAATTTTGAACGTGTTCAGTCGTACACCAGCGTTGATGGCGATGACCGCTGCTGGTTGTGACTACGTCTCCAATGGTCGATTCATTCTCGGACTTGGTGCAAGTGGGCCGCAAGTGGTTGAAGGATTCCACGGCATGCCGTACGAAAAGCCGATGTTGCGCATCAAGGAATACATCCAGGCCTGTCGCCACATCTGGGCCCGTGAAGAGCCGTTTCACATTGAAGGTCAAACTGTGCAGGCTCCGTTGCCCGCAGGTCTCGGAACGGGATTGGGCAAGGCCCTCAAGATCATTAAGCCCGGCGCAGAAATTCGTAAGGACATTCCGATCTGGTGGGCGAGCCTCATGGGTCTCAGTGTGACCGCCACTGCCGAAGTTGCTGATGGGTGGATGCCGATTTTCTTTGACCCCGACAAGTATCAGAATGTGTGGGGCGATGACTTGAAGAAGGGCATCGCTAAGCGCGACCCATCACTCGGACAGTTGCAAATCACTGCTGGTGGAATGTTGGCCATTGATGAGTCGTTGACCGGTGAAGCACAAAGCAAGATTCTTGACTTCAGTCGTCCGAACGCCGCCTTGTACATCGGTGGTATGGGTGCTCGTGACAAGAACTTCTATAACACCATTTGCAAGAAGTACGGCTACGAGAAAGAAGCCATTGAAATTCAAGATTTGTACTTGGCGGGCAAGAAAGAAGAAGCAGCTGCGGCTGTTCCTGGCGAGATGCTGTCGAATTCAAACTTGGTTGGTCCAAAGAGCTTCATCAAAGAGCGCATCGCATCGTTCAAAGAAGCTGGTGTCACGATGTTGTCGATTAACCCAGTAGGCCCGAACGCCATTCAGAACATCGAAACTCTGAAAGAGATGATTTCCTGATGCCGGCTTTCGGCGGTGCTGTCTCAAACGGCTGGGAAGCAGTTCGTGATGCTTTCGTCAACAACTTAGAAAACTCCGAAGAGGTTGGTGCCGCGGTCTCGGTGTATCACCGAGGCAACAAAGTGGTCGACTTGTGGGGCGGATCATTTGACGCCGAAAAAACGCAGCCCTATGTCGAGGAGACATTGCAACTGGTGTTCTCAACGACCAAGGGAATTACGGCAATCGCTGTGGCAATGTGTGTTGAGCGTGGCTTGTTGTCATACGACGAAAAAGTCAGCACCTACTGGCCAGAGTTCGCTCAACACGGTAAGGGTGATGCAACTGTGGCTCAGTTGTTGTCACACCAGTGTGGGTTGTACACCGTTGACGGAGACATCAGTTTGTCGGAAGCGCTCAACTGGTCAACGATCACCGAGCGGCTGGCCGCCACTGCGCCGCGTTGGGACATTGGGACCAAGCACGGCTATCACGCGTTGACCTACGGCTGGCTCGCAGGCGAACTGGTTCGTCGCGTCGATCCGTCTCATCGCAGCCTCGGCACGTTTGTGCAAGAAGAAATTGTGAGCAAGGTCGGTGGCGAACTCTGGATTGGGCTTCCCGAATCGCAGGAATCTCGAGTGTCGCCAATGATTGGTGGACTGAACTCGGTTCCTGAAGATCTTGATCCTGCCGTGAAAGCGATGATGGAACAGTTCATGGGTCCAAACTCCCCAGGGGGCCAAGCACTGAGTCTGAATGGCGCATTCGGAATTGATGGAGCATTCAATCGTCGTGATGTTCATGCTGCCGAAATCCCCGCAGCTAATGGCATCACCAATGCGCGAACTCTGGCCCGCATTTACTCTTCGCTGATTAGTGAAGTTGATGGTGTGCGTTTGCTCAAGCCATCAACGGTTGAAAAAGTGCGCGCACTTGTGACTCCTGAAAACGAACCTGATGCCTGTCTGATCATGCCGACCACCTTTGGTATGGGCTTCATGGTTCATGGGCCGTTCTCGTTGTTCGGTGGGCCAGGATCTTTTGGACACCCGGGTGCTGGCGGTTCAGTTGCGTTTGCTCTACCCGAAAAAGAGATCGGATTCGGTTACGTGATGAATCAGATGGCCACAAACTTGGCTAATGACTTCAGGGCTCAACGTTTGGCTGAAGCAGCAGTTGCGTGCGCAAGCGCTTCGTAGCGCGAATGTAAATCACACTCGCGATTGCCGCAGCACAGGCAAAGCCCGAGATGGCTTGGCGTACTCCAAAAATTTCTGAGACGAGTCCGGCGAGCGCGCTCGTGAGCGACAACATCAATGTGACGAGAGCAAAATCACCGGCCAGAATTCGTCCACGAATATGGTCGGGTGAACGAAGTTGCAAACCGTAACTACTGAGAGTCCATTGGGCGCCACCACCTAAGTGGGCCAACATCACAAAAATCGCGGTTAACCACAGAGTTGGCATCCATGCTCCGACTAAGTAGAAGCCGCTAAATGCAAGGCTGGCAAAACCACAGATGAGAAGCACCTTACCGAGTTGCCCGCGGGTGTAGCGCATAGCAATCAATGGACCGAGGCCGGTGCCGACACCTCGAACGCCGATCAGAAGTCCGCGTGCTGCGTCGCCTCCGTTGAAGACATCCGAAGCCAACACTGCGAGTTGACTGACTACACCAGCACCGATGGCAAACGTTGTCTTCGAAAAGATGAGCGCCATCAGAACGGGGTCTTTGCGCGAATGATTAATGGCCTCGCGCATATCTGCGATCGGGCGTATGCGCTGTCGTTGGGTTTCGACATCACGATCTTTTTGCATCGGGGTTTTGATACGAGAAAAAAGAATTGCCGCCAAAGCAAACGAAACTCCGTTAGCGATGAACGCAGCGTCACGGCCAAAGACCGATGCGTAGACGCCGCCGATCGCCGCTCCAACGGCGAGCATGACGCCCCATGTTGAACCAAGCAAAGAATTTGCGGCTGCTAGTTCGTCATTGTCTCGAGCAATGTTTGGGATTGAGGCTTCAGTGGCTGGGCTGATGACGGCGGCAAGGGCAGAAATTGTGCTTTGAGCCAGGAAAGCCAACCAAACAGTGTCCTTGCCAACAAACAGAAGACCAAAGGCCGCGACGACCTGAATGACAGAGACAAAAACCAAAATTCGGCGACGGTCAAAACGATCAGCCATTGAACCAGCAATAGGGGATGCGAGGAATGATGGCAACGAAAATGCCACGACGACCAACGAAACTAAAAACTTTGAACCGGTGAGATCGTCAACCAGTCCGATAATCGCGACAAAACTAAACCAGTCTCCGAGGTAGGAAATCACTTGTGCCATAAAGACGCGGCGCATATCCGCATTGGTCTTGAGCATTTTCCACATGGCACTACGAGACTAGGCGTCACGAGTGGGTTGACACGGCGTTAGCCATGGTCAATCAGTTCACTTTGCTGATGACCTCATCGCCGTAACGAGCCAATGAGTCGGCGGTGTCGCGGTAAAACAAGAATGACGGCACGATGACCCGATCGACACCAATGTCGGTAAGACCTTTGACTTCGTTGAGCGCGTTGGGGCCAATTGCTCCGTTGCCACCAGCTGTCATTTCGATCGCATTGGGATCGCGTCCACATTGCCGAGCGGTATCGCGAACGATGTCAAATGAACGCGCTAAATCCTCGTGTGAACCTTTGCCTGGGAAGAAGCCATCGCCCAGACGACCTGCACGTCGTGCGGCAATATCGGTGTGCCCGCCAATATGAATGGGGATAGTTCCATTGACGGGCTGTGGGCGCATGATGCACTCATCAAAGTTTGAGAAATCGCCGTGATGAGTGGCTCGGTCTTGGGTCCACAACGAACGCATTGCCGCGACGTAGTCGTCGTTGCGCTTACCGCGATCGGCAAACGGGACTCCGAGTGCATCAAACTCTTCTTCGAGCCAACCAACACCGATGCCAAGCAACATGCGACCCTTTGACAAGTGATCAAGAGTTGAGATTTCTTTGGCCAGCACTACTGGGTTGCGTTGCGGCAAGATCAGAATTCCGGTCGCCAATTTGATGGACTGTGTTGCGGCCGCCACGAAAGACAACCAAATCAACGGATCAGGGATTGGTGATTCTTCGCCGCCTGGCATTTTCCCAGAAGCGTCATATGGGTACGGCGAGTCGTACTTAGAGGGAACAACAACATGTTCGACTGTCCACAATGATTCAAAGCCAGCCGCTTCGGCAGCTTGTGCCATGGCAATGGCTTGGTCGGGATGGCTGAAGGGGCCAGTGTTAGCGAAAGCAACGGCAAATTTCATTGTGGGTCCTCTGGGTTGAACATCATGTCGATGTGAAGTCTTCTTGATTTCTATTTGGCGAACTTCTTCATTGAGTCAATGACCTGTTCAGCTTCGGCCATGATCTGTCGAACTAAATCACCGGCGGGAATCAATCCCTTGATTGCTCCAACGCCTTGGCCTGCGGGCATGAATTCGCGATTGACATCAACATCAGTGGCGACGGGTGCACCCATGTGGTTGGCGCCGGCTTGAACTGATTTCATCACTTGCTCGGGGAACTTCTTCAGCTCTTCGGGGTGCTCTTCGAAATGTTGAGTCCATTCAGTGCGAACAACACGACATGTTTTGCCGGTGTAAGCCCGTGACACCACTGTTCCGTCTTCGGGCAACTCAATGAGTGTCGATTTGTAACCATGAGGCGCGTTTGCTTCGGGGGTCGCGATGAAGCGCGTACCCATCCAGACTCCATCGGCACCAAGTGCTAACGATGCTGCTAATCCACGTCCATCAAAAAGTCCACCAGCGGCAACCACTGGAATCTTGTCGCCAACGGCATCAACAACTTGGGGGACAAGCGCCATCGTTGCAACGGTGCCGGTGTGTCCGCCGCCTTCGGTTCCTTGCGCCACAACAAAGTCGCAACCACTTGCGAGAGCGGCTTGAGCATGACGAACTTTTCCGCACATTGAACCGACGAGGATGTTGTTCTTGTGAAGAATGTCAATGATTTCGCGGGGCACTCCGAGGCCGGCCACGAAGATTCGTGCGCCACCTTTGATGATGCTCTCAACATCTTTTTCAAGTTGCCCAGGGATCGCCGCAAGTAAGTCAACGCCAAACGGTTTGTTGGTCAGTTTGTGGACTGCAGCGATTTCTTCGTCAAGTTGTCCGGGGCCCATCGGGGCGGCGCCAAAAGTTCCGATGCCTCCAGCCTCGCTGACGGCGGCCACAAGTTCGTGATAAGAAACGCCGCCCATTCCGGCAAGCATGATGGGGTGTTCGATATCGAGCAGATCGGTTAAACGTGTGCGCATACCTCGACCGTAGTACGCCCGCACAAAACGATCACGATTGGTATGGCCCCTTGAGGCGGAACATCTTGTGGTGCCAGCGCTTGGGCGTGAAGGCAATGGCTCTCGGCTCGTCCTCAAACATCCATCGAGCAAAATTCCGCTTGCCCCAGTTGCCCGATTTGGAAACGATCGCGATTGCTCCTCGAGCACCGCGGCCATGCGCCAAGATTTTCGACAAACGTAGCGACATCCGATGATCGGCAAAGAGGTGATGCTTGACCGCTTGCGCATATGTGTTGCGGACTTCAACAGGTAAGCCACCTTGGATGATTGCCTCAGCAGCGAGCGAGCCTGACAGGAGGGCTTGTCCAATTCCTTCGCCGGTCAAGGTGTCGGTAGCCATTGCGGCATCGCCGACAAAGAGCACTCGACCACTGCCAGTAACGGCTTCATCAACACGCGCCGGAATGGGCCACGCAGTATGTCGATCTTCCATCACAAAATCGGGTCCGAGAGCTTCAACGACATGTGGGCGCTGCAACAGATCGGTCCAGACATCTTTCATATCTTGAATACGTCGTTTGCCATCACGCACAACACCAAAGCCGATGTTGACGCGATTATTGGGGAGCGGAAAACTCCACGCGTAACCAGGAAGCAGATCTTTTTCAAACCACACGATGAGTCGCTCGTTAGCAACGCCGGTGACGTTGTTGGCATATTGGCGAAATGCGTGCCATTCACCGAGGTATCCAGACTCAGATAACCCGAGAGATTTGCGAACCGGGCTCCACATGCCGTCTGCTGCGATGACCCACGAAGCAGTGATTTGTTGTGGCGTGTTTTTGAGATTGGCCGACACGCAAACAGATTCTGAATTGACCGCCATTGATTCGTAAGTGCAGTCTTCAATAATCGTGACACCTTCTGATCGAGCCTGAATGACTAATGCATTGTCGAGTTCGACACGGGGAGTCACTGCTGCAAACTTTCCATTGTTTGGCATGGGCAAACGCAGTTCACGGCCAGAAGGTGAGCGCAGCCACGCGGCATCAATATCTGTCCATGAAGGAACGGTCGAGGGGTCGAAACGTAGTTTCTCCAATTCACGCAGGGCGAGCGTGGTTAAGCCGTCGCCGCAACACTTATCGCGCGGAAACACAGCTTTATCGATGATCGTCACGCTGAGGCCCTGGCGTACTGCGGTGATCGCGGCAGCAGTGCCTGCCGGCCCTGCGCCGACGATCAAAACGTCGCACGAGGTCGAAAGATCGGGGAGGTCGCTGGGCACGGGATCAGGCTAGAACCACTCGCTGGTTGGTGCCTCACTCGGTGCGGTTCTCTATGATCGGTTGAGTAGAAGTCACACCCGCGGTGGGTGGGACGCAAATCATGAGGAGACCCGACATGGCTCGGTTATGTGAAGGAAAAATCGCCATTGTGACCGGAGCCGGTCGTGGAATCGGACGTGAGCACGCACTGAGCCTGGCATCCCAAGGTGCCAAAGTTGTCGTGAACGATCTTGGTGGCAACGTGGACGGAAGCGGCGGCGACTTAAGCCCCGCTGAACAAGTTGTTCAAGAAATCAAAGGCATGGGCGGTGAGGCAGTTGCCAACGGCGACAGCGTGAGCGATTGGGCCGGAGCTGAACGACTGATCAATACCGCAATCGACACCTTTGGCGATCTCAACATCGTGGTCAACAACGCCGGAATTTTGCGTGACCGCATGTTGTTCTCGATGTCGGAAGCCGAATGGGACGCAGTGATCAATGTGCACCTCAAAGGAACTTTTGCGCCGAGTCGTTTCGCATGTGTCTACTGGCGTGAACAGTCAAAGGCTGGCAAGCCCGTCTCAGGTCGCATCATCAACACCACATCAGTGTCGGGAATCTATGGCAACCCTGGTCAAACGAACTACGGCGCAGCAAAGGCTGGCATTGCATCGTTCACCAATATCGCTGCCCTTGAAATGGCACGATACGGAGTCACGGTGAATGCAGTTGCACCCGTTGCTCTCACCCGTATGACCGAGGGTCTCGGACCTGCACCAGAATCGGACGAAGATCGTGAAAAGCGTTCACCGCGTTGGATCGCTCCGATCGTGACTTGGTTGGCCTCAGATGAAGCCGCCGAAGTGACTGGTCGAATCTTCGAGGCAAGCGGTGATGTGCTTGCTGTTTCCGAAGGTTGGGTACGTGGACCGAAGCATGCACCAGTTGACGATCCGACCGTTCTTGGTCCGATTGTTGCTGAACTGTTGGCGAAGGCTCGCAAGAATTCAGGTATGGACGGCACCCCTGGTGGCTGGCCGCAGCCCCGCTCGAAGTGACATTCCAGTAACAAAGACGTCAGTTAACTACTCATAGAAATCACCAACAAGGAGAATTGTTATGCCTTTGAATCCAGCAGCAGTTGGCGCAGTCGGAGATGTTCGCACGATGTCGTGGAACTCTAAAGATGCGTTGTTGTACGCGGTCGGAATTGGTGCAGGTCAAAATGATCTGCCCTTCACGACCGAGAACACCAAAGAAGTTCAACAAGTTGTATTTCCAACGTTCGCAGTTGTTGCAGGTTCGGGAACAACGTCACCAGGTAAGAGTGCGATGGCTGAGATAGGCACCTTTAACTGGGCATTGTTAGTTCATGGTTCACAAGCGATCACCTTGCATCGTCCGATTCCGGTTGAAGCCGAGGCAACTGTGCAAGACAAAGTTGTCGCGATGTACGACAAAGGCAAAGCAGCGGTTGTCGTCACTGAAGCTGAAACAAAATTGAAGACGGGTGAATTGTTGTGGACGACACGTTCGTCAGTATTCATTCGCGGTGAAGGCGGCTGGGACGGCGATCGTGGACCTTCGGGCCCGCAAAATGAACCACCGGCCAAGGCTCCCGATCACGAAGTGACCTTGCAGACCTCACCCGATCAAGCATTTGTGTATCGCTTGTCGGGCGACCGCAACCCATTGCACACTGATCCGTCCTTTGCTGCCATCGGTGGATTTGATCGACCAATCTTGCACGGTTTGTGCTCATACGGTTTCACTGGCCGCGCACTGTTGGGTGCTTTGTGCAACAACGATGTCACGAAGTTCAAGCACATTGAAGGACGTTTCTCGTCGCCAGTGATGCCTGGCGATGCGCTTACTGTTCGCATGTGGAACATCGGTGCTGGCGAAACTGTGTTTACAACATCAGTGGGCGATCGCGTTGTGATCGACCAGGGTCTTGTACGTCACGCCTGAGATAAAAAGAGAATTGATTTAAAACAGACGTAGTTCTTCGGGGCGTCGGCCCCGAAGATCTTCGTAATCAACTTCAGCCCAACCGATGCCGCGTTGTTCGGCCATTTTCTTGGCTTGGGGCTTAATGACCTGTGCGACGAAGATGCCGCGCAACCCCTTGAGGTTGCTGTCAGGTTGAAGAAGTTCAAGATAGCGAGCAAGTTGTTCAACGCCGTCGATTTCACCGCGTCGTTTGATTTCGACGGCGACGTAATTGCCTTGGGCATCAACACACATCAAGTCGACAGGACCGATCGGCGTGGGCCATTCGCGGCGAATCAAAGTGAGTCCAGATTCGATCGTGTCGGGGAGAGCGGCAAGCAGTTCTTGTAAGTGTGCTTCAACGCCATCTTTTTGCAAACCTGGATCTTCGCCAA
>Ga0315909_10000738_pt1 | contig 44026 bp, 50 predicted proteins | sample LakEriMetagenome_11_FD_203527 | JGI IMG/M metagenome (GOLD analysis project Ga0315909, IMG submission 203527) | Freshwater fungal communities from buoy surface, Lake Erie, Ohio, United States - Buoy 2 MA125 | ecosystem: Environmental > Aquatic > Freshwater > Lake | place: USA: Lake Erie, Ohio... | reverse complement strand
AAACACGCGATTGCGGTCAAACCATTTCTCAAACAGGCAAGCAATTGGTGCCGCGCGCAGCCGATAATTTTTCTTACTTTGCAGAAATGTGCACGCGTGTGGATGGCCATACCTACCCAACACCGACCCATTTGAACTACACACTGTTCCATCCAGTGGGCGTGTGTGCCTTGATCAGCCCTTGGAATGTGCCCTTCATGACGGCCACTTGGAAAGTGGCACCTTGCTTGGCCTTTGGCAACACAGCCGTTTTAAAAATGAGTGAGTTGTCGCCCATGTCGGCATCGCGTTTGGGTGAGCTGGCGTTAGAAGCCGGTGTGCCGCCTGGCGTTTTAAATTTGGTGCACGGCTATGGCAAAGAGGCTGGCGAGCCATTGGTATCGCACCCCGATGTGCGCGCCATTTCTTTCACCGGCTCTACCGCCACTGGCAACCGAATTGTGCAAAGTGCTGGCCTCAAAAAGTTCAGCATGGAGCTGGGCGGCAAATCACCTTTCGTGATTTTTGAAGATGCAGATTTGCCACGCGCACTCGACGCCGCAGTGTTCATGATTTTCAGCAACAACGGTGAGCGGTGTACAGCAGGCAGTCGCATCTTGGTACAGCAAAGTATTTATGCCGACTTTGTGCAGAAGTTCACTGAGCGAGCAAAACGAATTTCAGTAGGAGACCCGCTGGATGAAAACACCATCGTGGGCCCCATGATCAGTCAAGCGCATTTGGCCAAAGTCAAAAGCTACATTGAGCTTGGCCCTAAAGAGGGCGCCACCCTTTTGTGTGGTGGCTTGGACAAGCCTTCTTACGCGCCTGAACTTTCTGAGCGTGTGAAGAAAGGCAACTTTGTGTGGCCCACGGTGTTTGCCGATGTCGATAACCGCATGAAGATTGCACAAGACGAAATCTTTGGTCCTGTGGCGTGCTTAATTCCTTTCCGCGATGAAGCGCATGCCATTGAATTGGCCAACGACATTCAATATGGTTTGTCCAGTTATGTGTGGACTGAAAACATAGGTCGCGCTCACCGCGTGGCAGCTGCTGTTGAAGCCGGCATGTGTTTTGTGAACAGCCAAAATGTTCGCGATTTGCGCCAACCTTTTGGTGGTACCAAGGCCAGTGGCACCGGCCGCGAAGGCGGCACCTGGAGTTACGAAGTATTTTGCGAACCCAAAAACGTGGCAGTGTCCATGGGTTCGCACCACATTCCACATTGGGGAGTTTGAGTATGGGACAAGTTTCACTTGCGGCCAAAATCACGCACGTGCCGTCCATGTATTTGAGCGAGTTGGATGGGCCGCAAAAAGGCACCCGGCAAGCCGCCATAGATGGCCATCACGAAATTGACAGACGCTGTCGTGCTTTAGGCGTTGACACCATCGTGGTGTTTGACACGCACTGGTTGGTGAACTCGGCTTATCATTTGAACAATGCGGTGCATTTCAAAGGTAACTACACCAGCAATGAGTTGCCCCACTTCATCAGCAACATGCCCTACGAATACGATGGCAATCCTCAGCTGGGGCACATCTTGGCCAAGGCCTGCAATGAAGCAGGCGTGACCACTTTGGCGCACGAGCACACCAGCTTGGCCTTGGAATATGGCACCCTGGTGCCCATGCGTTACATGAACGCAGACAGGCACTACAAAGTGATCTCAGTGTCTGCGTTGTGCATGGTGCACTCATTGGGCGAAAGCGCTCAATTGGGTTGGGCCATGAGGCGCGCAGTAGAGCAACATTACGATGGCAAGGTTGCATTCTTTGCCAGTGGCTCTTTGTCGCACCGATTTGCACAAAATGGTCTTGCCCCTGAATACGCCAACAAAATGTGGAGTCCGTTTTTAGAACAGCTCGACCACAACGTGATTGAGTTGTGGCAGCAAGGCGATTGGAAAACTTTTTGCGCCATGCTGCCCGAGTACGCCGCCAAAGGCCATGGTGAAGGCTTCATGCATGACACGGCCATGTTGTTGGGTGTGCTGGGATGGGACCACTACCAAGGCAAAGCCGAAGTGATCACACCTTATTTTCCAAGCTCGGGCACCGGACAAATCAATGTGGTGTTTCCGGTCCATCCTGTGAGCGCAGAAGAAGGCGACGAGGCATACGCGCTCAACCTCAACAGCTTGAAAGATCCCGCTGCGGTGTATGCCGCTGGTGCACGTCGTTTGTAATTTAGAAAGGTTTCCAATGCCTCATTTGGTCATTCTCTATACCGGTCAGTTGGACGCAGAAACCAACATGAAAGTTTTGTGCCGCAACTTGGCCGATGCCATGCTCACCGTGCTTGATGAATCCGGCAAGCAAGTGTTTCCTACTGGTGGCACACGCGTTATGGCCTATCCTGCGCCCCACTACGCGGTGGCCGATGGCGGCGCAGCTGGGCGCAAGGCCGCGCAGTTTGACCACAATCCACAGGGCGGTTCAGAAGACTACGCCTTCGTCTATTTGAATGTTCGAATGGGCAAGGGGCGCAGTGAGGCCACTCACCAACGCGCTGGTGAAATGTTGGTGGAAGTCACAAAAAAACATTTCGCAGATTTGTTTGCCACAAGGCACATCGGCATTACTTTGCAAATCGATGTGGGCCCAGAAGTGTTTGATCACAAGCACAGCAATGTCCACCCTTTGTTTGCTGCGCTTTAACAAAGCGCACAACACGTCCCGTTTTGAAAGACAGCCTTTATGTTTGATTCAGCACAAATTGCGCAACTGGCAGCCGAGTTGCAGCAGTCGCAAAAAACACGTCAGCAAGTAGAGCACTTTTCCAAGCGCTTTCCGGGTATGAGCATTGAAGATGGCTATCGGGTCAGCCGCGCATGGGTGGCGCTGCAATTGGCCGAGGGCCGCAAAGTGATCGGTCACAAAATTGGCCTCACGTCACGAGCCATGCAGCAGGCCAGTCAAATTGACGAACCCGATTACGGCACCTTGCTAGATAACATGTTGTACACCTGCACTCCGGGGCACGTGTTGAGCATTGCCCACACAGACTTTGTGGTGCCTCGCGTAGAGGTTGAGTTGGCCTTCGTATTAAAGAAAGACCTGCAAGGGCCAGACGTCACGGTCGATCAAGTGTTGGCAGCTACAGACTATGTTACGCCTGCGATTGAAATCATCGATTCGCGCATTGAGCAATTTGACCGCCATACCAAAGTGATGCGCAAAGTGTTTGACACCATCAGTGACAACGCAGCCAACGCAGGCATTGTGATGGGTGCAGAAAAAGTCAATCCACTCACAACCAATTTGCCATGGTGCGGCGCTATTTTGAAATTGAATGGCGTGGTCGAAGAGACGGGTTTGGCAGCAGGTGTTCAAGGCCATCCTGCGGTGGGCATTGCATGGCTTGCCAACAAGTTGGCCCCATGGGGCGAGCATTTGAAAGCCGGACAAATTGTGTTGGCCGGCTCCTTTACCAAACCAGTTCCAGCCAAAGTGGGCGATGTGTTCGATGCCGACTACGGCCCACTTGGCCGTTTGCAATTTCAATTCATTTAAGAAAGAGACATGATGAAAACACCCGTGAATCGCTTCAAGAAAGCCATCACTGAAAAACACGCCCAAATTGGTTTGTGGATGGGCCTCGCCAGCAGTTACAGCGCAGAGATGTGCGCCATGGCTGGCTTCGACTGGTTGTTAATTGATGGCGAGCATGCGCCCAACAACTTGCAAAGTATTCAGCAACAACTTCAAACCATTGCGGCCTACCCGGTCAACAACGCAATTGCGCGCGTACCCGTGGGCGACACGGCACTCATCAAGCAGTATTTGGATTTGGGCGCTGAGACCTTGCTCATTCCGATGATTGACACACCCGAGCAAGCTGAGCAATGTGTACAAGCCATGCGCTACCCCCAAAACGATGGCAAGGGCGGTGTGCGCGGTATGGGCGGTGCGCGCGCTTCGCGCTGGGGCATGTTTCCCAATTACACCAAAGAAGCCAATGAACAAGTTTGCTTGTTGGTGCAAGCCGAAACGCGTGAAGCCTTGAAAAACTTAGACGCTATTGCCAACACGCCTGGCGTGGATGGTGTGTTCATTGGCCCTGCAGATTTGTCGGCTTCATTGGGTCATGTGGGCGACCCCAACCACCCTGAAGTACAAGCCGCTATTGAAGATGCGATTGCACGCATTTTGAAAGCAGGCAAAGCGCCAGGCATTTTGACGTCAGATGTGACCCAAGCCAAACACTACTTGTCGCTCGGCGCATTGTTTGTGGCGGTGGGGCTGGACACTCAAATTTTGGTGCGTCAAACTTCGGCATTGGTGCGTCAATTCAAGCCAGATGCTGGCATTGCGTTGCCAACTTCAGGTCAGGTGTATTGATCATGCTGACACATCAACTGCCTGTTGCGCGTTCGCTGCAAAATGAAGTGCATCCCAAAGAGTGGGAGGCTCGTGTGCAGTTGGCGGCCTGTTACCGAGTTTTTGCTTTTTTGGGCTGGACCGAAATGATTTACAACCACATCACCTTGCGCTTGCCGCAAGAGGCCTGTGGTTCAGAAAAACAATTTTTGATCAACCCTTTTGGCTTGCACTACAGCGAAGTTACCGCCAGTAACTTGGTGAAAATTGATTTGAAGGGCAAGGCGCTTGATGGTTCACCCTATCCTGTGAATCCAGCTGGTTTCACGGTGCACGCTGCGTTGCACGACAACTTGTCTGAGGCACATTGTGTGATGCACACGCACACCACCGCGGGTGTGTCGGTGGCCTGCATGAAAGAAGGTTTGCAGCAAACCAATTTCTACACCGCACAGCTTCACAACATGATTGCATACCATGACTTTGAAGGCATCACGATTCATTCTGACGAAGCACCGCGACTTCTAAGCAGCATTGGCAACAAACAAGCCGTCATCTTGCGCAACCATGGCTTGCTGGCCTGGGGCGCTACCTTGCCTCAAACATTTGCCATCCTCTGGACTTTGCAGCGAGCCTGTGAAATTCAATTGGCTACGTTCAGCATGGGCGGCCCTTCGCATGTCATTCCAGTCAGCGAAGACGTTGCAGCCAAGTGCACACGCGATGCGCTGCAATTCAACCCGAACCATGGCGCAGGCAACGATGTATTAGATGCCCTGATTCGACAAGTCGATCGCCAATTGCACAAACCCGAGGAAAGTTACCGCTTATGAAAGTTTGTATTTACGGCGCAGGCGCCATTGGCGGTTGGATCGGCGTGCACTTGGCGCGAACGGGGCATGAGGTGAGCGTGGTCGCGCGCGGTGCCACGCTGGCAGCTTTGCAAAAAAATGGTCTGCAGTGCATTCAAACGCAAGCGCAATTTGAAACGAATGAAACGCACTTGAAGGCGAATGTCAAAGTATCTGCCAACCCAGCTGATTTAGGCCCGCAAGACCTGGTCATTGTGTCGGTCAAAGCGCCCGCCATGGCCGATGTGGCCAAAGGCATCGCACCTTTGCTGGCCCCGCACACCATGGTATTAACAGCCATGAATGGTGTGCCCTGGTGGTTCTTTGAAGGTTTCGGTGAGTCGCTTCAAGGCACGCGCCTGAACACCATCGATCCTGAAGGCCTCATTGGCCAGGCCATTCCTGCGCACCATGTGGTGGGTTGCGTGGTGCACTCAAGTTGTTCCTTGGATGCGCCAGGCGTGGTGCGCCATCACTTTGGGCATGGCTTGATCGTGGGTGAGCCGGCCACGCAAAATGGGCCAGCCAGTGAACGTGTGCAACAACTCGTGAGCGCTTTGCAAGCCGCAGGTTTCAATGCCAGTGCCTCGACGCAAATTCAAAAAGATGTTTGGTACAAGCTTTGGGGCAACATGACCGTCAACCCCATCAGCGCCTTCACGGGTGCCACCACAGATTTGATTTTGCAGGACGACTTGGTGCGAGATTTTGTGTCCAAGATCATGCTTGAGGCCAAAGCCATTGGTGAAAAAATTGGCATACCGATTGCACAAATGCCAGAAGACCGACACGCCGTTACCCGAAAACTGGGTGCTTTTAAAACCTCCATGTTGCAAGACGTCGAGGCGGGCAAAGCGGTAGAGCTAGATGCCTTGGTGAGTGTGGTGCGCGAGTTGGGTCACCTGACCAAAGTCAGCACACCTTACACCGATGCGCTGCTGGGCCTCAGTCGCCTGCATGCTCAGGTGCACGGACTTTATCCTACAGAATGAGCGCATGACTGAAACATCTAAATCGCTCACGACCACGGCCTTCGCCACCTTGTTGCTGATTGCGTTCATGATGGGCGCCAACCATGTGGCCGCTCGGCTCGCTTTTAACAACGGCGTGGATGTGGTCACAGCAGTCAGCTTTCGCAGTGTGCTGACCGCGTTGGTGGTGGGTTTGATTTTGTGGCAGCAGAAAGTTCAAATTCAAATTGAGTCAAGCCACAAAAAATACATGTTGATCATTGGCGGACTCATTGCTGTTCAAAGCGTGTGCTTGTATTCATCGGTCGCCAGACTGCCTGTGGCCTTGGCCTTGTTGGCCTTTAACACCTATCCTTTGTCGACCGCTTTTTGGGCGCGGGTGTTGTACAAACACCAGGCCGAAAAAGCCGTGCTTTGGAGCATGCCCATTTTGTTGGCCGGCTTGGCCTTGGCGCTCGATGTGTTGGGCGCAGCTTCTGGCCTTGGCGCGGCAGAGCATTGGTCACAAATTGGTGCTGGGGTGGCGTTTGCGTTAGCAGCCTCTGCAACCTTTGGTTTGGCACTGGTCTACACACAACATGAAACCACCGGCCTAGATGGCCGTGTGCGAACCTTTTCTTCCATGTCCATCGTGGGAATTTTGGCAGTGGCTGCGGCCATGAGTCAGGGCGGTTTTCATTTGCCGCAAGCACCTGCGGGTTGGTGGGGGCTTGGCATGCTGTCGTTTTTGTATGGCACGGCCTTCACCATTTTGTTCACGGTCTTGCCCAAGTTGGGCGTGGTGGGCAACTCGGCCATCATGAACGTCGAGCCCGTGTTTGCCTTGGTGCTGGCCTGGGCTTTGCTCGATCAAGCCATTGCGCCCATTCAATTGGTCGGGGCCTTCTTGGTGGTGGGCACCGTGATGTGGCTGGGTCTGCGCAAGCGCTAGTCCAGACCTTTTTTCAAACTCAGCGCGGTGTCATAAACCAGATTCTTGGAGACGCCCGTGATGTCGCTGGTCATTTTGACGGCGGTTTTCAAAGGCAGCTCGGCCAGTAGCAATCTCAAAGTTCGCAAAGTGTTGGCATCTAAGGCCGCATCATTTTCTGCCTTGGGTTTATCCATGGCATGAATGACCAACGCAAATTCACCCCGTAAGTGATCGGCTTTTTCTGCAAACCACGCTGGTAATTTTTGCGCTTCAACGGTGTGCACGGTTTCAAATTGTTTGGTTAGCTCACGCCCCACCGTGATCAATCGGCTGCCCAATATAGAAAGAGCCTGCGCCAAGGCCTCAATGCGATGCGGCGCTTCAAGCAACACCACAGCACGTGGCTCACCGCTCAGCGTTTCAATGGCGCGTTGTCTTTCCGAGGCTTTGGAAGAAAGAAAACCTGAAAAAACAAAGCCGCCTTCGCCCACGACGCCTGCAGCGCTAAGCAGCGTGGTGACACTGCTAGCACCTGGCAAGGGCATGACGCGATAACCTGCTGCGGCCACCGCAGCAACCAGCCTTGCCCCGGGGTCGCTGATGGCCGGCGTGCCAGCATCACTCACATAGGCCACGCGTTCGCCTTGTGCCAAGCGTGCAATCACTTGAGCGGCGGCCTCGGCTTCGTTGTGTTGATGGACCGCCAACAATTGCGAATTGTTTCTGTCCAAGCCATAGGCGCGCAAAAGTTGTTGGGTATGACGCGTGTCTTCACAGGCCAGGGTGTTGGCCCTTTCAATCACATACAAAGCACGCAAAGTGATGTCGGCCAGATTGCCAATAGGCGTGGCCACCACATACAGTGTGCTGGCTGGGTGGTTTTGCGGGCCTACAGCTTCACGAGCCGCTTGAAATGCCTTGTTGTAAGTCGAGGCCAAGCCACCAGCAACCGCAGCAGTTTCATTTGCAATGCTTGGCATGGCTTCAGATTTTTCAGAAGGCAAATTCAATGGTGTTCCTCAATCGGACAAGTAAGCAAAGTGGCGATGCTGCGGAAGATGCCGCGCTGATCTTTTTGCAACAACAAGGTTTGCGTTTGTTGCAGCGCAATTATCGAACGCCCGGACGGGGTGGTGGTGAAATTGACCTCATTTTGCAAGAATCCGACAGCACAGTGGTGTTTGTCGAGGTTCGAAAGCGTGCCTTGGGTCAATTTGGCGGTGCTTTGGGCAGTGTGGGGGCCGTCAAACAGCGGCGCCTTGTGTTTGCCGCGCGTTATTTCTTAATGCGCTGGCGACACCTCCCGCCAGCGCGTTTTGACGTCATCGCCTGGGAGCCCCATGGCATGATTTGGGTCAAAGCGGCTTTTGATGCGGCTTCTTGAGGGTCGCCGTGGCCGCTTTGAATCGGCTGCGAGTATCATCCTGTTCATGTTAGACCTGCGCATTCAACAACACTTCATCGACAGCGCCGATTTGCAATACCAAGCGGCCGAAACCTTGGCCAAGCCCTTGGATGCTGGCGTGCAGGCGCTCATGGCTTGTGTCACCAGCGGTGGCAAAGTGTTGGTTTGCGGTGAAGGCAGTGCGGCTGCATTGGCACAGTATTTCGCCAGTTTGTTTGTGGGTGGCTTTGAGCGCGAGCGACCCGAGCTGGCTGCCATCGCCTTGCGTCACGAGGGTCTAGGCGATCCTGCCTATGCCAGTTTGGCCAGGCAGGTGCGCGCTTTAGGTCAGGCCGGCGATGTGCTGTTGTTGCTCACATCTACAGGTGAAGAAGAGGGCTTGATGCGTGCCTTGCATGCCGCGCACGAACGCGACATGACCGTCATTGCCCTGACCGGCAAGGGTGGCGGCTCTGTTGCCAAAGCCCTGCGCGAAACAGATGTGCATGTGGGCATTCCGCATGATCGTGCGGCGCGCATTCGAGAGGTTCAGCAATTGGCCCTTCACTGTTTGTGCGATGGCGTAGACGCCCAATTGATGGGCGACCAAGACGCTGTGGCGTGACCCTAAGAAGGGCATTCCCTTTCTAAATTAACCCGCTTAAAATATTTCAAGACTTTCTAAGGACTTTTCAAGTGAACCTCAATCTCAATCGTTGGATGCTTTCTGTTTTGACGGCCAGTGCCTTGATGGCCAGTTTGTCCGCCTGTGCGCCTTTGGTGGTTGGCAGTGCTGTCATGGGTGGCTTGGTCGCCATAGATCGCCGTACCGCAGGCATTCAGCTAGAAGACGAGAGCATTGAGCTTCGAACTGCCCAGGGCTTGCGTCAGAACTTGAGTGAAGCCTCACACGTCAATGTGACCAGTTACAACCGCATGGTGTTGCTCACTGGCGAGGTCAGCTCGGCCGCTGAGAGAGAACGTGCTGAAAGGCTGGCCAAAAGCCAAGAGAATGTGACTTCCGTGGTCAACGACCTGGCCATTGAACCTGCAAGCTCTCTCACCCAGCGTTCCAAAGACATCATCACCACGGGTCAAATTAAAGCCTTGATGGTGGACGCGAAAGATTTGCAGGCCAACGCTTTTAAGGTAATCGTTGAGCGCGGCATTGTTTATTTGATGGGCCGTGTCACTTCGCGTGAGGCGCAACGCGCTTCCGAAATTGCACGCAGTGGCAGTGTGAGTGGCGTGGTGAAGGTGGTCAGGGTCTTTGACATCATCACTGACGAAGAACTAAAGCGCATCAGCGCACAACCTTTTTCATCACAAGCACAACCCAAGCTATAAAGCATTTCACGCCATTGAAACAGGGGCTCTGATTAATTCAGAGCCCTTTTTTTTGGAGTCTTGTGAAAAGTGCTTAACCCAGACGTTTGATCAGGCTGGAGGTGTCCCAACGCTTGCCGCCCATTTGCTGGACATCGGCATAAAACTGATCGACCAAGGCCGTGACGGGCAAACGCGCACCATTGCGCTTGGCTTCGTCCATGACCAGACCCAAGTCTTTGCGCATCCAATCGACTGCAAAACCGAAATCGAATTTATCGGCCACCATGGTTTTACCGCGGTTGTCCATTTGCCAGCTTTGTGCGGCGCCCTTGCCAATCACATCCAACACCAAATTCATATCGAGGCCTGCTTTTTGTCCAAAGGCAATGGCTTCTGACAAACCTTGCACCAAGCCAGCAATGCACACTTGATTGACCATTTTGGTCAGTTGACCTGCGCCCGACTCACCCATCAAGGTGTAAGCGCGAGAGAACGCCATGGCAGCTGGTTTGGTCGCTTCAAAAATGGCAGCATCACCGCCGCACATGACAGTCAGCAAGCCATTTTGCGCGCCACCCTGCCCTCCCGAAACGGGGGCGTCAATGAAATGCAGGCCTTGTGCTTTGGCCGTTGCGTAAAGTTCGCGCGCCACATTGGCCGAGGCCGTGGTGTGGTCGACCAAAATGGCGCCTTTTTTCATGCCAGCAAAAGCACCGTCTGCGCCCAGTACCACCGCGCGCAAATCTTCGTCATTGCCCACGCAACAAAAGACGATGTCGGCATGGGCTACAGCTTCGCGGGGCGTAGGGGCATGCGCAGGCTGACGACTGTCGGCAAACTCTTGGCACCAGGCAGCTGCTTTGGCCGCGCTGCGGTTGTAAACCGTCACTGCGTGGCCAGCGCGGGCCAAGTGACCCGCCATGGGGTAACCCATGACGCCTAGGCCAATGAAGGCCACATGTTGAGAAGGAGCGGATTCGTAGGTTTTTGCGTTCAGGCTGCTCATGATTGTCTGTGGTGTGAAGTTGGAAAATGGTTCAAGCTAGCAATTGTCCATCAGATTGTGGTTTTGGGTGGAACTTGCTTAAAAGTCGCAAAGTATCGGCTGAAATTTGACCTGACTGAAAGTGGCGCAAGAGGCTTTGGTCCAGCGTTTGCATGCCAGCGGCTTGCCCCGTTTGCAGAGCTGAATAAAGTTGGCTCACCTTGCCCTCGCGAATGAGATTTTTAACAGCCGGCGTACCCACCATGATTTCATGCGCCGCCACACGGCCTACACCCCCCAAATGAGGGCACAGCGTTTGCGCCAAAACGGCAATCAGATTTTCAGCAAACAAGGCGCGCACGGCTTCTTTTTCGTGAGACGGAAACGCATCCACCAGACGATCAACGGCCTGCGGTGCGCTGGCCGTGTGCAAGGTGGACAACACCAAGTGACCCGTTTCGGCCGCTGTGAGTGCCAAGCGAATGGTGGCGGCGTCGCGCATCTCGCCCACCAAAATCACATCAGGGTCTTCGCGCAGTGCAGCCCGCAAACCCGACTCAAAGTCGGGGGTGTCTCGCCCTACTTCACGCTGATGGATCAAACACTGAAGCGGTGCATGCTCGTACTCGATGGGATCTTCAAGGGTCAGCAGGTGGCCTTCACAATGCTGGTTGATGTTGTGCAACAAGGCTGCAAGCAGGGTTGATTTGCCGCTGCCTGTGGGCCCCGTCATGAGAACCAAGCCATGCGCATGCCGGCCCCAAGAAGCCACGCATTCTGGCGCACCCAGTGCTTGCAAATCTGGCAATGTGTCAGGGATCAGCCGCAAGGCCATGGCGGGGCCGCGCGCTTGCAAATAGGCATTGATGCGAAATCTGCCCAGCCCGTTGATCGACACAGCGAAGTCGAGATGGTTGAAGGCAAACTCGGTATTTGTTTCTGCACCAGCCTCTGTATTTAAATCTTTGTGGGGGTGTTGCGCCCCCACCCTGCCCGAGCTAAGCGTGTCGAGAAGTTCCACCAAGGACCTTGCTTGAAGGGTTTGCAAATGGGCAGGGCTGTGCGGGTTGACCCAGCGTCGCATCTTGCCGTCAATCCTGAGCCAAGGCACTTCGCCTGTAGAAAGGTGAACATCAGAGGCACCAAGGCGCCGTGCTTCCCGCAAGATGCGTTGCCAATCCATTGAATTTCCTTTGTGCTGAGAGATTTGTTAAGCTTGTTTGCATGAATGACACAGTTTCAAACAATCTTCAGAAAGTCCGCAAGCGAATTGAGCTTGCATCTGCGGCCGCTGGCCGCACATCGGATGCCGTCAAACTTTTGGCAGTGTCTAAGACCATGCCGGCGCAAGCTGTTCGCGAAGCGCATGCGGCAGGTCAATGGGCGTTTGGCGAAAACTACATTCAAGAGGGTGTCGATAAAATCGCGTCATTGGCAGATTTACCTTTGGAGTGGCATTGCATCGGCCCCATTCAAAGCAATAAATCCAAGTTGGTGGCCGAGAATTTTGCATGGGTTCACAGCGTTGACCGTTTGAAAATTGCCGAGCGTTTGTCAGCGCAAAGGCCCACTCACTTGCCGCCATTGCAAGTTTGCTTGCAAGTGAATGTCGATGGTGGAAACAACAAATCGGGCGTTGCTCCGCAAGAACTGCTGGCGCTTGCACAAGCTGTCGCCAAATTACCTCATCTGCAACTGCGCGGGCTCATGACCATTCCCGAGCCTGCTGCCAACGAGCTTGCGGCGCGCACGGTTCACCGTCAAGCCAAAGAACTGTTCGACAGTTTGAATGCGGCCGGTTTGAAGTTGGACACCTTGTCCATGGGCATGACAGCCGATTTAGAAGCCGCCATTGCTGAGGGCAGTACGTGTGTGCGCGTGGGCACTGCTATTTTTGGAGTGCGGCTGTAAAAAACCCAGCGCACAGGCTGGGTCGGGTTTGGATGGCGCTGTTTAAAACCGCGGCAAATCTGGGTGAGAAATTTTCCCACCCCGCACCAACATTTTGCCGTACTCTGCACATCGGTTGTGTGTCGGAATGACCTTGCCAGGATTCAGCAAACCCAGTGGATCAAAAGCTTTTTTCAAGGCAAACATCTGCGCATTTTCTTCGGTTGAAAACTGCACGCACATGCTGTTGAGTTTTTCAATGCCCACACCATGCTCGCCTGTGACGGTACCGCCCATGGCCACACTGGTTTCCAAAATGTCGGCGCCAAACAATTCACAGCGGTGCATTTGATCGGCGTCGTTGGCATCAAACAAAATGAGTGGGTGCAAGTTGCCATCGCCCGCGTGAAAAACATTGGCGCAGCGCAGCTGGTATTTCTTTTCCATCTCGGCAATGGCCAACAAAATATCGGCCAATCGCTTGCGCGGAATGGTGGAGTCCATGCACATGTAGTCGGGGCTGATGCGGCCCGATGCAGGGAACGCATTTTTTCGGCCACTCCAAAAACGCAAGCGCTCGGCTTCGTCTTTGCTGACGGTGATGGCGGTGGCGCCAGACCCAAGCAAGACATCGCTCATGCGGCCAATTTCTTCTTCAACTTCTTCAGGCGTGCCATCGCTTTCACACAACAAAATAGCTGCGGCGTTCAAGTCATAACCTGCGTGCACAAAATCTTCTACCGCGGCGGTCATGGGCTTGTCCATCATTTCCAAACCTGCTGGAATGATGCCTGCTGCAATGACGGCGGCCACCGCATCGCCTGCTTTCCGAATGTCATCGAAGCTGGCCATGATGCAGCGTGCCAATTGAGGCTTGGGCACCAACTTGACGGTGACTTCAGTGGTGATGGCCAACATGCCCTCGCTGCCCACCAGCACCGACAACAAATCAAAGCCGGAAGTGTCTAAAGCATCGCTGCCAAAAGTGACGGCATCGCCTTCGATGGTGAAGCCCTTGACTTTCAAAACATTGTGCAAGGTGAGGCCATATTTCAGGCAATGCACACCCCCTGAGTTTTCGGCCACGTTGCCACCAATGGTGCAGGCAATTTGGCTGGACGGATCGGGTGCGTAATACAAACCATGCACTGAAGCAGCCTCTGAAATGGCCAAGTTGCGAACGCCGCATTGAACCACTGCGGTTCTAGACACAGGGTCCATTTTGAGAATCTGATTGAACTTGGCCATGGACAAGGTGACCCCCAGTTTGTGGGGCATGGCGCCGCCCGACAAACCAGTCCCTGCACCGCGGGCCACCACAGGCACCGCCAAGGCATGGCAGGTTTTTAAAACAGCTTGAACTTGGCTTTCTGTTTCGGGCAAGGCCACCACAAGGGGTCTTTCGCGGTAAGCCGTCAGGCCATCGCATTCATAAGGCACGGTGTCTTCCAGCGTGTATAGCAAGGTGTGAGCGGGCATCACAGCGCTCAAGGCGTGAACGATTTGAGCTTGCCGATCGGCACGAGACAGTGCATCCAAGTTGGTCAAAGCGTTCATGTCAAATTCTCAATTCAAAAGAGGCATTCGGAAGGGTGGTCGAAACTATTTAAAGATCACGGTTTTGTGACCATTCAACAACACACGGTGTTCACTGTGCCACTTTACAGCGCGCGCCAGCACTTGGCTTTCGGTGTCGCGGCCTTGGGTGGTGAGGTCGTCTACCGTTTTGGAGTGGTCTACACGTGCAACGTCTTGCTCAATGATAGGGCCTTCGTCTAAATCAGCCGTGACATAGTGGGCTGTGGCACCAATCAATTTAACCCCGCGATCGTGTGCCTGGTAGTACGGCTTAGCGCCCTTGAAGCTGGGTAAAAAGGAATGATGAATGTTGATGGCGCGACCTGACAACTTGCGGCACAAATCGTCTGACAAAATTTGCATGTAGCGTGCCAACACCACCAACTCTGCGCCCTCTGATTGAATGATGTCGTACTGTTTGGCTTCGGCTTCGGCCTTGTTGGCGGCGGTGACGGGGATGTGATGAAAGGGCACGTTGTAGCTGGCCGCCAATTGGTAAAACTCACGGTGGTTGCTGACAATGGCACGAATGTCAATGGGCAGCAAGCCACTTTTCCAGCGGAACAGCAAATCGTTCAAGCAATGGCCCTCTTTGCTGACCAAAATGACCGTGCGCATGGGTTGGGTGGTGCTGTGCAGGTTCCAGGTCATGTGGAAGGGGGCTGCAAAACTGACCAACTGGGTGTGCAAATCGGCTTCGTTCACTGGCTCGCAGGCAAACTGCACGCGCATGAAAAACAGGCCTGTTGCGGGGTCGTTGTATTGAGCGGCTTCTTCAATGTTGCCGCCGCGTTCCAGCAAAAACCCCGAAACAGCGTGCACGATGCCCGTTCTGTCGGGGCAGGAAAGCGTCAAAATGTAGGCATGATTCATGGTGGATATTGTCGCAGGGAAGGTGGTAAAGTTTTGTATTTAGGGCCCAGCTGAGCTCAATCTAAGGTCAAAACAGTCGTGACTTTCTGTGATTGGTGCTGAAATAGTGATTGCGATCTACTGTGGCTCAATTTACACTGAGTGGTAGAAATTAACGCCAGTCATCAGATTAAAGGCACCTTCATGTTAACTTTAGATTCCCCCTTCGCCACGACGAAACCCGCCAATACCCCTGCGGCCACCTTCAACATGGACCACCAGTGGTTGCCCTTCACAGGCAATCGCCATTTCAAGCAAGAGCCGCGCATTTTTGTGGCCGCTGAGGGCATGCACTTCACCACCCACGATGGCCGCCAAGTGATCGATGGTATTTCTAGCTTGTGGTGTGTAGGCGCGGGACACAACCGCAAGCCCATTGCCGAAGCCATCAAAAAGCAGCTCGACACCCTAGACTACGCCACGGCCTTTCAAATCAGCAACGACCAAGCCTTTCAAGCCGCGCAAATGATTGCCGATTTGTGCCCTGGCGACTTGAACAAGGTGCTTTTTTGCAACTCTGGTTCTGAAGCTGCCGACACCTCCTTGAAGGTCGCCTTGGCCTACCACCGAGCCCGGGGCGAAGGCCATCGCAATGTGTTCATTGGACGAGAAAAGGGTTACCACGGCGTCAACTTTGGCGGCATGAGTGTGGGCGGTTTGCCCGCCAACCGCAAAGTCTATGGTGCCCAGTTGCTGCCCCGTGTTGATCACATGCGCTTCATTCACGACCCAGTGAACCATGCCTACATTCACAACGAAGAACCTGTCTGGCAAGAAGACCCGCTGGTGGAACTGGAAACGCGCATTTTGGCTTTGCACGACCCTAGCAATGTGGCCGCCATCATTGTCGAGCCGGTTGCAGGTTCTGCAGGTTGGTATTTGCCGCCCAAAGGCTACTTAAAACGCCTGCGCGAAATTTGCAACAAGCACGGCATCTTGCTCATTTTTGACGAGGTCATTACTGGCTTTGGCCGCATGGGTACCAACTTCGGCGCTGACTATTACGGCGTGGTGCCCGACATGCTCAACTTTGCCAAGTGCGTGACCAATGGCGTCATTCCCTTGGGCGGTGTGGTCTGCCGAGATTTTATTTACGACGCCATGATGAACTCTGGTGCCCCCGATTACGCCATTGAGTTTTTCCATGGCTATACCTATTCTGGCCACCCTGTATCTTGCGCCGCGGCCATTGCCACCTTGAAACTGCTCAAAGAAGAAAACTTGTTTGAACGCGCTGGACAAATGGGCCCTGTCTTGGGCGATGCCATGCACAGCGCATTCAAAGGGCTGCCCAATGTCATAGGTATTCGCAGTCTGGGCTTGGCGGGTGCGGTCGAGTTGTCTTCTATTGCGGGTGCCCCTGGCAAGCGCGCCTACGACATTTTCCTAGACTGCTACAACAAAGGTGTTTTGGTCAGAGCGGCCGGCGAAAACTTGGTCCTTTGCCCACCCTACATTGTGGAAAAAGAGCACATCGACAAAATGGTCAATGTGTTGGCCGACAGCATTCGAAAACATGCTTGATGCCTAGCTAAGGCCTCGCTCATTACGACTTTTTCAAAGCCGATTGCGCAAGCTTTAGCAGGAAAACTAGTGAACCACAACGGGCTGCTGTGCCAGGCCCGTGTAACGCTCTAAAGTGTCTTCCACTTCTTCTTGTGTAGGTGTGTTTTGTTGCCAAGCTTGAATGTGCATTTGGAACATTTCTGCCCAAGAACCATCGAGGTAAACCTCTTTGCCCGATCGTTTGTCTACAATTTCGAATCCGTGTCGCTCTAACATGGGGGGTGCTGAGATGGGTGCCGCCTCACCGGTGTCGTTGGCCAACACGTGCATGACGGCAAATGATTCAGATTCGTACAACAAGTTCATAGTGACATTCTGACCTAAGTCTGTCTACTTTAAATAGGGTTGTTGTAAATATTTTCAAGAGGGCAGGGCGGGCAATGTTTCGGCGTCGCGCATTTCCATGTCGATGAAGTTGCCTGTGACTTGGGTGATCTTGATTCGCACTGGCAAACCGCCGTGCGATTGTGAAAGCCACATTTCAATTTGACTGTCGAATTTTCCTCTTGGGAGGCACACCCACCGCTGTGTGGCAAGTTGCTTGCCATCGACCTCAATCAACTCTTCTGACTTGAATGTCAGGACCCAATTGACCGCGTCACGCGCCGTGGCTGTTTGAACATTGAGCTCAGAGCCAAGTTTGAAATTTTTGGCGGCAACCGTAGCGGCCATTTGAATGAACAGGCTGACCTGATCTTGCGCGCCTGGTTGCAGCGCAACACCGGGGGTATTGCCGCTGAAGCTGATCTTATTTTGAGTTGTGTCGAAATGGGCTGCGCGCTCGCCCCGCCCACTGTCTGAATAACGAACAGGGCTTAAGCCGTTCTCAGTCAAGATGCCTGTACTGCGCCAAACGCGGCTACCAACCAAGAAGGCTCTGACACGAAGTTCTGCCTCATAGGCTTTGGGCGCAGGGGTCGCACTGGGGGCATCGGGTGTTGCTTGGGTTTGCCACTTCAGCGAGCCCGATGCGTGGTAAGTCAAGCCACGCTCTTGTCCCGTGAGCGTGTAGTTGATTTGGATGTTGGGGGGAAAGTCGCCGGGTTTGGCTGTGAGGGCATTAGAGGGCGGCGGCAGAGGCGTGTTAGTTACGGCCACTGTCTCTGGAGGCAATGGTGCTACTTCCTCAGTTGGCGGAGCTTGTTGGCTTAAGTTTGGCAAAGCTTCTGAAGGCTGCTCAGATTTGGGTAAAACTGGGCTTTCTTCTGGCGCTGGCAGCAAAGAGGATGCCACGGCACTGATGCCAGCACTGGCAGGTGGGCTTGTGCTTTCGGTTGCTTTGGGTTTGGCTGGCGCAACTTGCCTTGTTTTCTCGGTGCTTGGGCGGGTCGGTGTTGTCTGCGAAACACCAGAACTCAACACCCGAGTTTGCAGGGGCCCCAGTTTTTGAGATTCAGGTTGAAGTCGCCAGATATCGCCCCCTGAAGACAAGAGCAACCAAAGGTGGACGCCCAAAACCAAAGCCACCAATACCGCCAAGGCTCGCCGCTGCTGGGACTCAGTCCCAAGGGGGCGTGTGTCATGGGATAAAGTGGCCGAGGCTTGCATGTCAATCTGACTTCATTTGAGCGAGAGCGAGAATGGTTAAACTAATTCCTGTTTGAATCGATGTCGTTCAGTTTGAATTCTGACATTGAGATTCTATTTTGAGGTGCCAACATGAAATTAGCGACTTACAAAGATGGATCGCGGGACGGCCAATTGGTCGTGGTCTCGCGAGACTTGAGCACAGCACATTATGCGACCGGCATTGCGCAACGCTTGCAACAAGTTTTGGACGACTGGAACTTTTTGGCGCCGCAATTAGAAGACCTGTACCAAACACTGAACAGTGGCAAGGCGCGCCACGCGTTTCCATTTGACCCCAAACAATGCATGGCCCCATTGCCACGGGCTTATCAGTGGGCCGATGGCTCTGCCTATTTGAACCACGTGGAATTGGTGCGAGCCTCGCGCAGTTCTGTGGTGCCTGAAAGTTTTTACGCTGACCCTCTCATGTACCAAGGCGGCAGCGATGATTTCATGGGCCCTTGCGATCCTGTAGTGTGCCGGGACGAAGCCTTTGGCATCGACTTTGAAGCTGAAATTGCCGTGATCACTGGCGATGTGCCCATGGGTGTCTCCCCAGAAAATGCGCTCGATGGCATTCGTTTGGTGATGCTTGCTAACGACGTTAGTTTGCGCAACTTAATTCCGAATGAATTGGGCAAAGGATTTGGCTTTTTTCAAAGCAAACCTGCAACCGCCTTCAGTCCTGTGGCCGTCACTTTGGATGAACTGGGTGACGCTTGGGACCATGGCCGTTTGCACCTGACCATGCAGTCAACATGGAATGGCCGCAAAGTGGGCATGTGCGAAGCCGGACCTGAAATGACGTTTCACTTTGGCCAACTGATAGCGCACATGGGCAAAACACGCAACGTTCGTGCCGGCTCCATTGTTGGCAGCGGTACGGTCAGCAACAAGAGCGTAGATGTCAATGGCAAGCCCGAGTGGCCCAAAGGCTACAGCTGCATTGCAGAGAAGCGCGCCATCGAGACCATTTTGGATGGCCAGCCTAGCACCGAGTTTATGAAATTCGGTGACACCATTCGCATTGAAATGAAAGGCAAAGATGGTCAAAGCGTTTTTGGCGCCATTGACCAACAAATGGCCCCGCTTCAAGCTTAAGTTGGCAGCCTAATGCCAAGCCGCATTGGGACCTGCTGCTTTTTCAAGCACTGTTTGACATTCAATGCAACGCATGGCCGAAGGAAATGCCAGCAAACGGGTAATGGGAATTTCGGTTTCACAGCCTAGGCATTGTCCATAGGTACCTTGCGTGATGCACATCAAGCTAGTGCGCCGACTTTGAACAAGTACAGGCGACAATGACAACTTTGAAATGAGCCATTTTCTTAGGAGACCGCCATGAGCCTTCCCATCGACTACAGCCGTTACCAAACCCTGAACATCACACGCCGAGGTGCCAATCAAACCGTGTTGGACATCCAGATGAAAGCCGGTGGGCCTGGGGGCAATGGCAAACTGCCAACCGCAGGCCACGAAGGCCACGCGGAGTTGGCTGAAATTTGGCGCGATGTTTCGCGCGACGACAGCGTGCGAGCAGCAGTGTTGCGCGGTGAGGGCTTGGGCTTTTCGGGCGGTGGCGATTTGTCGTTGGTGGAGGACATGGCGCGAGATTTCGACATTCGAAGCCGTGTCTGGAAAGAGGCGCGCGACTTGGTTTACAACGTCATCAATTGCGACAAGCCGATTGTGAGTGCCATGCATGGGCCGGCGGTAGGTGCCGGCTTGGTGGCAGGTTTGCTGGCCGACATTTCCATTGCCAGCAAAACGGCCAAGATTGTGGATGGCCACACGCGCTTGGGGGTTGCGGCGGGTGATCATGCGGCCATCATTTGGCCATTACTTTGCGGCATGGCCAAGGCCAAATACTACTTGTTGCTGTGCGAGCCCGTAAGCGGCGAAGAAGCTGAGCGAATTGGCTTGGTGTCTTTGGCCGTTGAAGAGGATCAGTTGCTCAGCAAAGCTTACGAGGTGGCCGATCGTTTGGCCAATGGCAGTCAATCAGCCATTCGCTGGACCAAATATGCTTTGAACAATTGGTTGCGCCAAGCAGGCCCCAGTTTTGATGCTTCCTTGGCGCTCGAGTTCATGGGCTTTTCAGGGCCCGATGTTCAAGAGGGGCTGGCCAGCTTAAAAGCGCGCCGGCCACCCCAGTTTTAAGCCTTGCTCTTCATGCGTGACATGAAGAGTTCGTTGTTGGCTTTTCGATCGGCTTGCACGCGTTGCATGCTGGGGCGCTCAGACCACATCTTCATGTAATCCTTGACGGGCAAGTCGGCCAAAAAATCTCTGCCGTAAATGGTTTTGGTCGCGGCAGTGATCACAGGCAAATGAACTGCGGCGGTGCAATCTGCAATGCTCAATTCTGCGCCGCCAATGAAGGGTTTGAATTGTGCCAATTTTGCAAATGCGGCCACATTTTTCTCAAGTTGGACACCGATTTTTTCCTTGACAGTGTCGCTGACCTTGCCGCCAAAGAAGGCTTCACCGTACAAGTTGCGCGCCACCAATTCCAAGTGCAAATCTAAGAAGGTTACCAACTCACGGACTTTGGCAGCTGCGAAAGCGTCTTTGGGAATGAGCGGGTGCTCTGGGTACTGTTGCTCGATGTACTCCACCATGACCGCCGATTCGCAAACCGAGCCTTGCGATGTTTTCAAATAAGGTACTTTGCCAAGTGGGCTGGCCATGGGGTCGGTTTCGCCCACCCATGTCAACTCTTCTTCAAAGGCAAGGCCTTTTTCCAGCAGCACCAATTTAACTTTGTTGTGATAGTTGCTGGCGCCAAAGCCGCAGAGTGTCAGCATATTGTGTCTTTCTATTTGGACAAAACCGAGAGCTTAGCGTTTGATTGCGCCATATTGCGTCGCGCAGTTGACGCGGGGCTGTATGCGTTAAGCTAGCGCTAGACACACACCTTAAGGAGCCCTTATGAGCGATCCCTCAGCTTTCGGATTTGGAAAATTCGTACCCGGCTTTGATTTTTTGCAAAACTTAGGGCAAGCCGCAAACCCCGGCGCCAAAGGATCACCTCAGGGCATGCCCAACATGGCCAGTTGGGTCGCACCGACCTTGAGTGTGGAAGAACTCGACAAACGCATCCAAGAACTCAAAACGGTTCAGTTTTGGTTGGAGCAAAATACCAATGCGCTTAAGGCCACCATTCAGGCCTTAGAGGTGCAAAAAATGACCTTGTCTACTTTGCAAGGCATGAACGTGAACATGACAGAGTTGGCCAAGGCCTTCACTGCCAAGATGCCAGACCTTCAGCCAAAGGACACGGCCAAATCCGAGGAAGCGCACAGTGCCACTGGCTCAAGCAGCGATCAAGCCAAGGCGAGTGATCAAGGCACTGCTCAGGGCGCAACTCAAGGACCCGCAGTAGATCCCATGCAGTGGTGGGGCTCACTCACACAACAATTTCAAAACATTGCAGCGGCAGCTGTGAAAGATGTGGCGGCCAAAGCCATGAAAGATGGCCCCAAGTCCGCTAAGAAAAGGGCTGCAACAAGCAAAACTCGAAAGCCTAGCGCCAGCACCACTCGATCTGGTTCAACGCGTTCAAGTTCAGCGCGCCCATCGCGTGCCAAAAAACCAGCCCCATGAATTTATTTCCCTTTGGACACGCCACGCACCCACAGTGGCAAATGGCCGCCGGCTTGGTCATTGCCCAATTGCGCGCCCAAATGACATTGCCTGGCCATGCACCCCATCCTCGTTTGGGATTGTTGTACATCACTGACGCGTATGCCAACGAAGCCGAACCCATCTTGGCGCATTTCAGAGAAGAGTTGCCCATGGTTCAAGATTGGGCAGGCACCGTGGGTGTGGGGGTGGCGGCCAACAACGCAGAATATTTTGACGAACCCGGCATGGCCTTGATGCTCTGCGATTTACCTGCCGATCAATACCGCGTCTTTTCGGGTGCACAACCCTTGCCGCAGCAGTTCAAGGCCCACAGCGCCTTGGTGCATGCCGATCCGCAAACGCCCGACTTGGCCGAACTGATTACGGAAATGGCAGGCCGCACGCAGTCGGGTTATTTGTTTGGCGGCTTAACGGCCAGTCGAAACCAAGCCGTGCAGTTTGCTTGGCAGAATTCAGCCGATCCCAAGCAGGGTGTTTTGACGGGTGGCTTAAGCGGCGTCGCTTGGTCTCCTGAGGTGCAAATTTTGTCGCGTGTCACGCAAGGCTGCGCGCCCATCAGCAAAGAGCGCGAGATCACGGAAGCCGAAGGGCATGTGGTTTACAAACTTGATGGCTTGCCGGCATTGGATGTGCTCATGACCGATTTGAAGGTGTCCTTGTCAGAGCCACAAGCCGCTTTGAAAGCAGTGCGAAGCACCTTGGTGGGGCTTACGTCTGCCGGTCAACAAGGGGTTGGCAGAACAGGCAGCTTAGGTGCCGATGTCAGAGTGCGACACATCGTTGGACTTGACCCTGCACGCCAAGGCGTGGCCATTGCAGACCATGTTCAAGCGGGCCAGAAATTGGCTTTTTGTCAGATGAGTTTGCAAGCGGCCAAGTCAGATCTTCGGCGCATCTGCGCCGAAATTCGAGAAGAGCTAGAGCCTGAAACTTTGAGTTTGGAAACTGCCAATGCGCTGGCAGCCAGCGAAGCTGAAGCGGCGCCGCACCCAGCCAGGCGCATTGCGGGCGCGGTGTATGTCAGTTGCTCTGGCCGCGGTGGCCCGCACTTTGGTGGGCCCAGTGCCGAGCTTCAGTGGATTCGCCACGCTTTAGGCGATGTGCCTTTGGTGGGGTTTTTTGCAAGCGGCGAAATTGCCCATCAGCACTTGTATGGTTACACCGGTGTGTTGACGGTATTCACCACGCCTGCAGAGGCCACTTGAACAAAAACAGTTTTATACGCCGCGAGCACGTGCTTGTTTGAACTGCGTCTGAAAGCTTGAGAAGCTTTCGGCTTCCAATGCTGCGCGTACTTCTTGCATGAGGTTCAAGTAATAGTGCAAGTTGTGAATGGTGGTCAGCATGGGCCCCAACATCTCGCCGCAGCGATCGAGGTGATGCAAATAAGCGCGGCTAAAACCTTCTCGGCCACCATCGTCCCACGATACGCCAGAAGTGCCCGCACAGGCATGGCATGTGCAAGAGCTGTCTAAAGGTTGTGGGTCAGATTTGTGGCGAGCATTGCGCAGCTTCAAATCGCCAAAGCGCGTGAACACCGTGCCATTGCGTGCGTTGCGCGTGGGCATGACGCAGTCAAACATGTCAACACCTTGCGCCACGCCTTCGACCAAATCTTCTGGAGTGCCCACACCCATGAGATAGCGTGGCTTTTCGGCGGGCAAACGGTGCGGTGTGTGCGCCATGATTTGCAACATTTGTTCTTTGGGTTCGCCCACGCTCACACCGCCAATGGCATAACCTGGAAAATTCATTTCGACCAACTGATCAAGAGACTCTTGACGCAAGTTTTCAAACATCCCGCCTTGCACAATGCCAAACAAAGCATTGGGATTTTCAAGCCTTGCAAACTCATTCTGACTGCGCGTGGCCCAACGTAAACTCATCTCCATCGACTTGCGTGCTTCTGCTTCAGTGGTGAGGTGGCCTTTGGTTTCATAAGGCGTGCACTCATCGAGTTGCATCACAATGTCTGAGTTCAAAATGGTTTGAATTTGCATGCTTACTTCGGGCGACATGAACAGCTTGTCACCGTTCACGGGCGAAGAAAAGTGCACGCCTTCTTCGGTAATTTTGCGCATCGCACCCAAGGACCAAACTTGAAAACCACCCGAGTCTGTGAGGATAGGCTTTTTCCATTTTTCAAAGCCATGCAAGCCGCCAAAACTTTTCATGATGTCAAGGCCTGGTCGCATCCACAAATGAAAGGTGTTGCCCAAAATAATTTGCGCACCCATTTCTTCCAGGCTGCGTGGCATCACGCCTTTAACGGTGCCATAGGTGCCGACAGGCATGAAGATGGGCGTTTGAATCACGCCGTGGTTCAGGGTCAACTGGCCTCTTCGCGCGTGGCTGTGAGAGTCTGTTTTCAGGAGTTCAAATTGAAGCATGCTTCATTTTATGCTTTAGGTTGAAAGAGACTTCGAGCGTCTTAAGAGCATGGCATCGCCATAACTGAAGAACCGATACCTTTGCGCAATGGCGTGGGCATACAAAGCCATCACATGCTCATAGCCAGCAAAGGCACTCACCAACATCATCAATGTGCTTTTGGGTAAATGGAAATTGGTGATCAAACAATCTACCCACTGAAACTCAAAACCAGGTGTGATGAAGATTTGGGTGTCTCCTTGCGCTTGACCAGACTTGGCCCAAGACTCCAAAGTTCTGACCGATGTGGTACCCACCGCCCATACTTTGCCGCCACGTGCTTTGCACGCCTGCAAAGCAAGCTGGGTTGATACAGGGATGTCATACCACTCAGCATGCATGGTGTGTTCAGCAATGTTTTCGGTCTTCACGGGCTGGAAGGTGCCAGCTCCCACATGCAAAGTGACACTCGCGGTGTCGACGCCCTTGTCTTTTAACTGGCCCAACAAGACATCGTCAAAATGCAGTGCTGCAGTCGGTGCGGCTACAGCACCGGGATGGCGTGCAAAGACTGTTTGGTACCGGGCTTCGTCTTCAGCAACTTCAGACTCAGTGGCGCTGCCGTCGTATTGCCGCTCAATGTAGGGCGGCAATGGCATGTGGCCATACCGAGCCATGAGGGCATGCGGTTCTGCGCTGAATTCAAAACAGAACAAAGCGCCTTTTTCATCAGGCCAACGGCCGATCAAGGTGGCCTCAAACCCAGTCTCGCTTTGTTTCAAGACTGCGTTGGCATCTCTGCCCATGTAAAGGGTGGCGCCAATGGGTGGTTTTTTGCTGACTTTCATGTGAGCCACCACGCGATGACCGGGCAATACCCGCTCAATCAAGAGCTCCACTTTGCCGCCGCTTGATTTTTCGCCAAAGATTCGCGCCTTGATGACTTGGGTGTCGTTGAAAACCAAGAGGTCGCCCGATTGCATCTGTTCGGGCAAATCCTTAAACACCCGATCGACTGGCATGGGGCCGCTGCCATCAAGCAACTGAGAGCTGCTGCGCTCGGTTGCTGGGTGTTGTGCGATCAGTTCTGGGGGAAGGAGAAAGTCAAAGTCACTCAAACTGAAGCTGCGTTTGGCTTGGATGACGTCTAAGGGGGCGCTGAAAGCGGTCATGTGCTTGAGGGCCGAACAAGACCCGTTCCAAGTTGAAAAAATTGATTGTCCCATGATCTAGTGCAAACAATCAGAAATTAAAACCATCTAATACTTATGAATAAGCGCAAGATGTGAGCATTATTTAAGAAAGTAATGATCACCATTCACTTTCAAGCGTTCCCGAGACAGTAATGTATGGGCATGCTCAAAGTATCAGAGTCCCAACAATTCGCCGACCGATTGCGCGGCGCGTTGGAAAGTGCAGGTGTGCGTGCTTCACCCACCTTGGTGGCCAATGCCTTCAACCTTCGCTACCGGGGTCGCAGCATCACTCCCCACACGGCGCGCAATTGGTTGTTGGGCAAAGTCATGCCCACCCAAGACAAACTGCGGGTCCTTTCAGACTGGTTACAAATCAGCCCTGATGAACTTCGTTTTGGCCGTGCACCCGGCAAGACTTACGTGTTTGAAATGAAGGATGGCCCCATCGAAATGGGCCTGGCCGACCGAGAAATGGTTGATCGGTATTTGTCTCTGCCTCTCGCGCAGCGCAAAACCGTTCGAGATATTGTGTCAGCCTTCGTGATGGCAGCATTGGCCGAAAAAACGCTTTGAACTTGAGGGCCTAAGACACAGGCTGTTTTAGGCCTGCGCGCTACAAGCCATTGAGCAAGCACGGCACAATGGCGATATGGTTGCCTCCGCATCTTCCCCGTCATTTTCGCCACCCAAGCCCTTGTCTGCACCGCAAAAAGCCATGCGCAAGATGGGTTTGGCGCGCGACATTGATTTGGCCTTGCACATTCCCCTGCGCTACGAAGACGAAACCCGCATCGTCAAGCTACGCGATGCCCGCGAAGGCGATGCCATTCAAATTGAAGCTACGGTGGTCTCTGCGGAAGTCCAGTTGCGCCCTCGGCGGCAGTTGCTTGTCACGGTCGATGACGGCACCGACACCTGCGTTTTGCGGTTTTTCAGCTTTTATCCTGCGCAGCAAAAGGCCTTGGCCGTAGGTCAAGTGATTCGGGCCAGAGGCGAAGTCAAAGGGGGGTTCATGGGATTCACCATGATGCACCCCGCCTTCAGGGCGGCCACCGGCGATCTGCCGTCGGTGCTCACACCTGTCTATCCCACCTCGGCAGGTTTGCCACAAACCTATTTGCGCCGGGCCATTGCTGGTGCCGTTTCGCGGGCCGACTTGAGTGAATCATTGCCCCCAGCCATGGCCTGGCCCTCATCTCCACAAGGCAAACCGGCTCAAAGCTTGCGCCAAGCCTTGACCTACTTGCACCATCCCACGCCCGATGTGTCGATTGCGGCGCTTGAAGACCGTTCACACCCTGCATGGCAAAGGCTCAAAGCCGAGGAGTTGCTGGCGCAGCAACTTTCGCAGCGCATGGCCAAGCTAGAGCGCGATACCTTGAAGGCACCGGCGCTAAAGACAAAGGCCGGTGGTTGGCATGACAAATTGAAAGAAGTCTTGCCGTTCCAGTTGACGGCAGCTCAACAAAGGGTGGGTCTTGAAATTGCACAAGATTTGGCGCGGCCTGTGCCGATGCACCGCCTGCTTCAGGGCGACGTCGGTGCTGGCAAAACCGTGGTGGCTGCTTTGGCCGCCATGTTGGCCATTGATCAGGGCTGGCAGTGCGCTTTGATGGCGCCCACCGAAATTTTGGCGCAACAACACTTTGCCAAATTGGTGGGCTGGCTGGCGCCTTTAGGGGTTCGCGTGGCGTGGCTCACAGGCAGTCAAAAGAAAAAAGAACGCACCGAAATGCTGGCCCTGATTGAGTCGGGCGAAGCCGCCTTGGTGGTGGGCACGCATGCTGTCATTCAAGAACTGGTGAAATTCAAAAACTTGGCCTTGGCCATCATTGATGAGCAGCATCGCTTTGGTGTGGCCCAACGTTTGGCCCTCAGGGACAAGATGCAAGATGTCGGCATGGAGCCGCACTTGCTCATGATGACAGCCACACCCATACCGCGTACTTTGGCCATGAGTTATTACGCTGATTTAGAAGTGTCGGTCATAGACGAATTGCCACCCGGCCGTACGCCTGTGGTCACCAAAGTCATTTCAGACAGCCGACGTGATCAAGTCATTGGCCGCATAGGTGCGCAATTGGCCGAAGGGCGTCAGGTGTATTGGGTGTGCCCGCTCATAGAAGAAAGTGAAGCATTGGACTTGACCAACGCCACGGCTACGCACGAAGAATTGTCGGCGGTGTTGTCGGCCCAGTTACCGGGTACGACGGTGGGCTTGCTGCACTCCCGCATGTCGGTGAATGAAAAGCGCGAGGTCATGGCCCAGTTCACACAAGGCAGCATGGGTGTCTTGGTCAGCACCACGGTCATTGAGGTGGGCGTTGATGTCCCCAATGCTTCCTTGATGGTGATCGAACATGCCGAGCGATTTGGCCTGAGCCAGTTGCACCAATTGCGAGGACGCGTGGGGCGAGGCGCAGCAGCCTCTGCTTGCGTCTTGCTTTATGGCACACCCGAAGGCGGTCGGTTGAGTGAAACGGCGCGTGAGCGTTTGCGTGCCATGGTCGACACCAACGACGGTTTTGAAATTGCCAGACGCGACTTAGAAATCAGGGGGCCGGGCGAGTTTCTAGGTGCGCGACAATCGGGGGCGGCTTTGTTGCGATTTGCTGACTTGAATACAGACGAGCATTTGCTTGAATGGGCAAGGCAAGCAGCTCCAAAGTTGCTGGAAAAATACCCCGACATGGCCGAGCGGCACATCGCTCGCTGGTTGGGCGGAAAATCGGAATATTTGAAAGCTTGAGAAATTGGCATGACCCTGACTGAGCTGAAATACATTGTGGCGGTAGCCCGCGAACGGCACTTTGGCAAAGCGGCTGAAGCGTGCTTCGTGTCGCAGCCCACCTTGTCGGTGGCCATTAAGAAACTCGAGGAAGAACTCGATGTGAAGTTGTTCGAACGCAGCGCCAATGAGGTGAGCACTACGCCTTTGGGCGAAGAAATCATTCGCCACGCACAGCTTGTGTTGGAGCAAGCGGCCGAAATCAAAGAAATTGCCAAGCGCGGCAAAGACCCCTTGGCCGGGACTTTGCGTTTGGGTGTGATCTACACCATTGGCCCTTATTTGTTGCCTGACCTGATGCGTCAGATCATGAAAAAGGCGCCGCAAATGCCTTTGATGTTGCAAGAGAATTTCACCGTCAAACTCATGGAGATGCTGCGCGCAGGGGAAATTGATTGCGCTATCTTGGCCGAGCCTTTTCCCGATGTCGGATTGGCCACAGCGGCTTTGTACGATGAGCCCTTCATGGCCGCATTGCCCGTCAAGCATTTGCTGGCCAAGAAAAAATCAATCACTGCTGAGCAACTTAAAAACGAAACCATGTTGTTGCTTGGCAATGGCCATTGCTTCAGAGACCATGTGCTTGAAGTCTGCCCAGAGTTTGCAAGGTTTTCTAGCAACGCAGAAGGCATTCGGAAAAGCTTTGAAGGCTCCTCCTTGGAAACCATCAAGCACATGGTGGCGGCTGGTATGGGCGTCACTTTGGTGCCGCGTTTGTCGGTGCCTGCTGAAGCACTCGCCAAAGAACCCAAACGAAAAAAACACGAGGATCCTGACATCGCTTACTTGCCCATCGTGGACGAAGCAGGGGGCTTGCCACCCACGCGACGTGTGGTCATGGTTTGGCGCAAAAGCTTCACGCGCTATGAAGCCATTGCTGCACTTCGCAATGCCATCTATGCATGCGAGTTACCGGGCGTGACTCGTTTGTCATGATGCCTATTCGAGCTGTTTGACGTTGAAAACTTTTCATTCCATGCGTGAAAAAATCAGCTTGTATTTAGACCTCATTCGCTGGAATCGACCTGCTGGTTGGCTCTTGTTGTTATGGCCTACGCTGTCTGCTTTGTGGGTGGCATCGGGTGGTTTTCCAGGTTGGCATTTGCTCGCCGTCTTCACTTTAGGCACCATCCTGATGCGCAGTGCCGGGTGTTGTTTAAACGATGTGGCAGACCGCGACTTTGACAAGCATGTCAAACGAACCGCTGAGCGGCCCGTCACCAGCGGCCGCATTGGTGTGAAAGAAGCCTTGCTGCTGGGTGCCGTGCTGGCACTCATCGCTTTTATGTTGGTGCTCACTTTGCGCACAGAAACCATCGCGTGGTCTTTTGTTGCCATGGCGGTGGCAGTGGCTTATCCCTATGCCAAACGCTTTGTCGCCATGCCGCAAGCCGTGCTGGGCGTTGCATTCAGTTTCGGAATTCCCATGGCCTTTGCCTCTGTCACTGGCGAAGTGCCGAGCATCGCTTGGGCGCTGTTACTGGGCAATTTGTTTTGGGTCTTAGCCTACGACACCGAGTACGCCATGGTTGACCGCGACGACGATTTGAGAATTGGTATGAAAACTTCTGCCATCACACTAGGGCAATGGGATGTGGCGGCAGTGATGTTTTTCTACGTAGCATTTTTAGCTGTATGGGGTGTGGTACTGGATGCATCCGAAAAGCCTCTTTTGTTGGTGGGCTTGGCTGTTGCAGCACTTCAAGCCGCTTGGCATTTTTGGCTGATCAAAGACCGATCACGAGACGGTTGCTTCAAAGCATTTCGCTTGAATCACTGGGTAGGTTTTGCAGCTTTCTTGGGCGTGGCACTTAGCTACGCCTGATCAGTCTTTGCCGAACTCATCACCCAACTCGGCCGAGCGTTTCTGGGCTGCCAACATGGCTTTCACAAAGGCTTCTTTCACATGGTCGTCGGCCATGGATGTGAGCGCCGCATAGGTGGTGCCTCCCTTTGAAGTGACGCGCTGACGCAGCACTTCAGGCGTTTCTGTGGATTGACGCGCCAAATGTGTGGCGCCGCCAAAGGTGGCCTTGGCCAAGTGGTAGGCCTGTTCTTGGCTTAAGCCCATCTGAACACCCGCTTCCGTCATGGCTTCTAAAAAATAAAACACATAGGCAGGTCCAGAACCCGAAAGCGCAGTGACCACATCCAAGTCAGATTCTTGCTTGACCCATATCCATTCGCCTGTGCTTTTTAGGATTTGTTCAACCAACTGCTTGTCTGTTGCCGACACACCTGCACGGGGAAATAAACCCGTCATGCCCTGACCCACCAAGGCCGGCGTATTGGGCATGCTGCGCACAACGCGATCTGTTTGAAGCCAGCGCGCAATGCTGTCGCTTCGAATGCCTGCGGCCACCGACAAGTGAAGCGCCTTTTGTGTGAAAGCGGCTACGGGCAGAGCCGCCTCTTTGAATACTTGCGGCTTCACAGCCCAAACCACCAAATCTGCATGGTTCAAAGCAGCAGAGGCCGCTGAATCAGTTGAGGCGGATGCATGAACTTCAACGCCAAATTCTGTTTGAAGCTTGGCGGCAGTTTCAGCAAAGGGCTCAATCACGACCACTTGGCTTTGCGCAAGGCCTTGTCGAATCAGGCCGCCCAAAATGGCGCTGGCCATGTTGCCACCGCCAATGAAGGCCAAGCGCACTTTTTGAAAATCAATGTGAGTCGATGCAGTCATGAATCATTCTCGAAAAATAGGCAGAGCCATTGCACAAGGACGGCCAAAGTTAGAATTGCTTTGTCTGACTCGGCCAATGGGTCTTATTGTCTCTTTTTCGGAGCACCGCTTTCGGTTAATCTTCCAGCCATGAAGTACATCCTTTCACTTGACCAAGGCACCACCAGTTCTAGGGCGGTGTTGTTCAACCGAAATGGCCAGCCTGTTGCCACCGCTCAACAAGAGTTCACACAGTATTTTCCTCAACCAGGATGGGTTGAGCACGACGCGCTTGAAATTTGGCAATCGCAAAAAAATGTCATGCAAGAGGTGCTGCAAAAGGCGAAGGTTTCTGCCTCTCAAATACAGAGCATTGGCATCACCAACCAACGCGAAACTAGCGTGGTTTGGGACCGCAGAACAGGCCAGCCCATTGCACCCGCCATTGTTTGGCAAGATCGCAGAACGGCTGGGCTTTGTGACAAGCTTAAAAGCCAAGGTGCGGCCGCTGGCATTCAAAAGAAAACAGGCTTGGTTCTAGATGCCTATTTTTCTGCCACCAAAATTGCCTGGTTGCTCGACCATGTGAAGGGCGCTAGGCGTCTGGCAGAGCAGGGGCATTTGGCGTTTGGCACCATCGACACATGGCTCATTTGGCAACTCACGGGGGGCCGGGTGCATGTCACCGATCCTAGCAACGCGTCGCGAACCATGTTGTTCAATTTGCATACCCAAGCTTGGGATGCCAGTTTGCTCAAGCAATTCAACATCCCCTTTTCAATCTTGCCGCAAGTGGTGCCAAGCAGCGGCGTGTTGGCCGAAACTGATGCGCATCTTTTGGGTCTATCGGTGCCCATTGCAGGTTTGGCCGGCGATCAACAAGCCGCTACGTTTGGGCAAGCTTGTTTTGCGCCAGGCATGGCCAAGAACACCTATGGCACAGGCTGCTTCATGCTGATGAACACTGGCCATGTGCCGGTTCAAAGTCGCAATCAATTGCTCACCACTGTGGCGTGGCAAGGCCCCCAGGCGCTTGCAAAGGCTTGGCATTCAACCGCTTATGCTTTGGAGGGCTCTGTGTTCATGGCCGGTGCCACAGTGCAATGGCTGCGTGATGGTTTGCAAATCATTCAAAAAGCCAGCGACGTAGAAGCGCTGGCAGCCAGCGTACCCAACACGGACGATGTTTATTTGATACCCGCATTTGCGGGTTTGGGCGCACCCGATTGGGACGGCCAAGCGCGTGGCACTTTGGTGGGCATGACGCGCGGCACCACAAAAGCGCACATTGCGCGAGCCGCCTTAGAGGCCATCGTTTGGCAAGTGGCCGATGTGTTTTTGGCCATGTCCAAAGACAGTGGCTTGGCATTGACCGAACTGCGCGTCGATGGGGGTGCCAGCCAAAACAATTTGCTGATGCAAATGCAGGCAGATGCATTGGGCGTACCGGTAGTTCGCGCCAGCGTCACAGAGACCACTGCATTGGGCGCAGCCTACTTGGCGGGACTGGCCACTGGGTTTTGGTCGGGCGCCGATGAAATCACAGCCCAATGGTCGATCGATCGAAAGTTTGTGCCGCAAACAAGTGATCGCGCCACTCAAGCCAGGCAAACCGGACATGCACGTTGGCGAGAAGCTGTCGACCGTTCACGAGCTTGGGCGAAAGATTAGAAATACTGAATGAATCCTTTGTTGACAGACAGGGCGCAGTTGCTTGCGCAATTAGATGCCGTGCAAGAGTTTGACATCGCCATCATTGGTGGCGGTGCAACGGGCCTAGGCGTTGCCGTTGATGCGGCCGTCCGGGGCTTGAAAGTGGTGCTTTTAGAGGCCCATGACTTTGCCAAAGGCACCTCGTCACGGTCGACCAAATTGGTTCATGGCGGTGTGCGTTATTTGGCGCAGGGCCATTTGCCTTTGGTCTGGGAAGCCCTGCGGGAGCGTCAACATTTGCTCTCGAATGCGCCCCACTTGGTCAAACCCATGCCCTTTGTGATGCCCGCTTATCGGCGAAAAGACCAACTGTTTTATGGCTTAGGTTTGAAGCTTTATGACTTGTTGGCAGGCCCGGCTCGGCTCGGGCCCACCCGTTTGTTAAGTCATGCAGAAACTTTGCTGGCGCTGCCGGGCGTCAGAGTCACGAATTTGGTGGGCGGTGTGAAATATTGGGACGCCCAATTTGACGATGCTCGCTTGGCCTTGGCCTTGGCGCGAACAGCGGCATCTCACGGCGCGATCGTGCTGAACCACATGCCCGTCACAGGTCTTCTGACGGAGTATCCTGCGGGCCGCATCAAAGGCCTGACATGCCAAGACACAGAGACGGGCCAAGAGCGCAGTTTGAAAGCCCGTTGTGTGGTCAATGCCACGGGTGTTTGGGTAGACCAAATTGAGGCCATGCTGTACTCCAAGCCTGGCAACGCCAGCGATGCCAAATTGCCCCATGCGGTCAGGCCCAGCCAGGGTGTTCATCTGGTGGTGGATGCTTCTTTCTGGCCAGGTTCATCGGCCTTGTTGGTGCCGCGCACCCAAGACGGCCGAGTTTTATTTGCAGTGCCATGGCAAGGCAAAGTGTTGTTGGGCACCACTGACACGCCCAAACCCCAAGTGGATTGGGAGCCTAAGGCGCTTGAATCTGAAATTGACCAAATCTTGCAAGAAGCCGCCAAATACTTGGTCAAAGTGCCTTTGCGCTCGGACGTCACCAGCGTGTGGGCGGGGCTTCGGCCCTTAGCGCGCACCGATGAAAAATCAAACGAACAAGGTGCCACACAAAACGTCAGCCGGGAGCACACCGTCAAAGTGGCAGCCAATGGCATGGTCAGTGTCATGGGCGGCAAGTGGACCACCTACCGCGCCATGGCCGCCGATGTCATGCAATCTATTCGCAATGCGCAACTCATCTCACTGACCTCTGAAGATGCGACGCTTGATACCAAGCTGTGGGGCGCTCCGTCTTTTGAGCCAACAAAAGTCATGCAAAAGGACGGCGCTTCGGTTTCGGACAGACCTTATGGCACAGACGCAGAACTGTTGGCAAGCTTGCCAGGTGCAGACAGCGGGTTGGGCCCGTTGCCAAGCCGCCAATTGAGTGAAGCCATGGTGCGTTTTGCAGCGCGCTATGAATATGCTCGTACCGTTGAAGATGTCTTGGCCCGTCGAAACCGCTTGCTGTTCTTGGATGCCAATGCAGCACTGGCGGTGGCCCCTCAAGTGGCAGACATACTGGGCGCTGAAACCGGCGTCTCGCCGCAATTGGCTGCTTTCGAAGCCCTGGCAAAGTCCTATCTGATGCCTTAAAAGCAATTTTCTTGGGTTTTTTGGCCCAAAAAGTGTTGACACTGCCCAAAATTGTTGTAATATCGCGGGCTTCGCTTGTTAAAAGCGGAGTTATCTACCCAAACAAAAGCACGGCGAGTGGTTCGCGGTGTGGATGACGGGTCCAAGACTGATCTTGGTGCCTTGAGTGGTCAAGCTGAAAAGCTCTGAACACTAAGGTGCACAAGGTGCAAGTTGGGAAATATTGAAATGATTCAGACAGAAACTCGGTTGGATGTTGCCGACAACACCGGCGCTAAGTCCGTCCTTTGCATCAAGGTGCTGGGCGGTTCTAAGCGTCGTTACGCCAGTGTTGGCGACATTATCAAAGTGAGCATCAAAGAAGCTGCGCCCCGTGGCCGCGTCAAAAAAGGCGAGGTTTACAGTGCTGTGGTCGTTCGAACAGCCAAGGGCATCCGCCGTGGCGATGGCTCACTCGTTAAATTCGATGGCAATGCAGCAGTTTTGCTGAATGCCAAGTTGGAGCCCATTGGCACCCGCATCTTCGGCCCAGTCACGCGTGAATTGCGTACTGAGAAGTTCATGAAGATCGTGTCCTTGGCACCTGAAGTTCTTTAAGGACAAGCCATGAACAAGATTCGCAAAGGTGATCAAGTGATCGTCATCGCCGGTCGTGACAAAGGCAAGCGCGGCACCGTGTCGCTCCGTGCCGATGACTCGCACGTGGTGGTTGACGGCATCAACATGGTTAAAAAGCATGCCAAGCCAAACCCTATGAAGGGCACCAATGGCGGCATTATCGAAAAGACCATGCCTATTCATCAGTCCAATATCGCTATTTTCAACAGCGCTACTGGTAAGGCTGATCGTGTGGGTGTGAAGTTGTCAGCCGATGGCAAGCGCGTTCGCGTTTACAAGTCCAGCGGCGAAGAAATCAAGGTGGCATAAGCATGGCACGTCTACAACAACAATTCCGCGAAAAAATTGCCCCCGAACTGATGACCAAGTTTGGTTACAAGTCGGTCATGCAAGTTCCGCGCATCACCAAAATCACACTCAACATGGGTGTGAGCGAAGCCGTCGCAGACAAAAAAGTCATGGACAACGCTGTCAGTGACCTCACTAAAATTGCTGGTCAAAAGCCAGTCGTTACCAAGGCCAAAAAGCCAATCGCTGGTTTCAAAATCCGCGAAGGCCAAGCCATTGGTTGCATGGTCACATTGCGTGGCGTGCAAATGTATGAATTTCTCGATCGCTTCGTTACCGTGGCTTTGCCCCGCGTACGCGACTTCCGTGGTATCTCTGGCCGTGCTTTTGACGGTCGTGGCAACTACAACGTCGGCGTGAAAGAGCAAATCATTTTCCCTGAAATTGAGTACGACAAGGTTGACGCTTTGCGCGGTCTCAATATCAGCATCACCACGACGGCCAAGACCGACGACGAGTGCAAAGCATTGCTCGCCGGCTTCCGTTTCCCGTTCAAGAACTGAGGTGGCACGTGGCTAAAGTAGCATTGATCGAGCGCGAGCTCAAAAGAGACAGATTGGTAGCCAAGTACGCGGCTAAACACGCGGAATTGAAAGCCATTTCACAAGATATGAAGCGCAGCGATGAAGAGCGTGCAGCAGCCCGTTTGGGTCTGCAAAAGCTTCCCCGCAACGCAAACCCCACACGCCAACGTAACCGCTGTGCCATCACTGGCCGCCCACGTGGTACGTTCCGTCAATTTGGCCTCGGCCGCGCCAAAATTCGTGAATTAGCCTTCCAAGGCAACATTCCCGGCGTGACCAAAGCCAGCTGGTAATCGGCAGGAGATACAACATGAGCATGAGTGATCCCATTGCCGACTTGCTGACTCGCATCCGCAACGCCCAAATGGTGGCCAAGGCCTCCGTTTCAATTCCCTCTTCCAAAGTGAAGGTGGCTATTGCCCAGGTGCTTAAAGATGAAGGTTACATTGACGGCTTCCAAGTCAAAACAGAGGGCGGCAAGTCCGAACTCTCCATTGCCCTGAAGTACTACGCAGGTCGCCCTGTGATTGAGCGCATTGAGCGCGTCAGTCGCCCTGGCCTTCGCGTATACAAAGGCCGCGATGCCATTCCACAAGTCCTCAACGGTTTGGGCGTGGCCATCATCACCACCCCTCAAGGCGTGATGACAGATCGCAAAGCGCGCGCAGCCGGTGTCGGTGGCGAAGTTCTTTGCTACGTCGCTTAAGCGCAGGAGACTAGAAAATGTCCCGAGTCGGAAAAATGCCTGTGACCATCCCCGCTGGTGTGGATGTGTCCATCAAAGAAGACCAAATCAGTGTCAAAGGAACTGGCGGCACACTTGCCACCGCTTCTAGCCTGTTGGTCAAAGTCAACAATGACAACGGTAAGATGACCTTCATTCCGGTCAACGAATCCCGTGAAGCCAATGCCATGAGCGGCACCATGCGTCAGCTGGTGAACAACATGGTCACTGGTGTTACCAAAGGCTTTGAGAAAAAGCTCATGCTTGTCGGCGTGGGTTACAAAGCTGCTGCCCAAGGCAACAAATTAAATTTGGCTGTGGGTTATTCGCACCCTGTCAACATTGACATGCCTGTTGGCATCAAAGTGGAAACACCTGCGCCAACCGAAATCATCATCAAAGGCGCTGACCGCCAACGTGTTGGTCAGATCGCTGCTGAGATCCGTGCTGTTCGTCCTCCCGAGCCTTACAAGGGCAAGGGCATCCGTTATTCGGATGAGAAGATCACGATCAAAGAGACTAAGAAGAAATAAGGAGCTGCATCATGTTGACCAAAAAAGAGCAGCGTCTGCGTCGTGCACGTCAAACCCGCATCCGCATTGCACAGCAAGGCGTGGCACGTTTGACCGTGAACCGTACCAATCTTCACATTTATGCCAGCGTCGTTTCAGGCGACGGCAGCAAAGTGTTGGCCAGTGCTTCCACAGCCGAAGCCGATGTTCGCAAAGAACTCGGCGCTTCTGGCAAGGGTGGCAATGCCAATGCAGCCCAAATTATTGGCAAACGCATCGCTGAAAAAGCGAAAGCTGCTGGTGTTGAAAAAGTGGCTTTTGACCGCGCAGGTTTTGCATTCCACGGTCGTGTCAAAGCTTTGGCTGAAGCGGCTCGCGAAGCTGGCTTGCAGTTCTAAACGGATCGGAAATTACAAATGGCTAAGTTTCAGGCAAAAGCACAAGGTGACGGTCCAGAAGACGGTCTCCGCGAAAAAATGATCGCGGTCAACCGCGTTACCAAGGTTGTGAAGGGTGGACGTATTTTGGCGTTCGCAGCACTCACAGTCGTGGGCGATGGCGATGGCAAAGTGGGCATGGGCAAGGGCAAATCAAAAGAAGTGCCAGCTGCTGTTCAAAAAGCCATGGAAGAGGCGCGTCGCAACTTGCTCAAAGTGTCGCTCAAAAACGGCACCATTCATCACACCGTTTACGGTCACCACGGTGCAGCCCGCGTCTTCATGGCGCCCGCTCCCAAGGGTACTGGCATCATTGCTGGCGGCCCCATGCGTGCTGTTTTCGAAGTGATGGGCATCACTGACATCGTGGCCAAAAGCCATGGTTCGTCAAATCCTTACAACATGGTTCGCGCTACTTTGGACGCATTGACTCAATGCACAACGGCATACGAAATTGCCTCCAAGCGTGGCAAGAGCGTTGAAGACATCTTCGCTTAAACCAAAAAGGCAACAAGATGACAACACAACAACAAACCGTCAAGGTCCAATTGGTTCGCAGCCCTATTGGCTGCAAACAAGACCACCGCGACACCGTTCGTGGTCTGGGCTTGCGCAAGCTCAACAGCGTCAGCGAATTAGAAGACACACCTTCTGTTCGCGGCATGATCAACAAGATCAGCTATCTGGTCAAAGTTCTCTGAGGTAATTCTGATGGAACTCAATACTATTAAACCTGCAGCTGGCGCTAAACACGCCAAGCGTCGAGTTGGTCGTGGCATTGGCTCTGGCTTGGGTAAAACCGCCGGCCGTGGTCACAAAGGTCAAAAATCCCGTTCAGGCGGCTACCACAAAGTGGGTTTTGAAGGCGGTCAAATGCCTTTGCAACGCCGTCTGCCAAAGCGTGGCTTCAAGTCGCATCTCTTGAAGTTCAATGCTGAAGTCACACTCACAGCCCTCGAGAAACTCGGCTTGCCCGAAGTTGATTTATTGACACTCAAGCAAGCTGGCCTGGTGGGCGAGCTGGCCAAAGTGGTCAAGGTTGTTAAAACAGGCGCGTTAACCAAAGCTGTCAAATTGACCGGCATTGGCGCAACAGCTGGTGCTAAAGCAGTCATTGAAGCTGCTGGTGGCTCCTTGGCCTAATTGAACAGAAAGACAAGCAGTGGTCACTAGCGCAACAACAGCCAACAAAGGCAAGTACGGAGACTTGAGTCGCCGGCTCGCCTTTTTGTTGCTCGCGTTGGTGATTTACCGTGTGGGCGCCCACATACCAGTTCCAGGCATTGACCCCTCACAACTGCAACAACTTTTCAATGGACAGCAAGGCGGCATCCTAAGTTTGTTCAACATGTTCTCGGGTGGTGCTTTGTCGCGCTTCACCGTGTTCGCGTTGGGCATCATGCCTTACATCTCTGCCTCCATCATCATGCAATTGCTCACCTACGTCTTGCCTGCCTTTGAGCAGCTCAAGAAAGAGGGCGAAGCAGGTCGTCGCAAAATTACCCAGTACACACGCTTTGGCACATTGGGTTTGGCTTTGTTCCAATCTCTGGGTATTGCCATGGCCCTCGAAGCCTCTGCTGGCTTGGTGATTGCCCCTGGTTTTGGTTTCCGCATGACAGCCGTCGTGAGCTTGACTGCTGGCACCATGTTCCTGATGTGGCTAGGCGAGCAAATCACCGAGCGCGGTTTGGGCAACGGTATTTCGATTCTCATTTTTGCCGGTATTGCTGCAGGTTTGCCTAGCTCTATCGGTGGTTTGTTGGAGTTGGTTCGCACAGGTGCCATGGGCCCTCTGGTTTCCATCTTCATCATTGCAGTGGTCATGCTGGTCACTTATTTTGTGGTGTTTGTTGAACGCGGCCAGCGCAAAATTTTGGTCAACTATGCGCGTCGTCAGGTGGGCAACAAGGTCTATGGCGGTCAATCGTCACACCTGCCACTGAAGCTCAACATGGCGGGTGTCATTCCCCCTATTTTTGCGTCGTCCATTATTTTGTTGCCAGCCACGGTCATCAACTGGTTCAGCTCTGGTGAAACCGACAACCCTGTGGTGTTGTTCATGAAGGATATGGCAGGCGCCCTTACGCCAGGTCAGCCCATCTACGTGATGTTCTATGCAGCTGCCATTATCTTCTTCTGTTTTTTCTACACAGCCTTGGTGTTCAACAGCCGCGAAACGGCCGACAACCTCAAGAAGAGTGGTGCGTTCATTCCCGGCATTCGCCCAGGTGATCACACCGCCAAATTCATCGACAAAATTTTGGTGCGCCTCACACTGGCTGGTGCCGTGTACATCACCTTTGTTTGTCTTTTGCCCGAATTTTTGATCTTGAAGTACAACGTGCCCTTCTATTTTGGTGGCACCTCACTTCTGATCATTGTGGTGGTGACCATGGATTTCATGTCACAAGTTCAAAATTACATGATGTCACAGCAGTACGAGTCGCTTCTCAAAAAAGCGAATTTCAAAACAACGCTGTGAATGAATTGACAGTCAAAAGAGTTTTAGGAGAAATGAAATGAGAGTTTCGGCTTCGGTCAAAAAAATTTGCCGCAACTGCAAAGTCATTCGCCGTAAGGGCGTGGTTCGTGTCATCTGCACAGACCCACGTCATAAGCAGCGTCAAGGCTGATTGCAAGAGTTATTAGAGGACCAAAATGGCACGTATCGCTGGTATCAATATTCCGCCGCACAAGCATACTGAAATTGGCTTAACCGCCATCTTTGGTATCGGTCGCACTCGCGCTCGCAAAATTTGCGAAGCTTCAGGCATTGCTTATTCCAAAAAGATCAAAGATCTGACGGATGGCGACCTGGAAAAAATTCGCGATCAAATCGCATTGATCACCATTGAAGGTGACTTGCGTCGCGAAACAACCATGAACATCAAGCGTTTGATGGACATCGGTTGCTACCGTGGTTTCCGCCACCGCCGTGGCTTGCCCATGCGTGGTCAGCGTACTCGCACCAATGCACGTACTCGCAAGGGTCCGCGCAAAGGCGCCGCCGGCTTGAAGAAATAACAGGGATTGAGAGACCACTATGGCAAAAGCCCCAACCAATAGCGCCGCACAACGCGTGCGCAAAAAAGTTCGCAAGAACGTTGCCGATGGCATTGCACACGTGCACGCCTCGTTCAACAACACCATCATCACCATCACAGACCGCCAAGGCAATGCTTTGTCATGGGCGTCTTCTGGTGGTCAAGGTTTCAAAGGTTCACGTAAATCCACGCCGTTTGCAGCTCAGGTTGCTTCCGAAGTGGCTGGTCGTGCTGCCATTGAACAAGGCATCAAGAACCTAGACGTCGAGATCAAAGGCCCCGGCCCAGGTCGCGAATCTTCAGTTCGTGCATTGGGCGCCTTGGGCATCCGCATCACTTCGATTGCAGACGTCACACCCATGCCACACAACGGTTGCCGCCCTCAAAAGCGTCGTCGTATTTAATTTGCAAAGCCCACCGCCATTGCCGTGCTGGCAATGGCTCCCGCATGTCTCATGCGGTAGTTGACAGAAAAGGAAGATCAAGTGGCACGTTACCTAGGCCCTAAGGCCAAACTATCCCGCCGTGAAGGCACTGACCTGTTCTTGAAGAGCGCCCGTCGCTCTATTGCGGACAAGTCTAAATTTGACACCAAGCCCGGCCAACACGGTCGCACTTCGGGTCAGCGCACATCCGACTACGGTCTGCAATTGCGTGAAAAGCAAAAAGTGAAACGCATGTATGGCGTGCTCGAGAAGCAATTCCGCCGCTATTTCACTGAAGCCGATCGCCGCAAAGGCAACACAGGCTCCAACCTGTTGAGCTTGCTTGAGTCACGTTTGGACAACGTTGTTTACCGCATGGGCTTTGGCTCTACACGCGCTGAATCACGCCAATTGGTGTCTCACAAAGCGGTCACAGTCAATGGTCACCCCGTGAACATTCCTTCCTACCTCGTCAAAGCTGGCGATGTGGTGGCAGTGCGTGAAAAGTCTAAAAAACAAACACGTGTTTTGGAAGCACTCCAATTGGCTCAACAAGTTGGCATGCCAGCTTGGGTTGAAGTCAACATCGAAAAAGTTGAGGGTGTCTTTAAGAAGGCGCCTGATCGTGATGAGTTTGCGGCTGACATCAACGAATCTTTGATCGTTGAATTGTATTCACGCTAATCCCATCTTGTTTCAATCGTTCCCTTACCGCGATGCATGCGGTTTGGGTGCTTCATCAGCCTTACCGGTGTAACGTACCGAGGGTATTGAGAGGAAGTCTGAATGCAAACCAATCTGTTGAAACCAAAAGCTATCCAGGTCGAACAACTCGGCCCTAACCGCGCCAAGGTCACCCTTGAGCCCTTCGAGCGTGGCTACGGCCATACCTTGGGCAATGCGTTGCGCCGCGTTTTGTTGTCTTCCATGGTGGGTTATTCCGCCACTGAAGTCACTATAGCGGGTGTTGTTCACGAATACTCTTCTATTGACGGCGTGCAAGAAGATGTCGTCAACATTTTGTTAAACCTCAAAGGTGTGGTCTTCAAATTGCACAACCGCGACGAAGTCACATTGAGCTTGCGCAAAGATGGCGAAGGCCCTGTCACAGCAGCTGACATCCAAACACCGCACGACGTCGAAGTGATCAACCCCGAGCACATCATTGCCAACCTGTCACATGGCGGCAAACTCGATATGCAAATCAAGGTTGAAAAAGGCCGTGGCTATGTGCCAGGCTCTATGCGCCGTTTTGCCGATGAGCCTACAAAATCTGTTGGCCGCATTGTGCTCGACGCATCTTTCTCACCTGTCAAGCGCGTGAGCTACACTGTTGAAAGCGCTCGTGTTGAGCAGCGTACCGACCTCGACAAATTGGTCATCGAGATGGAAACCAATGGTGCCATCAGCGCTGAAGACGCAGTGCGTTCTTCTGCCAAAATTTTGGTTGAGCAATTGGCTGTGTTTGCACAGCTCGAAGGCAGCGAATTGTCTGCCTTTGACGCACCCGCACAACGCGGTGGCGCCAGCAGCTTCGATCCTATTTTGCTCCGCCCAGTCGACGAGCTCGAACTCACTGTTCGTTCTGCCAACTGCCTCAAAGCAGAAAACATTTACTACATCGGCGACCTCATTCAGCGCACCGAAAACGAATTGCTCAAGACCCCTAACTTGGGTCGCAAGTCACTCAACGAGATCAAAGAAGTTTTGGCCTCTCGTGGTTTGACATTGGGCATGAAGCTCGAAAGCTGGCCACCCGCTGGTTTAGAAAAGCGTTAATTGAATCGCAGCTCAAACTGCGTTTTAAAAAAGTCCCACCTGCACCAAAGAGGTGGGCAGTGCACGGGCAGTACCTGATACGGCTGCCTGATTAATAAAGAAAGGATTAGCACCATGCGTCACGGACACGGACTACGTAAATTAAACCGCACAAGCTCACACCGCTTGGCAATGCTTCAAAACATGATGAACTCCATCATTGAGCATGAAGTCATCAAAACCACAGTGCCTAAGGCCAAAGAATTGCGTCGAGTCATCGAGCCCATGATCACATTGGCCAAAGTTGACACAGTGGCCAACCGCCGCTTGGCCTTCAATCGCCTGCGCGATCGCGACAGCGTCACCAAGTTGTTCACAGACCTCGGCCCCCGCTTTAACGCGCGCCCCGGTGGTTACACACGCATCTTGAAAATGGGTTACCGCGTTGGCGACAATGCACCCATGGCTTTGGTCGAATTGGTTGATCGTCCCGATGTGGCCGATCAAGCACCTGAAGCGTAATCACCCAGTCATTCAGCTTTAAATTTAAATTCTTAAGTATTAAAGCTGACTAACAAGGTATACTCTCTTTATTACCGCGGGGTGGAGCAGTCTGGTAGCTCGTTGGGCTCATAACCCAAAGGTCGTTGGTTCAAATCCGGCCCCCGCAACCAAATTAAAACAAGACACAGTCTTGTTGTAAATTGAAAAAATACTCACTCAGGTGGGTATTTTTTTGCCTGTCTTTTCTACTAACTCAGTGAGGTGAGCCAGCGCCAATTCGGCCGTTGCATCACGAACCTCAGAGCGCGTCCCTTCAAATTGCCGAAGCATGGTTTCACTGTGCAGGTTTTGCTGCAAGTCACGCCATGCCCAAGCCAACCAAACAGTGCCCACCGGTTTGGCATCACTGCCGCCAGTCGGGCCTGCAATGCCCGTGACGGCCACACTGATGTGGGCAGGTGAATGGGCTAAAGCACCCAATGCCATGGCTTTGGCAACTTCCTCACTAACCGCACCCTGCGCCTCAATGAGAGAAGCAGCCACGCCCAGCAACTCAGATTTGGCTGCATTGGAATAGGTGACGAAGCCGCGTTCAAACCAAGCACTGGACCCAGACAATTGGGTACAACTGGCGGCAATCAAGCCACCCGTGCAACTCTCGGCTGTGACCATGCTGAGCTTGCGCGCGATCAACACTTGCGCAAGTGCTGTACAAAGTGTTTCGAGGCGGGGTGTCACCATGATCTCCAAATTGCAAAACACAGCAGCGTACAAAATGCCGCCACAAAATCATCGAAGAAAATACCAAACGCGCCGCGCCATCCAAAGCCTTTGAACAATTGGTCGGCCCATGCCACGGGGCCTGGCTTGGCTGCGTCAAAAAATCTGAACAAGGCAAAGGCCATCAGTT